>ERZ808240.1133-NODE-1133-length-33924-cov-7.278278_pt1 | contig 33924 bp, 32 predicted proteins | sample MGYA00521084_ERZ808240 | MGnify/ENA primary metagenome ERZ808240 (study PRJEB31516, sample SAMN03275571) | gut metagenome | biome: mammalia-associated habitat; material: feces | host: Papio cynocephalus | place: Kenya | collected 2012-08-06 ... | reverse complement strand
GGCGGCAAGATCGGTCTGTTCGGCGGCGCAGGCGTCGGCAAGACCGTTCTGATCCAGGAGCTGATCCACAACGTCGCAACCGAGCATGGCGGCTACTCCATCTTCACCGGTGTCGGCGAGCGTTCCCGTGAGGGCTGTGACCTCTGGGGCGAGATGAACGCTTCGGGCGTTCTGAACAAGACCGCGCTGGTCTTTGGTCAGATGAACGAGCCTCCAGGAGCCCGTATGCGTGTTGCTGAGACCGGCCTGACAATGGCAGAGTATTTCCGTGAGGAGACTCACAAGGATGTCCTGCTCTTCATCGACAACATCTTCCGTTTCGTGCAGGCAGGTTCCGAAGTCTCCGCTCTGATGGGCCGTATGCCGTCTGCCGTCGGTTATCAGCCGACTCTGGCAAATGAGCTGGGCGCATTGCAGGAGCGCATTACTTCTACCCGTGACGGTTCTATTACCTCGGTTCAGGCTGTTTACGTTCCTGCTGATGACCTGACCGACCCGGCTCCGGCTACCACCTTCGCACATCTGGATGCGACCACCGTTCTGAGCCGTAAGATCGTCGAGCAGGGCATCTACCCGGCTGTCGATCCGTTGGCTTCTACTTCCCGTATTCTGGAAGCAGATATCGTCGGTGAGGAGCATTACCGTGTTGCCCGTAAAGTTCAGGCAACGCTGCAGCGTTATCAGGAACTGCAGGACATCATTGCAATTCTGGGTATGGACGAACTGAGCGAGGAAGATAAACTGACCGTCACTCGTGCCCGTAAGCTCCAGAAGTTCCTGTCTCAGCCCTTCTCGGTCGCTGAGAACTTCACGGGTCTGGAAGGCAAGTATGTGCCGCTGGCAGATACCGTCAAGGGCTTTGCAGCCATTGTCGACGGCCAGTGCGATGATATGCCGGAGTGGGCATTCTTCAACGTCGGTACGCTGGAAGATGCACGCAAGAAGTACGCCGATAAAATGGCGGAGGAAAAGGGCGGTGCCGTCTGATGGACAAGTTCATGCTGAACATTACCGCATCGAGCGGTGAGTTCTATCAGGGCGACTGCGAGAGCCTCATTCTTCCGACCGGCGATGGCGTGTACGGCGTTCAGGCAGGCCACAGCCCGGTGCTGGTGGCTCTGCACATGGGAATGCTGCATTTCACCGTCAATGGTGAGACACGGGATGTTCTGATCGGCGATGGCATTGCTGAGGTGACCCCGACCTTCGTGCTGCTCCTTGTGGACAGTGCCGAGCGTCCGGAGGATATCGACCGCAACCGTGCCGAAGCCGCTCGCATCCGTGCCGAGGAACGTCTCCAGCATAAGCAGAGTATGCACGAATACTATCAGAGCAAGATCGCTCTTGACCGCGCCATGCAGCGTTTGCAGACCGCAGCCAAGTATAAGCGGTAAAAAAACATTACAGTCAATACAGCACAACACCCACATTCCGGAGAAGAACAGCCTCCGGAGTGTGGGTGTTTTTGCGCTTGAAAATGATTGCAACTGGTTAATTTTTATGATATGATAGGACTGAAAACAGAATGTCCATCAACATCGCCGAAGGAAAGTGAGCTGAAGCATAAAGAACGAACTGGAAACAAAAGAGAGTGATTTTGACCGCAAGCATCAGGAAGATCTGGTACGCATCCGGAATTTTCGGCTAATGGACGATGATTTTATGAGCAAGGTGTTCGAGGACAAGACCTGTGCGGAGTTTCTGCTGAAAATCATCCTGAATCGGGATGACCTGACCGTAAAAGAAGCCCACGGCCAGCATGACATCAAAAACCTGCAAGGCCGTTCTGTCCGGCTGGATATTCTGGCGGTCGATGAGCAGAACCGTGCATATAATATTGAAGTCCAGCGCAGCGACCGTGGAGCCGGTGCAAAGCGTGCGAGATACAACAGCAGTCTGCTCGACGCAAACCTGACCGAACCCGGCGACAAGTACGATGCTTTAAATGAAACGTATATGATTTTTATTACGGAAAATGATGTGCTGAAAGATGGACTTCCCATTTACCACATCAACCGTATCATCGAAGAGAACGGCAAACAGTTCAATGATGAAGCTCATATCATCTTTGTGAATTCACAAATCAAAGATGAAACGGCACTGGGCAAACTGATGCACGATTTTTCCTGTACCGACCCGAAGGATATGAAGTATCCGGTCTTGGCTGAACGGGTAAAATACTTTAAAGAGGATACGAAGGGAGTGACGAATATGTGCAGAGCGTTGGAAGAAATGAGGGATGAATCTCTCCGAGAAGGAATTCTTAAGGGCGCAAGGGCCAAAGCGATTGAAACAGCGCAAACAATGCTTGCCGATGGGCTTCCGTATGAGACGATTGCACGATATACGAAGCTATCTGTTGAAGAAGTGAAGGCTCTCGATATGAAGCGGTCGGCTTAACAAACAGGGTGACGAATACACAACACCCACATCCCGGAGAAGAACAGCCTCCGGAGTGTGGGTGTTTTTGCGCTTATAGATGGCAGGATAGCTTTTAAGTTGGCAAAATAAGTTCTGCCAACTAAGGGGTAAAACATTATTACCACTTGAGTTATTTTGCCATCTAAGATATCTTATCGCTCTATCGAGCAAATCAAAGATGGCACGGCTTGCCAACTAAGAGCATTTGCGTGCCAGCTTAACGAAAAGGCGCGGTTTTCGTTCGATGTTTTCTTAGTTGGCAGGATAACATGGGCATCATAAAGCCATCTTGCCAGCTTTGCGCAGATTGCGGTGATAGCCCGGCGAGTCGGCGTCTGGGGCTGAGGTCGGAACCAGCAGGCCGTCACGGATGAACTGTTCGATGCGGTGCGCATACCAGCCATCGCTGACGCCGAGCTGATACTTTCCCATGGTAATGCCAATGAGTTTTGCCTCGAAGAACTCTTCGGGCTGAGCATCCAGTTCCCGGCAAAGGAAGCTGTCATAGAAGTCCTCCGGCACGCTGACGAGCTGGCCGTTCACAAAGGCGCGGAGAGGTGCGTTTTCCTCCCGGAGCTGCGCCCAGCGGCTCGCCAGACCGGAGAGATAATTCTTCAGCAGACGGATTCCATTCTGTGCCAGACGGCCCCATTCTTCCGGGGAGACCTCGCCGAAGCTGGTGCGGCTGACGACAACGCAATTCCGCCGCTCTTCAAAAGGCGGCAGGGAAACCAGCATGATATCTGGTGTGAGTTTGGCCGCAGAAAGCTGCGCCGCCAGCCAGTACAGGCCGCACTGCTCGTCGGGCGAATTACTGCACCAAACCCGGACAGATTCGCCCTGACGGACACGGTTCAGAAACGTCTTGAGGTTTTTCCGGGTGCAGTCAAGAAATTCGGCAGCAACATCGGTATCGTCCGCCGGATAGCAGCCGGTCAACAAGCGCAAAGCTTCCAAGCGTTTTCCGCCGAGACAGTCCGGGCGGTCATCGCGGAGCTCTCCGACACTGAACGCGGCGGAAAGGGAGAGAACATCCGCCGGACTGCCATCCAGCGGAACAGATGCTTCGATTTTCCGGCGTCGCTCCTCTTGGAAATCTCGTTTGGCCGTCTCGATTTCCTCGGCAGTCGCAGGATGTCCATCCTCGTGAGTAATGACGATGCCAACCGCACCGCCGAGGTCAAAGCCTGACCCAATGCCACATTTCAGGCTCCCGGCGGCACTTTCGTTGAATACGACTTCCAGCATGGGCGTTCCCTCCTGTATGGGGTCAATCCAGTTTCAGTTCTTCGGCCATTGCGTCGATATCCTCGGGGTCGAAATCGCCCAGAGGGAGGATGAGCCGGGCCAATGTTTCGGCAGGCAGAGTGCGGAGAATGCCGCTTTCATCGGCGGCAGAACCGGACGGGGCAAGAACGGTGTTTGCTCCGTCATTGTCCGTCTCGACCCGGGCATGGTGGCCGGTGGCAATGTACTGGACACCCAGCTTGTCGGCGGCGGTCAGGAGAGCGGCCAGCCGTGCGGCCACCGGTTCCTGCTCGATCTCACTCAAAGCAGCGGCGTTCAGGGTCACGCATTCGATGCCGAGTTTTGCGGCGGCCTCTTTTGCAGCCTTGACGATCTCAGCTTCCTCCGGGGTATCCGCCAGCTTGACGACTGCGCTGACGACCGCAAAGCCCTGCTGCTGCAAAATGCGGACAACGGCACGGGAATCCCGGCTTCCGGTCAAGCCGACCAGAACTCTGTCCTGCGTTTCATAGGTGTCAAATCCATTGCCGGGTAAAAACGTATCGCTCATCTTCCTTGCCTCCCACCATGTGCCTGACTTTGTGCGACCGCAAGCTGGTCGCAGCGTTCATTTTCCGGGTGTCCGGCATGGCCTTTGACCCAGACGTAAGTGATCTTGTGGCGTGCTTCCTGCTCGAGTGCCTGCTCCCAGAGGTCCGGGTTCAGGGCAGGGGAGCCGTCGGACTTTTTCCAGCCCCGGCGTTTCCAGCCCTTCGCCCAGCCTTTTTCCAGTCCGTTGATGACGTACTGGCTGTCGGAACAGAGCCGGACTTCGCAGGGCTCTTTCAGCTGGCGCAGAGCCTCGATAAAGGCGGTCAGCTCCATCCGGTTGTTGGTGGTGGATGCGTCGCCGCCGCTCAGCTCCTTCTCGTAGACTTTGCCGTTGAAGCGGTAGCGCAGCACCGCACCCCAGCCTCCCGGCCCGGGATTGCCGCTGCACGCGCCGTCAGTGTAAACTTCGACTTGTTTCATGTGCTTCTCCTGATGAATGATGATACCCTTATTTAGAGCTATTTTACCCGTTCTGTCAAGAGGGAGCGTATAAATCCCGGCACAGATGTCAAACCTTGGAATTGACAAAAAGGCCGGGAAATACTATACTTATTTCAACGAAATGCGTATAGGAGTACCCGTAGGGTGTGTACTCAGGGCGTTCCCACAGACGAGCCGCGGTCGCATCGAACAGATGGACTGGAAAGGCTAAAAACCGCTTGCGGAACCACCAGCGTGAAGAAAAAACGCTGAAACAATAAATTCTATACGGAACAGTTGAGAGAGCGTTTGTGGAAATACCGCTTTCTCCCAGACAGCGCAGGCCGTCCATTTGAGGATGCGCCTGTGCTTTGTGATTATTTTTGGAGGTACGAATGGCACAGGCAAAAGAAGCACATGCACCCGTGAATGGTGCAGTCAAATCAAACACCGCGGCAAATGAGACAGGGGAAAAACGCTCCCGTCCGGCACGCCGCCCTTATTATAACCGGCGTCCGCGCCGCCCTCAGCAGCCCAAGGAAGCAAATGTTCCCATCCACATCTATCCGCTGGGCGGTCTGGGCGAAGTCGGCAAGAACATGACCGTCTATGAATGCTGTGGGGATATGATCATCGTGGACTGCGGTCTGGTCTTCCCGGACAGCGACATGTTCGGCGTCGATATGGTCATCCCCGATTTCACCTTCGTGGTGCAGAACAAAGATAAGATCAAGGGTCTGCTCATTACCCACGGCCATGAAGACCACATCGGCAGCATCCCGTATCTGCTCCAGAAGTTCGACCTGCCCATCTATGGCACCCGTCTGACCTGCGGTCTTATCAAGAACAAGCTGGAAGAGTTCGGTCTTGCAGGCAAGACCAAGTTCGTTGAGATCACCCCGAAACAGAAATTCAAGCTGGGCTGCTTTACCATCGAGCCGATCCATGTCAACCACTCCATCCCGGATTCGCTGGCATTCGCTATCGACAGCCCGGCCGGTACCATCATCCAGACCGGCGACTTCAAGATCGACTATACGCCGCTTGCCTGCGGTGTCACCGACCTGACGACCCTCTCTGAGTACGGTCAGAAAGGCGTTCTGGCTCTGCTGAGCGATTCTACCAACGCTGAGCGTCCGGGTTTCACCGCAACAGAGCAGAAAGTTGCCGCCGGTGTGCGGAACCTGTTTGCCCGGGCAAGGAACAAGCGCATCATCATTGCGACCTTTGCATCGAATATCTATCGTGTCCAGCAGATCATCGACCTTGCTGTTGAGGATGGCCGCAAGGTGGCATTCAGCGGCCGCAGCATGGTGAACAATACCGCGATGGCGCAGGAGCTGGGCTATATGCACATTCCGGAAGGCACCCTCATCAGCGTGGACGAGCTGAACCAGTATCCGCCGGAGCAGGTCGTCCTTGTCACCACCGGCAGTCAGGGTGAGCCGCTGAGTGCGCTTTCCCGTATGGCGTCCTGCAGCCACCGTCAGGTGCGTGTCGGCCCCGGCGACTTTATCATCATCTCGGCAAACCCCATTCCCGGCAACGAAAAGAGCGTGACGAAGATCGTCAACGGTCTGCTCCTGCTGGGTGCGGAGGTCATCTATGAGAGCATGTATGATGTCCATGTTTCCGGTCACGCCTGCCAGGAAGAGCAGAAGCTGATGCTCAGCCTGACGAAACCGAAATATTTCCTGCCGGTACACGGTGAGTATAAGCAGCTGAAGAAACATGCTCTGACTGCGGCAAGCCTTGGTATCCCGACCAGCAATATCCTCATCGCCGAGAACGGCTCGAACGTCATCCTGACAAAAGATGAGATCAAGCTGGGCGAGCCGGTCACAGCCGGTGCGGTCATGGTCGACGGTCTGGGTGTCGGTGATGTCGGAAACGTCGTTCTGCGTGACCGCAAGCATTTGTCTGAGGATGGCCTTGTCATCATCGTTGCTACGGTGGACAGCAAGACCGGCAAAGTCCTCGCAGGCCCCGACCTCGTGAGCCGCGGCTTTGTCTATGTGCGCGAGAACGAAAGCCTGATGGACGGCGCACAGAGCATCGTGGAGACTGCGCTTGACCGCTGTGTGGAAGAGCATGTCCGCGACTGGAACAGCGTCAAGACCCGGGTGCGTGAAGCTCTGAGCAGCTATATCTACCGCCGTACCAAGCGCAGCCCGATGATCCTCCCCATCCTGATGGAGGTCTGAGTTTAAACCCCGAAATTCCGGAACATCGACGACCAGGAGGCATATTTCATGCAAAAGAAACCAAGATGGACTCTGGAAATGCTGACGGTCAGTCTGGCAATTTTGTGCGCCCTGCTGCTGCTCGCCCTGCTGGTGCAGCGTCCGAAAGGATGGCCGATGCTGGTAGTTCTGGCGGTGCTGTGGGGTGTCGCGGTCGCTGTGTTCCGTTACAAACTGCTCGGCTGGGTCGCGCACTGGGTCTGTGGTGTGAACTTTAAAAAATCAAAGGTGAAGTTCAGCCTTGAACCTCTTCCGCAGCCGGCGGCAATGCTCTCGGGTGAAACGGTGCTGTGGTATAATGCCGCATTCCGGGAACGCATCCTGAAAGGCAATGATGTCCTGATGAGCCGGGCACAGAAGCTTCTGCCCGGGCTCGACCTGCAAAGCACCCGGAAGCCGGAGGGACAGCAGCTGAATCTGGCGGATGGCGTCTGGAATGTCCACAGCTCCACTGTGCCGGGCGAAGCAGAATCCATGACCCTGCTCGTCTTCAACGATGAGACAGAGCTGCGCCGTGTCGAAGCCGAGTACAAAGCCAGCCGCCCGGGATATCTGGTCTTTCTGGTGGACGGCTATGACGATGTGTTCAGCGATATGCTGGACAGTGAGCGTGCCCGTCTGCTGGAAGGCATCAACCGTGTCCTTGAGGATATGATCGGACGGGGCAACGGCTTTCTGCGCCGTGTCGCCAGCGGACGGTATATTGCCGTCGTTGAAGAGTGGCAGATGGAACAGTTCGCCAAGCGTGGTTATGACGTACTGGATAAGATACGCGCCCTTGACCCCAGTGTGAATCTGTCCATTTCCATCGGCATTGGCCGAGGTGCGAAGACCCTGCGAGAAGCGCAGGACATGGCAGTACAGGCGTTGGATATGGCACAGGGTCGAGGCGGCGATCAGGCTGCTGAAATGACCCCGGATGGTTTCACTTTCTATGGCGGCGTCAGCCACGGCGTCGAGAAGCGAAGCAAAGTCCGCAGCCGTATCGTGGCTGACCAGCTGGTAAAATTGATCAAAGAGGCCGACCATGTGGTCATCATGGGTCACCGGATGAGCGATCTGGATGCCATCGGCTCGGCGGAAGGCGTTCTGCGCATCTGTAAGATCTGCGATGTCCCGGCGGTCATTGCTGTCCGGCGAGACGCAACGCTGGCCGGAAGCCTCATCGACGCTTTGGTGAAAGCCGGGCAGGAGGATGACTTCATCGATCCGAAAGGGGCTCTGCCCATCATCTCGAAAAAGACCCTCTGCGTCGTCGTGGATACTTATCAGATCAACCTCGTCGAGAGCAAGGAAATCTTGGAAAAATGCGGCAAGGTGGCCGTCATCGACCATCACCGCAAGGGTGTCGGTTTTATCGAGAACCCGGCTCTGGTCTGCCATGAGCCTTATTCGTCATCGGCCAGTGAGCTTGTCACCGAGCTGCTGCAATACGTCGGTGAGCGTGATGACAAGCCCAACCGGGTCGAAGCCGAGGGTCTGCTCTCTGGTATTATGCTGGATACGAGAGACTTTACCCTACATACCGGCGTCCGAACCTTTGAAGCTGCTGCTGCCCTCCGCCGCTATGGTGCGGAAACGGAACGGGTGCGCCAGCTCTTTGATGTAACGATGGTGGAATACAATGCCAAAGCTGCTCTGGTCGAAGCGGCGCAGATGTATAAGAACTGTGCCATCTCGGTCAGCGGCGAAGTCGCACCCGAGGCTCGGGTCGCCGTTGCGCAGGCCGCAAACGACCTGCTCACCATCCAGAATGTCGAAGCGAGCTTTGTCGCGGTGCAGGTCGGCACGGGCGTGAACATCTCTGCCCGGAGCCTTGGTGCCGTGAATGTACAGGTCATTATGGAAAGTCTGGGCGGCGGCGGCCATCAGACGATGGCGGCGGCGCAGCTCAAGCATATCACGCCGGAAGCTGCCCGGGCTCGTATCCAGACAGCCATCGACCAATACCGGGAGTCGCAGAAAAAGAGCGGCCCCGGTGCAGAAAACAGACAGGAGAAACAACGATGAAACAGTATGATTACCTGATCGTAGGTGCCGGTCTTTACGGCGCAGTGTTCGCCCATGAAGCGAAAAAGGCCGGTAAACGCTGCCTTGTCATCGACAAGCGCGACCATATCGCAGGCAACATTTACACCGAGCCGATAGAGGACATCAATGTCCACCGCTACGGCGCACATATCTTCCACACAAACAATAAGCAGGTCTGGCAGTATGTCAACCAGTTTGCCGAGTTCAACCGTTACACCAACAGCCCGGTGGCAAATTATCACGGCGAAATTTACAACCTGCCCTTCAACATGAACACCTTCAACAAGATGTGGGGCGTCGTGACCCCGGCAGAAGCGAAGGCAAAAATCGAGGAGCAGAAAGCCGAGGCCGGAATCACCGACCCGAAGAACCTTGAGGAGCAGGCCATCAGTCTGGTCGGTACCGACATCTACGAAAAACTCATCAAGGGCTACACCGGCAAGCAGTGGGGCCGTCCCTGCACCGAGCTGCCGGCCTTCATCATCAAGCGTCTGCCGGTGCGCTTCACCTACGATGACAACTACTTCAACGCTCTGTATCAGGGCATCCCCAACGGCGGCTATACCGCAATGGTCGAGAAGATGCTGGACGGCGTGGAGACTCGTCTGAACGTCGATTATCTGGCGGACAAAGCCGCTTTGGATGCTTTGGCGGACAAGGTCGTTTATACCGGCCCGGTCGACGCTTACTTCGACTACAAGCTGGGCGAGCTGCAGTACCGCAGTGTCCGGTTCGAGACGGAAGTCCTCGACACCGACAACTATCAGGGCAATGCCGTCGTCAACTACACCGACGCCGAGACCCCCTACACCCGTATCATTGAGCATAAGCACTTCGAGTTCGGCACCCAGCCTAAGACGGTCATCAGCCGGGAGTACAGTGCCGAGTGGAAGAAGGGCGACGAGCCGTATTATCCCGTCAACGACGAGAAAAACGGCGCGCTCTATGCCGAGTACAAGAAGATGGCCGATGCAGAGCCGAACGTCATCTTTGGCGGCCGTCTGGGTGAGTACAAGTATTACGATATGGATAAAGTTATCGAAGTAGCTCTGTCCGTAGCGGAGAAAGAGCTTGCCGAATAAGCATAATTGCTGTATACTAGAGTTACAAAACTGCACCTGTCAACAGGTGAGAAGTGAGGGATAACATCATGAAAGTGATTTTGCATCAGGACGTCAAGGGCATTGGCAAGAAGGACGAGATCCATGAGGTCTCCGACGGCTACGCTCGCAACTTTCTGTTTCCGCGCAAGCTGGCTTCGGTCGCCGACGCAAGTGCGGTGAATATCGCACGCGGCAAAGAGGCTGCTGCGGACTTCCATGAGGCCGAGAATGTCGCTGCTGCACAGGCTCTGGCCGCAAAGATCAACGGCAAGACCGTTACCATCAAGGCCAAGGGCGGCGCATCCGGCCGTCTGCACGGCAAGGTGACCGGCAAGGAAGTCGCCGCCGCTCTGGGCGAGCTGTGCGGTGCGACCATCGACAAGAAGAAGATCGAGCTTGAGACGAAGGACATCAAGGACGCAGGCGTCTTCAACGCAAAAGTCCGTCTGCATGTCGGCGTCGTCGCTTCCTTCAAAATTCAGGTGGAAGTAGAGCAGGTCTAAACATCGCTCTGTCTGCGCCCCCTCACAGCAGGGGGCGTTTTTTGTGTAGGAGACTAGAAAAACCATTATGCCGAACGAACGACGCTATTCCAATGAACTGAATCTTGAGAGCGTAGGCATCAATCTGCCCTATAACATGCAGGCGGAGCAGAGTGTGCTGGGAGCCGTGCTGCTGAAACCGGATACGCTGAACGATCTGGTCGAGATCATCAAGCCGGAGATGTTCTACACCCGTCAGAATGCGCAGATCTATTCCGAGATGCTCCGGCTGTTCACCAACGACCAGACCATCGACTTTGTGACCCTGCTGGATGCTGTCATCTCCGACGGCGTCTTCCCGAGTGCGGACGATGCCAAAGTCTACCTGACCGGCCTTGCCGAGACGGTGCCGAGTATCTCCAACGTCAAAGCCTATGCCCAGATCGTGCAGGAAAAATATCTGGTGCGCCAGCTGATGGGTGTCGCAAAGGATATCCTGGAGGATGCAGGCGACGAGCAGGACGCTGACCTTCTGCTGGAAAACGCGGAACAGCGCATTTATGAGATCCGCTCCGGCCGGGATTCCAGCGCATTGACGCCCCTTTCTTCCAGCATGGTCGAGACACTGACGAACCTGCAGAAGATCAGCGGCCCGGATGCTGACAAGTACAAAGGCATCCCGACTGGTTTCCGTCTGCTGGATACTGTCCTGACCGGTCTTGGCCGGGGCGACCTTATCATTCTGGCGGCTCGTCCCGGTATGGGCAAAACCAGTTTCGCTTTGAATATTGCGACCCGTGTCGCAATGCAGCAGAAGGTTCCAGTGGCTATTTTTAGCCTTGAAATGACAAAGGAACAGCTGACGAACCGTATCTTATCGGCGGAAGCCGGCATTGACAGTCAGGCATTCCGCACCGGTGCGCTCCGTGCTGAGGACTGGGAATATCTGGCGATGGCGACTGAAAAACTGCACGATGCGCCCATCTATATGGACGATACTTCGGGTATCACCATCACCGAGATGAAGGCAAAGATCCGCCGGGTCAATCAGGACCCTGCCCGACCCAATGTCGGCCTTATCGTCATCGACTACTTGCAGCTGATGACGAGCGGTCAGCGCAGCGAGAACCGTGTGCAGGAGATCAGTTCCATCACCCGAAACCTCAAAATTATGGCGAAAGAAATGAATGTGCCGATCATCGCGCTGAGTCAGCTTTCCCGTGCCGTTGAGAAACAGGGCAACAATTCGAGCCACCGTCCGCAGCTGTCCGACCTTCGTGACTCCGGTTCGATCGAGCAGGACGCTGACTGCGTTCTGTTCCTCTACCGTGATTCTTACTACGCCAGCCAGAATTCGGACGGTTCGGATGTGGATGCCGACACCGCCGAGTGCATCGTGGCGAAGAACCGTCACGGCGAAACAAGCACCGTTCCGCTGGGATGGGATGGCGCACACACCCGGTTTATGGATGTGGATTTTAAACGCTGAGTATAAGAAACGATTGCGATGAGTGAACGATACAGCGAAATTTTATCCCAGGTACGGGATTTCTGCCGGGAAGAAGATCTTTTCCGACCCGAAGTGCCCGGCGAGCCTGTCCGGATCGCTGCGGCAGTGTCCGGCGGTGCTGACAGTATGGCTCTGCTCCGTGTCCTGCTGGATTTACAGCCGGAGTTCGGGTATATGCTGTCCGCCTGCCACATCAATCACGGTTTGCGCGGAGAAACGGCCGACCGGGATGAAGCATTTGTCCGCTCTGCCTGTGAGGAACTGAGTGTTCCGCTCCGGGTCTTTCGGGCGGCGGAGCTGACGGATATCCCCGACCATCCGGGCGAGGACTGGGCGAGACGCCTGCGGTACGATTGCTTTGACCGTCTGCGGACAGAAAACCGGATAACCCGTGTCGCAACCGCCCATACTGCTACTGATCAGGCCGAAACGCTTTTGTTCCGTTTAGCACGGGGCACCGGACTGCATGGTGCGTCCGGTATCCGTCCCAAACGGGAGGGATACTGCCGCCCACTGCTCTGCCTTTCCCGGCAGGATACCGAGGCCATCTGCCGGGAACTGGGGCAAGACTGGGTAACAGATGAGACGAACGAGGGCGACGACTATGCCCGGAACCGTCTGCGCCATGCCGCCCTGCCTGCGTTGCGCTCTGCGAATACCGCAGCAGAGCAGAACCTTGTGCGTTTCTGCGAAAAGGCTGCTCGGGCAGATGAATATTTCGCACGTCAGGCTGAAACGCTGCTCAACACTGCAAAAGCCGGAGAGCAGGCGTGGAGCCTTGCCGTTTTGCAGGCTGCGGACCCACTGATTCTGGAAACAGCCCTGCATCAGCTCGTATCCCCTGAACGGGATGCAGAGGAAAAATATATCCGTCTGCTGGAACAGGTAGTGAAACAGGGGAGCGGAGCAGTCCAAATTACAGGAGCTGTCCGGTTTTGTGCCGGAAAAGGGCTTTTCCGGCGAGAGGAACGAACCGAAAGCCCTGCCGAAACAAACCTGCTGCCGGTGTCGTTTCAGCCCGAAAATGGGGCAGAATACCGGCTTCCAAATGGCTGGAAACTGAAAACCCGGGTCATTCCAGCTGTTTTTGAAGAAAAAACACAGGACGTTCATAAAAAAGACTTAAAAAATCGGGCGGATTATGCTAGAATAACTACGTTATACTCTGTGCTTATTCTGCGCTGCCGTCAGCCGGGCGACCGGTTCCGACCGGCAGGACGCGGATTGAGCAAAGAGCTGCGCAAATGGATGAACGAGACAGGAGTTCCGCCCATCCAGCGCGAAAACCTGCCGCTTCTGGCTGCAGGAAGTGAAGTTGTCTGGGTCAGCGGCGGAGGATTTGCCGATGGCCTTGCACCCGATAACACCACGAAGCAGATCCTTGAACTGGAATTGGAAAAAATGGAGGAATTGAACCATGAGCATGAACGATGATATCAAGAACGTTCTCGTCTCGGAAGAGCAGCTCAAAGCAAAAGTCGCCGAACTGGGCGCACAGATCAGCAAGGACTATGAGGGCAAAAACCTCGTTCTCGTCTCGATCCTGAAGGGCTCTGTCGTCTTTATGGCCGACCTGATGCGTGCCATCAGCATCCCGTGCAGCATTGACTTTATGGTGGTTTCCAGCTACGGCGGCAGCAACACCACGACCAGCGGTCTGGTCAAGATCATCAAAGACCTCGACGGCGACCTGTCCGGCAAGGATGTTCTCATTGTCGAAGATATCCTCGATACTGGCGTTACCCTGTCGAACCTTGTACCGATGCTCAAGATGCGCAATCCCAACTCGGTCAAGATCTGCACCATCCTCGATAAGCCCAGCCGCCGCAAGGCAGACATCGCGCCGGACTACGAGGGCTTTCAGGTACCGGACGAGTTCGTGGTGGGCTATGGCCTCGACTACGATGAAAAGTACCGCAACCTGCCCTACATCGGCATCCTGAAACCCGAGATCTACGAAAAGTAAGTAATAGGAGTTGATTTTTCTTGCAGTCCAAACGACCTCGTTTTAATCCGCTGATCCTGGCTCTGGCTCTGGCGGCGGTGCTGATGGTCTGGTCGGTCATAGGAAATACCACCGGCTCGACTTCCGGCTCCACTATGAGCTATTCCACAGTGGTACACTATTTTGAACACAATCAGGTCACATCATTCACCCTTGACCGGAACACTAGCGTCATTACCCTCAACCTGAAAGAGGGCGATCTGCCGCTGCCGGATGCCAGCTCGACTTCGGCTGCCAGCCAGACGTCCGGCGGCCTGCTGAGCGGCATGTTCTCCGCCTCGTCGGAGTCCACCGGCGCAGTCAAGGAGAGCGACGGCACCGTGACCGTCCGTTATAAGCTGCCTTATGCTTACGTTTTCATTGAGAACGTAGATAAGTATATCGAGTCCTACGATGCGGCGAACCCCGACGCACCCATGACCTACGATTACACCTCTCTGAAAGAAACCATCCCCTGGATGGAGATCATCTTCTATCTGGGTATGCTGGGCTGCACCGGCTTCCTGCTCTTCTCGATGATGCGCGGCGGCGCAGGCGGTGGCGGCATCATGAATGTCGGCAAGGCGAAAGTCAAGGACGAGCATGAGAACAAGAAGACCGCTACCTTTGCCGATGTCGCCGGTGAGGATGAGGAAAAGGAAGAGCTGAAAGAAGTCGTCGAGTTCCTCAAGAGCCCGGACAAGTTCAACTCTCTGGGTGCGCGTATTCCACACGGCGTCCTGCTCGTCGGCCCTCCGGGTACCGGCAAGACCCTTCTGGCTCGTGCCTGTGCAGGCGAAGCCGGTGTTCCGTTCTACTCGATTTCCGGTTCGGACTTCGTGGAGATGTATGTCGGCGTCGGCGCATCCCGTGTCCGCGACCTCTTCGATAAGGCAAAGAAGACCATGCCCTGCATCATCTTCATCGACGAGATCGACGCTGTTGGCCGTCAGCGTGGTGCTGGTCTGGGCGGCGGTCACGATGAGCGTGAGCAGACCCTGAACCAGCTGCTTGTTGAGATGGACGGTTTTGAGGCCAACGATGGCGTTATCGTCATGGCGGCTACCAACCGTGCCGACATTCTGGATAAGGCTCTGCTTCGCCCGGGTCGTTTTGACCGTCAGGTCTATGTCGGCCTGCCCGATGTGAAGGGCCGTGAGGAGATCCTGAAAGTCCACACCAAGAATAAGCCTCTGGCTCCGGACGTCTCCCTGAAAGTCATCGCACAGCGCACCGCAGGCTTTGCCGGTGCAGACCTTGAGAACCTCGTCAACGAGGCTGCTCTGCTGGCGGCTCGCCGCAGCCGCAAGGCCATCACCATGGAGGACATCGAGGAAGCTTCGATGAAGGTCATGGCAGGCCCTGAGAAGAAGAGCCGTGTCGTCAGCCCGGAAGAGAAGAAGCTGACCGCTTACCACGAGGCAGGCCACGCTGTGGCTGGCTTCTACTGCAAGCATCATCCGCGCGTCCATGAGATCACCATCATTCCGCGCGGTCAGGCAGGCGGTTACACCATGTATCTGCCCGAGAAAGACCCCAGCTATGTCACCAAGGGTGAGATGTTCGAGGACATCGTGTCCAGTCTGGGCGGCCGTGTTGCCGAGCAGCTGATCTTGGAAGATATCTCTACCGGTGCGTCCAACGACCTCCAGCAGGCGACCAACATTGCACGTCAGATGATCACCAAGTATGGCTTCTCCGAGCGTCTTGGCCCTGTGGTTTACGGTACCTCTCAGCAGGAGACCTTCCTCGGCCGTGACTTCTCTCAGGGCCGTGGTTACAGCGAGACGACCGCTGCCGAGATCGACAGCGAGATGCGCGATATCATCGACGAGGCCTATGAGACCTGCCGCCGCACCCTGACCGAGCATATCGACCAGCTGCACGCACTGGCACAGGCTCTGATGGAGCGTGAGAAGCTGAACGAAAAGGAATTCAATACCATCATGGCTGGCGGTACCCTGCCGCCGCGTGAGGGCGATAAGGCCGAGACGACTGACGCTGCCGCACCTGCACAGGAACCGGCAGCTCCCGTCGAGACCGCGGAGCCTGCCGAGATGGCAGAACCGGCGGAGCAGGCCGAATCTGCACAGCCTGCCGAAACCACAGACCCGGCACAGGACACCCAGCAGGGCGAATAACTACGGAAGGAGCGAGTGTTGTGGAGGAAAATTTTGAACCGGTAGCCCATACCCGGGCGAACTATTATACGCCGGGCAGTCCGGTGCAGTTTGTCTGCGTTGAGCTGCTCAAGGGCGAGATCAGCGGTGAACACGCGGTCTGCCTGACCTTTAAGAATATTTCCCGTGTGACGCTGACGGCTCTGGAGATCCACTTCAAGTGCAAGGGCGTCGACGGCATCATCCTCTGTGAGGATGAGTTTGAGTACCGTGATATTGAGGTCAAGCCGGGCGAAAGCTTCGGCATGGACGATGCAGTGTTCGTGACCCAGAAGGCCATCACCAGCGTCGATGTCTCTCTCAAGAACGTCTACAACGGCAAGCGCGTCGTCCATCTGGACGGCATCAAGCGTGTCCGCCTGCCGTCTCCTCGCCGTCTCAGCCCGGAACTGCAGAAAGCTCTGGAAAATCGGATGAACCGTCAGGGGCTCCGGTATATGCCACAGGTCTTCGAGAACGGCTGGTACTGTGCCTGTGGTGCTTTCCACCCGAGGGAAGAGGACACCGTCTATTGCACCGAGTGCGGCTGTGACCGCATCCTGCTCCAGAATGCACTGAACACCCTGCTTCAACCGGAGCAGAAAAAGCCCGTCCAGCCCAGTGAACCGGCCATTGCGCCGGAACGTCCGCCTGTCCAACAGCCTGCTCAGCAGGTCGAGGAGCCGACCCGGATCGTGGGTGCGCCCGAGGCGGAGGCTACCCGTGTGATGCCCAGCCGAATGGAAAAGCCTGCGGACATTGAACCGCCGGTGTCGTTCGCGCCGCCGCTGGAACCGGTGCAGGACAACGGCGAGCATACCCGTGTTCTGGATCCGCACCCGAGTCGTCCGGCTCGTGCCGAAGAGCCGGACGTGCCGGACGATGGCACCAAGGTCATCCCTGCTGAGTTCCGCAAGGACTCCGTGCCCGAGGCTCAGCCGGTGCCGCAGGACGAGGAAGACGACGAGGATGTGGAGACTGCCCGTGACAGCGTGGCCGAGACCCTCATCCGCTGGGTGCCGCCCATCACGGCCATCATCTGCGCAGGCATCGCCCTGTGGGGATTCGTGTATTATCAGTTCGTTTTGTAAAATAAGAACCGGAACGGAGGAGGCGGACGCTTCCTCCGTTTTTTGGTAGAAGAAGGAAGGTAAAACACATGTCAGACGAAACGCTGCAAATCGCTTTCGAGATAAAGACCACCTGCGACGAAATCAGCCGCCGCCTGCTGCGCTGGCACTGGGAGAAAAAGCCGGGCAATCACAGCCTGGACAGCCTGCTCCAGCACATCAAAAAGCGTCAACAGGAAAGCCCCGACTACTACGACCGTCTGCCCGACCTGAGCGGAAAGACCAGCTGGCAGCAGCTGGATACCACCCTTTGTATGCGTGTCCTGCTCGATCCCGAAAAGGACGCATCTCATCCGCTCGACCTGCTGGGCAATACCGCCCATCCTGCCGCCGCACGCCGTGCCTGCAACGCAGTCCGCACCGCCCGGAATGAGGCTGCACACGCTTCCGACCACAACAGCTGTGCGCAGGCCGCAATTTTGTTCAATGAGGCCATCGAGAGCCTTGAAGAGGGCTATGCAGGCACAGCATTCAAGACCGCAGAGCTGGAACAGTATTACCGGGCGGCAGAGGATTTCCTGAATCGCTGCGGCGGCTCGAGAAAACGCCGCACTTCCGAAGAGACAGCACCCCGGCGAAACACCAGTTCCAGCAATCGGAACAGTTCGTCCGGCCGTCCGAACTCCAATAACCGGAAATCAGGCTCCGGTCAGAGTGGAAACCGGAACAGCTCCTCCCAGAACAGCCGGAATACCGCACCGAAAACCAACCGGAATCCCCGGAACAACAGCCGGAAAAATTCCCGTAAAAAGAAGCAGGACGCCAGCGCAAATCGAGCTATCGTCATCGCCCTCCTCGTCATTGCTGCCCTCGGCCTGTTGATCCGGGCTTTGACGATGGGAAACTGAGAAAAAATTTTGGAATAAAAGCGTAATATACAGATTCTTCTGTGCGTCTAATGGGAAAAGGAAAATTTAAAGCAGAGCAATAACAGCGAGCTACCCCACTTGTATGAGCGATTTTACAGGTGGGGTGTTTTTCAAGGTGAAAAACAGAGAAACTGTATGAAAGGAAGCTTTTATGGTCGAGGCGAATTTACTGGAACGGCTGATGAAGGAATATGGAGATTCGGTATTTCGGATGTGTTTTCTGTATTTAAAAGATTACCAGCTTGCAGAGGACGCAACACAGGAAACGTTTATAAAAGCGGCGAAAGCTTATGAGCGGTTTCAGAATCATTCTACGGAAAAGACATGGCTGATACGCATCGCGATAAATTCCTGCAAAAGCATTATGCGGACGCACTGGTTTCAAAATATGAGAAACCAGATCCGGGATACGAGTCCGGATGAAAAGACAGATTTATTTGAAACAATGCTGGAAAAGGACAGCCTGTCGCGCGCAATTATGAGACTGCCGCAGAGTGATCGTCAGATGATATTGCTGTATTATTATCAGGAACTTTCCTTGAAGGAAATCTCGGAAATCATTGAAAAACCAGTCAATACCGTCAATCAAAAACTATACCGCGCAAGACAACGGCTGAAAATCATGCTGAAAGGAGATGTGCTGTGATGGGAAAATTCAGAGAGCAAATAGACCATGAACTTCGGGAAGTGACGCTGACAGATGAGATGAAGTGGAAAATCAGACGGGAAATGCAAAGCCCGAAGAAAAGAACGCTCTGCCTGAGATTCGTTTTGGCAATCGTTCTGATTGCGGCACTTCTCGTCAGCGGAATCGTGGCGGTGGCTGGCTCGATTTCACAGGAAACGAGGGTCAACCGATAGAAACTTCCAGAGCTGGATGTGATGCAGGTAAAAACGATTTATCCGGTAAAGGGTTATCCCTATCCAAGCGGAAAGATGAAACTGTATTTTGACAGCTATGATGAATTGCAGGAAGCTCTGGGAATCAAGTTGCTGTCCACTGAAACGGAAAAGAATAAATTTATGGGAATCGAAGTCAAAACAGATGACAAAGATTATGCCTACATCAATGTCACAAATTATATTTTGGGCGATAGTGATTATAAGGAAACATCAACAGGTTATGAATATTTGCCGGGAGAAAAATATCACAGTCCGGTTGATTTAAAAATTGAAATCGCATTGAGCGACTGGCAGCTTCAGAATCTTTCAAGTGTGGATTATGTGGGAGAATATAGATTCGTGGAGCAGTATACATCTGAAAAAGGCTATAAAGTAAACCTCATTAAAAGCCGAACGAGCAATTGGGGAAGTGTTGCAATCTTTGTTGCGGATGGAGTCCAATATACGTTGGAAGGTAGTGTATCGACAGAAGAGATGAAGAAAATCGTGGACTCGATGCGGTAAATGTGCTGAACGCAGATGGCCTGTTCAAGAAAAAACTGGAAATTTAGTGAAAAATTTTCCAGCAAGACCTTGCTTAACGATTCCATCCGCCGTATAATACAATTGAAATCCATTTCAATCAGAAAGAGGCAGGCAGGGAAACCATGACGATCCACGATATCGCGAAAATGGCTGGAGTATCCAGTGCGGCGGTCAGCCGATATCTCAACGGTGGGCCGCTCAGTGCGGAGAAAAAGGCTGTGATACAGGCTGCCATTGAACAGACCGGTTACCGGCCGGATATGGCGGCGCAGACCCTCCGCACCGGAAAGGTCAAACAAATCGGCGTCATCGCTCCCAGCCTGCGTTCCCAGTCGGTCAGCCGCGTCGCTGAGGGAATTTCTACCGAGCTGGAAAAAGCCGGGTATCTCATGCTGATGGCAAGCTCTGCCGGGGATGAGAAAAAGGAGACACAGTACATCGACGCGCTGGAACGCAGCCATGTTGCCGGTATCATCCTGATGGGGACCAGCTGCACTCCGGCGCACAAAAAGGCGTTTGCGGCCTGCGATGTGCCGCTGGTCGTTACAGGGCAGAAGTTCCCGAACGTTCCCTGTGTCTGCAACGATGACCGTGCCGCTGCCCGGGAATTGACGCAGAAAATGCTCCTCAAGGGCAGGAAAAAGCTGGTCTACATCGGCGGTTCGGAGAAAGACAGAGCTACCGGGATGGAGCGTCGGCAGGGTGTGCAGGATGCGCTGAATGCCGCCGGGATGGACGGCGAACGGCTGACATGGCTCTGCTGCAATGCGTTTACTTATGAAGAGGGCGTCCGCTGCATGGAAGAGCTGCTGGTGGTCTGCCCGGAGCTGGATGGTGTGGTCTGTGTGACCGATACTGTTGCACTGGGTGCGCTGACCGCCCTGAAGACCGCAGGCCGGAAGGTCGGTGAAGATGTCAGTCTGGGCGGTCTTGGGGATAACTGGGCGGATGCTGTCGCTGAACCGGGACTGACGACCGTGCATTTTTATCAGGATCAGATTGGCGTGGAAGCGGCCCGGATGCTGCTGGAAATGCTCAAGGAAGGCAAAAAGGACGCGCCGCTGCGTCAGCTGACGCTGGGATATACCATCGTGGAACGCGGCTCGATTTAAAAACAAGGAGAGAGTATGGAAAAGAAACTGGTATTTCTGGACATCGACGGCACCCTGCTGCCGCCCGGCGAGATGGTCGTGCCGGAAAGCGCAGTGGATGCCATGCGCCGCGCTCGCGCCAACGGACACAAGCTGTTTCTCTGCACCGGCCGCAACCTGCGGATGACAAAGCCGCTTTTCGGATATGGATTCGATGGCTATGTGTGCAGCGCAGGCGGTTATGTCTGCTGCGATAACAAGGTTCTGGTCGATATTCCGATGGAGCCGGAACAGGTGGCCGGACTCCGGAAAGCGATGGAGGGGCATGGCGTTGAATGCACGTTGGAAGCCCGGGATAATACCTACGGCGGAATGCAGATGATAAAACGGTTCGAGAAGATGTTCGTGCAGGCAGGCGCATTGAACAGCGAGGCCGAACGATGGAAAAAGATGATGGAGTTCGGGATGACGATGCTCCCTATCGAGAAATATGCAGGAGAGCCAATCTACAAGATCATTTACATCGCCGGAAAACCGGAGGACTTGGCAGAAGCTCGCCGGAAGTATGAAGACCAGTTCGTTTTCTGCGAGAGCAATCTGGGCGAACATGGTGGAACCATTGTGAATGGCGAGCTGATCAATCGTAAATTCAATAAGGGTACCGGTATCAAAGCAATATGCGACTATCTGGATATGCCGCTGAGCGATACCATCGGCTTCGGCGACAGCGATAACGACCTGCAGATGACCGATGTGGTCGGCATCAGCTATTGTATGGCGAACGGTTCCGAGAACCTGAAAAAGCTCTGTGACCGTATCTGCCCGGCAGTTACCGAGGACGGCATCGCAAAGGCGTTTGAAGAGCTGGGGCTTATCTGAAACAAAAATGGCTGAGAATCTTTCGACTCTCAGCCATTTTTGTTTGCTCGTTTTCAAAAGAAGTCGTTACAATTCGCTGCCATTCGTCTTGATCACATGGCGATACCATTCATACGACTTTTTGGGAATTCTCTTTAAAGTTCCATTTCCTTGGTCATCCATATCGACATAGATATAACCATACCGTTTCTTCATTTCGCCTGTGCCAGCCGAAACCTCATCGATACAGCCCCAGCTCGTGTAGCCGATCAATTCTACGCCGTCCTGACATACTGCTTTTTTCATTTCCCGGATATGGTTTCGCAGATAGTCGATGCGGTAATCATCTTGGATCGTACCATCGTCCTCAATACGATCGTACATGCCAATGCCGTTTTCTACGACGAATAGCGGTTTTTGATAACGGTCGTAAAGTTCGTTCAACACATAACGGAGTCCGATGGGATCGATCGGCCAACCCCAAGGACTTTCTGGAAGATAGGGATTCTTTGTGCCCATTTGTCCACCGGTATCAGCTCTTTCGGGCAGACCGTCGTGATAGACGCTGGTTCGATAGTAGCTGAAAGCAAGAAAATCTGCGATATAGGTGTGAATTAGAATTTCGTCGTTGGAATCCATTTTCAGTTGTACTCCCATTTTCTTAAAGAAAGCGGGAGTGTATGCCGGATAGTAACCGCGCATCATTACATCGGAGAAGAACAGAGCGCGTCTACGGAAATCGACAGTTCCCATCACATCTTCCGGTTTGCAGCTTTCTGGATAAATGCCGCTCAGCGACAGCATACAGCCGATTTGAAAATCCGGGTTGATCTCATGCCCAAGCTTGACTGCAAGAGCATTGGCGACGAATAAGTGATGAAGTGCCTGATACCGGGTCTGTGCGTCAGTGCCATGACAACCAAGCCGAACAAAACCACGCAGAGAATTGATCTCATTGATTGTGATCCAATATTTTACCAGATCGCGATACCGTCTGAAGATAACGCCGCAATATCGGAGATAGCAGTTGATTGTTTCACGTCCATACCAACCGTCGTAACGATCGGTCAGATAGGCCGGATTTTCAAAATGGAAGATGGTAACAAGAGGTTCGATCCCTTCTGAGCGACACAGGGTGAAAATCTTTTCATAGAACTTCAGCCCTTCCTCGTTTGGAGTTTCGCCTTCGATTCCACCTTTCGGGAAGATGCGCGGCCAGCTGATGGACATTCGGAAGCATTTACAGCCCATCTTTCCAAGCAGGCGAATATCTTCTTCGTAGTGATGATAAAAATCTACGGCTCGATGACTGGGATAGTAAGCGGTTTCATCAATGTAGCCGACAGCACCTTCGGGAATCGATTCATCTGCCAGATACCATGCTTTTGTTCCGTCCTTTAAGAGAACGGATATTTTTCTGGGAGTGTGAGCGTCTCCGGCGGAAAGAAAATCGCTGGTTGCTAATCCTCTTCCGCCTTCGTTATAACCGCCCTCATATTGATTTGCAGCGGTTGCACCGCCCCAGAGGAAACCCTCTGGAAAATTTTGTTTTTCTTTCAGCATATTTCCTACCGATCTTGGACAATTCACATTTGTCCATCCTGTGATAAAGATTGTTTTGATAAGGAAAACTTAAAAATTCCGTTCGATCACAGATTCATCGAATCCAAGGATCATGGCAGCAACCATCGAACCGACGATCGTAACGGCTACAGCAATCGCCATTGGCAGCATGGTATCCTGATAAATAGGAAGTGCAAGGATCGTAGAATAACCGAAGGAATAAGAACGTGCACCAAGGAGAGCGGCAACCGCACCGCCGAGACCTGCACCAATGGATACTGCATACAGCGGTTTCTTCATGGGAAGAGCAAAACCGTAAATGGCGGGTTCAGAAACGCCAGCAAAAATGCAGCCGACTGCCACAGACAGAGCTTCTGCGCGAATTTTCTTGTTCTTTGTGCAGAATGCGATTCCAAGCATAGCACCACCTTCTGCCATGTTATGCAGGATCGTGCAGGTTCGAGTGATCGGGTCATAACCTTGGGCCGCCAGCATTTCAACACGCACCGGAGACAGGGCAGACTGCATACCGCTCATGATCAGGAACGGCATCAATGCACAAATGACGCCCAGACCGATCGGGCCAAGCACATCGTAGAAGGCAAGAAGAGCCTTGATGACATAAGTGCCGGCGATATTGCCCAGAGGGGCAAGGATAAAGATAGTGGGAATGAAGGTGATGAAAATCGTACCGATACCTACAAAGATAGCTTTGAGGATACCGGGAACATATTTGTTCAGGAACTTTTCTACATGATATGCCAGATAGGTCGAAAGCAATGCCGGAAGCAGTTTTCCGGAGTATTTATACAAAGGAACACTCAAGGTGAAGAGGGTGATTGGGTCACCAGCACTCACCAAATTGAGAAAATCTGGAATAACCAGCATTCCTGCGACAACCATTGCGTAAATGGGAGTCGAACCCAGGCGTTTTGCCGCGCCGTAAGCTACCCAGATCGGGATGAAGAAGAACGGAACTTCACTCAGAATGTCAAGCAGCAGATAGGTAGAGGTATCAGTGAAACCCGGGATAGCGTACTCGAACAGTACCAGAAAGACCTTCAGCATACCGCCTGCAATGATACCTGGAATCATTGGAGTCACGCTTCCTGCAACATAAGCAAGAAGCCGCTGAGGGATGCTTTCCTTTTCTTTTTGAGGTTCGTCCAGATTTTCATCTACGACCGCACCTGCTTTTCCGGTGATCCGAACGACCTCGTCATAAGTGGGAATCAGATTTTTGCCCAGAATGACTTGCAGCTGTCCGCCTTTGTACTGCACTCCGAGTACATTTTTTAACTGCTTCAAAGCTTCCTGATCGGCCTTTTTGATGTCTTTGACATTGAAGCGCAAACGGGTCATGCAATGCTGCACTAAGGAAATGTTCTCGTCGCCGCCGACCCTTTCAATAATGTCCTGCGCGAACTGTGAGTAATCGATTGCCATAGTTCATTCTCCTCGCTGGCTTTAACTGGTGGTGTTTTTGTCGATAAAACTGATCAGCTTGTGGCTACATTATAGATTGAAGGGGAAAAGCTTTCAATATAAAAAAGCCCTTTTGAAGTTTTGCTTCAAAAAGAGCCTTGAAATGCTTTAAAAACAGAATGAATCTTGAAGTGAAACTTCAAAATGCAACATTTTTCTGTTGAATGCAGATATAAAATATGGATAGAGTAGAATGCTTTCAAGCAAAATGTTCAGAATTGGCTGCCTTCGTGTCCTTCAAATAACTCTAACCCTCTCCGATTTGCATAATCACTGAGAGCCTTTATGTTTTTGTCATAGTCCATGCTGAAAAGAGTGCAGTAGATGCAGTCGGTGATATATTGCATCGATACTCTGGAAGCAAATGTTCCGATCTTATAGCGGGATTCTCCGGAGCTGATGCAAATAACAAGGTCTGGAAAATCGATGATGGGGGATAATGGGTTTCCGGTTATTAAAATAATGGGAGTACCAGCCTGTTTTAATTCGTTTACAATGTATTTTACCTGTCGACTGTCTGCATAATGAGAGATCACAACGGCAGTTTCTTTATGAAATCTGCCACGGCATCGTATCGTTTGAAGTCCATTCATGGAGTCAAGAGAGGAACGGATGCCGATGCGAAGCAGTTTTGTATGAAGATCTTCGGCGACGATGAGGGATTCTCCACGGGCGTAGAGAGACACACTTTCAGAGCGAAATAACATACTGGCCGCTTTTTTTATTTTGCCGATGTCCATTGTCTGATAGGTGTCTGTCAAAGCATGGCTGGAAAGTTTTAAAAGCTTCTTGGCAATATCAGGAGCTTTATCATTACATTCGATAGGGGCGTCGATCTGAATTTGTCCATCTTTGACAAGAAACGAGTTCAGCTCGGATGCAAGCGATATTTTCAATTCATAATATCCAGATAATCCGATTCGTTTGCAGGTGCGGATGATGGTTGCCTCGGAGGAAAAAGTCTTTTGAGCAAGGTCTTTTAAAGTCAGACACAAGACCTCTTCCGGATGCTTTAAAATGTATTCGACCACAGGAATTTCTGCATTTGAGAAATTTGATGTCTGACTCAATTCGTCCAGAATACCACTCATTGCCATACCTCCTATACGTTTTGAATCTCCGCGTCGTGCAGGACGCTTCCAGCGATTCTCCTGTTTGAAATTATAGCATGACTCCTGAAGAAAAGCAATTTATGCCATTTCAGCAAAAAAAGCACTTGCAGACCTTTTTGGGAGTGCAAGTGCTTTTTGATAATAATTATTAGTAGTGCAGCTGTTCTGCGGTCAGGGATTCCAGCACCGGCAGCATGGCAGCGGCCTCCGCCTTGGCAGTGGGCAGGTCCATGTCGCGGTAGTTGCCGCATTCCACTTCGCTTGCGCCGGGGATATCGCCCTCAAACGCAGCCATGAAGCGGAAACTTTCCACGGTCAGAGCCAGTGCCTCAGCCGGGGTCAGACCCCGGGTCAGCAGATAGAAACCCGTCCGGCATCCCATCGGGCCGACATAAATAACGCCGTCCTTGTAGGAGCTGTTCCGGGCGTAGGTCGCAAACAGATGCTCCAGCGTGTGCGCTGCACCGGTAGACAGGTAATCGCCCTGATTGGGCTTCTTCATCCGGATGTCCCAGGTCAGAACGTCGCCGTCCTGACGGCTCAGGTACATGCCGCGCTCAAGCTTGGTATGGTCGACGCAGAAACTTGCGATGCGTTCCATTTCGCTCACCTCGCAGCTGCCTGATCAAGCCTGCAGACGCTGGACACTGCCGTGTGCGCAGTCGACAGCGATCATCAGGCCGTCACGGATGTGAGAGGTCGCACCAGCGGCACCAACGATGGTGGGCTTCAGCAGAGCCTTGCCTGCGATCGCAGCATGGCTGTTCAGGCCCGGCTCCTCGACGACCAGAGCGGCGGCGTCACGGACGAAGCTCAGCATCTCATTGGTGGTGGAAGGAACGACCAGAACCATGCCCGGCTTGAACTTTGCGCGGATCTCCTCGAGAGTGTGGCAGACACATGCCTTGCCGGTCGCATTTGCCAGAGTCGAACCCTCGGGGCCGACGCCGACACCGCTGGACAGGCAGTTGCCGATCATGTGGATCTTGATCATGTTGGTGGTGCCGGAAACGCCCACGGGGACACCTGCGGTCACGACAGCCAGCTCGCCGTCGTGCAGGTAGCCGTTCTCCTTTGCCAGAGCGGTGGACTTCTCGATCAGCTCATCGGTGCTGTGTGCCAGCTCCATCATGAGCGGAGTGATGCCCCAGGAGATGGACAGCTGACGCTGCACCTGCTTGTCCATAACGCAGGCGATGATGGGCTGAGAAGGACGGTACTTGCTCAGCAGACGTGCAGTGGTGCCGGACTCAGACACGGTGACGATGGCAGAAGCGTTGACATCTGCAGCGGTCAGGCAGGCGGCATGAGCGGTCGCGTCGCTGACGCTGATCTTGCCGGTGACAGCAGACTGCATCAGGCGGCGGTCGATATAGTGCGGCTCGTTCTCGGTGCGCTCTGCGATTGCGGACATGGTCTTGAGAGCCTCGACCGGGTAAGCACCGGCAGCGGTCTCGCCGGACAGCATGATAGCAGAAGTGCCGTCGTAGATAGCATTTGCAACGTCGGAGATCTCAGCACGGGTCGGACGGGGGTTCACCATCATGCTGTCCAGCATCTGGGTAGCAGTGACGATGGGCTTGCCGAAGGAGAAGGAGCGGTCGATGACGCTTTTCTGGATGCCGGGCAGCTCGGTGAAGTTGATCTCAACGCCCAGGTCGCCACGAGCGACCATGACGGCGTCGGCAGCGGACAGGATGCTGTCGATGTTGTTGACACCCTCACGGTTCTCGATCTTTGCGATGATGCGGATCTTGGAATCGTACTCATTCAGCAGGTTGCGGATATCGTAGACGTCCTGTGCGCAGCGAACAAAGGATGCAGCGATGAAGTCGAAGCCCTGCTGGACGCCGAAGATGATGTCTTCACGGTCCTTCTGGCTCAGGTACGGCATGGACAGGTGAACACCCGGAACATTGACGCCCTTCTTGGTCTTGATCTTGCCGCTGTTCAGGACTTCACAGACGATATCGGTGTCGGTGACGGACTTGATGCTCAGTTTGATCAGGCCGTCGTCCAGCATGATGGTACCGCCCGGCTCAACGTCCTGCGGCAGATCCTTATAGGTGATGGAGCAGATCTCCTTGGTGCCCTCGACGTCACGGGTAGTCAGAGTGAACTCCTGACCGACCTCCAGCATCTCGACGCCGTTCTTGAACTCCTTCAGGCGGATCTCGGGGCCTTTGGTATCCAGCAGAGCAGCGACCGGCTTGTCCAGCTCTTCACGGATCGCCTTCAGCTTGTCCAGACGACCCTTATGCTCTTCGTAGGAGCCGTGGGAAAAGTTGAAACGGGCAACATTCATGCCATTGGCGACCAGTTCACGCAGAACATCGCCTTTATCGGTGGACGGGCCGAGGGTGCAGATAATTTTGGTTTTTCTCATAGACAGTATACCTCCAACATCTCTCTAAATTTTTAACTCTATCTTGGCACAGTGAGCCGCTTTGCCTGCTCACCGTCTCTGCCGGACGTTTCACGGAAACTGCCCGACAGGGGGAAACCTCAATATGGCTGTTTGAAAACCATACCATCTTATATTATAAACGCTTGGATACAATAGGGCAAGAGGAATCTTTGCTAAGAAACCCTAAAGATTTTGTAATAAGTGTGAGAGACGACAAAACGCTTGCGAAAAATGCCGCCCTCGCATATAATAGAGGCAAACAAAAGTCTCACTTCTCTAAGGGGAGTATGCCCCGGAGGGCGAGGCGGAAAACGGAGAAAAAGAATATGGAAAAACGTGTTTTTCTGATCGTTCTGGACAGCTTTGGCATCGGCGCGGAGCCGGACGCTGCCGCATTTGGCGACGAAGGCACCAACACCCTCGGTGCCATTGCCAAACACCCCAACTTCAACTGCCCCAACCTGCGCAAGCTTGGCATGTTCAACATCGACGGTGTGACCGCAGGCGAGAAGTGTGATGCGCCCATCGGTGCGTATGCACGTTTGCAGGAGCAGAGCATGGGCAAGGATACCACCATCGGCCATTGGGAGATCGCCGGTGTCGTCAGCCCGAAACCGCTGCCGACTTTCCCGAATGGTTTCCCGGAGGAACTCATCCACGAGTTCGAGGAGAAGACCGGTCACAAAGTTCTCTGCAACAAACCCTATTCCGGCACGCAGGTGCTGAAAGATTACGGCGAGCAGGCCATGAAGGAGAACGCCCTCATCGTCTACACCAGCGCGGACAGCGTTTTTCAGGTGGCAGCGAACGAGGAACTGGTTCCCGTGCATGAGCTGTACCGCTATTGCGAGATCGCCCGTGAGATGCTGAAAGGCGAGTATGGCGTGGGTCGTGTCATTGCCCGTCCGTTCCTCGGCCATACGGCAGACACTTTCTACCGCACCACCAACCGCCACGACCTGAGCCTCAAGCCGCCTCGCAAGACTATGCTCGACCTGCTGAAGGATGCCGGCAAGGATGTCATCGCAGTCGGCAAGATCTTCGACATCTTCGACGGCGAGGGTGTGACCGAAAAGATCAAGACCACCGGCAACACCAACGGCATCGCATTCACCAAGGCATTGCAGACCCGTGACTTTGAGGGTCTGGCTTTTGTCAACCTCGTTGACTTTGATATGCTCTACGGCCACCGCCGGGATGTGGCAGGCTACGCTGCCGCTGCGACCGAGTTTGACAAGTTCGTTGCCGACTTCATCCCCGGGATGCACGAGGGCGATATCCTGATGGTGACCGCCGACCACGGCTGTGACCCGTCCTACACCAAGACCACCGACCATACCCGTGAGTATGTGCCCTACCTTATCTGTGGCAAGGGGATCAAGCCGGGCGTTGACCTCGGAACGAAACTCTGCTTCGGCACCATTGCGCACACCATCTGCGATTACCTCGGTGTGGATGCTTCCAGCCTCGATGGTGAGAGCGTCTTAAACGCCGTCCTGAAATAACGATTTTCGGATATTTTTCACGGTTTGTCTATTGTGTTTTGCGTTGCTGAGTGGTATTCTATGGGCATCGAGTGGAACAAAATAACAAGATGTGGGAGAAACCATTCATGAAGAAAAAGACAAAAATCAGTCTGGCGGCAGCCGGAGTTCTGGGCGTAGCGGTGGCGGCAGCTCTGGTCTGGAATGGGACCCGGGATACTGGGACCAGCCTGACCTATGAGGAACTGCTGGCACTGGCAGGAGATACGGATGCGACGTCTTCTGTTATGGCAGAGCTGGAAGAAAACGCCAGCTCCTCGGAAGTCATCGCAGTGAGCCAGCTGCTGCAGGAACTGGAAGCGGACAGCTCTTCGGAAGCGCAGAGTGCGGTCGAAAGTCTCATTGAGGCTTTGCAGGACGAGAACACTTCCTCCTCCACCCTGACGGAACTGGTCGCAAGTATTGCGGCATCCAGAAAAGAGGAAACGAACGGCGAAGCAAATGCTTCTTCTGAGACTGCTGAGAGTGCGGTCAGTGGAGCATCCCATTCGACGGCGGCACCCGATAAGGATTCCTCCTCGTCCAGTGCGTCTTCGACCGCTTCCGCCAGCTCGGCATCGTCCAGCAAGGAAAAGACCTGCGACGAACAGCTGGCTGACTGCATCAAGCAGATGGAAGCATTACAGGCCAAGAGCGAGAAAGAAGTCTACGGCATTATTTACGATGCCTTTGATGACTACATGTCGCACCCGGCAGAGGAGCGGAACCTGACGCTGAAAATTTCGGTCGTCCTCGCGCAGAGCGGCAAGCTGAATAAGGCGCAGAGCAAGTGCGATAAAGAATTCAAGGCCATCCTCGCCGATATGCGGAAGATCCTGAAAGACAATGGCCGTGATCAGACTCTTGCAGACGAAGCTGAAAAGACCTACAAGCAGAAGAAAAACGCCATGATCAAGGAACTTACCAATCAGGCGTACAGCGGCGGCGACGGCAGTGGCAAGTCTGGAAATTGGCTGGCCGAAAAAGCCGGAAAGACGTCCTGAGAACTTCGTTTCATATTGTAAAGGCACAGCCGGAGCTGGCAGAAAAATCTGCTGGTTCCGGCTGTTTTTTGCTTTTTGTGGTTATAACCACCGCAAAGGAAAGCGGATTCTGGTATACTCAGCTCATCAAAAGACAGGAGGATTCCAATATGATCCGGAAAATCATTCACATAGACGAAGAAAAATGCAATGGCTGCGGTGCCTGCGTCACAGCCTGCCACGAAGGAGCTATTGGGCTGGTGAACGGCAAGGCAAAGCTGATGCGTGACGACTACTGCGACGGTTTCGGTGACTGTCTGCCCGGTTGTCCGACCGGTGCCATTACCTTTGAGGAGCGTGAAGCTGCCGCCTACGATGAGCAGGCTGTTTTGGAAAACAAGCAGAAGAAAGCCGCTGCAAAGCCGGCCTTCTCGGGCTGCCCGGGAAGCCAAATGCGCCAGTTTGACCGCAGTACCGGCGGCATGGCTGCCCAGACGCCTGCAAATCTGGCATCTCAGCCCTCCCAGCTGGCACAGTGGCCTTGCCAGATCAAACTGGTGCCGGTCAATGCGCCTTACTTCAACGGCGCAAAACTCCTCATTGCGGCTGACTGCACCGCTTATGCCTACGCAAATATTCATCAGGAATTCATGAAAGGCAAAGTGACCCTCATCGGCTGCCCCAAACTGGATGATGTGGATTACAGCGAAAAACTGACCCAGATTATCGCTCAGAATGATATCAAGAGCGTGACCGTTCTGCGGATGGAAGTCCCCTGCTGCGGCGGTCTGGAACATGCCGCAGTCACTGCCCTGAAAAACAGCGGAAAGTTCATCCCCTGGCAGGTCGTGACCTTCTCGATTGATGGAAAGATTCTGGACAGATAAGAAAATAAAGAACCGGGCTCTGCGCTTGATTCACGGAAGAACCAGTGAATCAGGACAGCGGAGCCCGGCGTTTTTATGTTATGAAAAACTTGTTTCGTCAGACTGGACTTGCCCGACATGCCAATGGCTCCCACTCTGGGGGAGCTGTCACCGGAGGTGACTGAGAGGGTTAGCTACTCAGCTTCTGGATGAACTGCGAGAAGCTTTCGAGGGCTTCCCGAATCTGGACGAAGGAAGCAACATCGTCGTCCGACATCCGGGAGGTAGGAGCGACAATGACTGTCTCGGCGGCGGTCAGGGTGCCGGTCAGCTCGACATTTACCTCATGTTCCGGGATGCTCAGCAGGATGTGGAGAGGGGTACTATCCTTAAACAGGCTCTTCATCGGAAGGCCGACGGTCAGGACAGGGGAGCTGGCATCTGCGGCAGGGAACTGATAATAAGTGTAGCCGTCGAGTGCGTTGTCCGGCGTGACTTTCTGCAAGGCTCCAAGAGCCAGCGAGAAGCCGGTCATGTCCTGTAACTCCACCGACTGCAATTCAACGCCCAAGGCTGTGGCAAGCTGGGTCTGGGAGATGTAATTCCCAAGGCTCCACGAGGGGAGTACCAGTCCTGCCAGAGGATAGGCGTCTGTGATGCCCTTGCGCAGAACAGAATAGAGCTGGCCTGCATCGTAAAGCGTCTCGTTCTGGTCGATGTAGACCCGGGTGAACGGTTCAGAGGACGATTTCGTGGATAGGACGAGCAGGAGCTTTCCGGGGGCATACTGGCCGGTGACGGTGCCGCTGGTCGCACCGACGGTGTTCAGGATGCCGTACAGGGTGGGTGTTTCGGCAGCGGTGGACGTTACCTGATAGTCAAAGCTGAAATTGCCGCCCTTCTGGATGGCCTTGACTTTGTGGGAGAGCAGGCCGTAGACCGTTGCCGCCACAACTGCACAGATGAGAAGCAGGCAGACCACAACGGTGATGACCGCCCGGGAACGCTTTTTGGAAGAAGCCGAAGAAGCCATAGAGGTATCCTCCTGAAAATTACTTGACGGATGTACGGGAAAAGAGTATAGTTGAGAACCAAAACGATTTTGTCAAAGGAGCTGACTATGAAAATTGCGATCTTAGGCACCAGCGGAAGCGGCAAATCCACCCTTGCGAAACAGCTGGGTGAGCGGTATGGTGCGCCTGTCCTTCACCTTGATACAGTGCATTTTCTGCCCGGCTGGGTCGAGCGGACACCGGAAGAGGAAGAAACCATCCTGAGCCGCTTCCTAGACGAGCATGAAAGCTGGGTGATCGACGGCAATTATACCAAAACCTGCTATGCCCGGCGGCTGGAAGAAGCGGATGAGATCATTGTCCTCTGGTATGGCCGCTTTGTCTGCCTGTACCGGGTGATAAAACGCTGGTGGGAGAATCGGGGCCGGGTACGGGATTCCTCCGCCGTCGGCTGTGAGGAAAAAATCGATCTGGATTTCATCCGCTGGGTGCTGTATGAGGGCCGCTCCCCGAAAAAGTACGAGAAGATGAAAGCCGTGGGCCATCAGTACTCGGAGAAATTCGTGATGATAGAGAACGGCAGGCAGCTCAGAAAATTCATCTGCACGCTTCCACAAACTTGTCAAAAATCACCTGCTGGCGAGGGTCGGAGCCGCTGAGACGTTCCGGATGCCACTGGACGCCGATGCAGAAGGAAGCATCCTGCTTTTCCAGAGCTTCCACAAAACCGTCCTCGCTGAGGGCGGCAAGGGTCAGGCCGGGCGCAACCACTTTTGCCGCCTGATGATGCTGGCTGTTGACGAGCAGGGTCTTCGGCGCATCCTCGCCCAGAAGCTTTTCCAATAAGGTGCCGCGCCGAATGGTAACGGTGTGGATCTTGCCCCAGTGGTCGTTGTGCGGTACCTCAGCCAAGGGTTTGATGTCCTGATACAGTGTTCCGCCCAAGGCGACATTCATCAGCTGAACGCCCCGGCAGATGCCGAGAATGGGCTTGTCAGCATTGAGAAAGGCATGGAACAGCTTCGGCTCGGCGGCATCACGGAGAAGGTTCGGTTCACCGCAAGCCGGGGCACGCTCTTCGCCGTAGAGGGCAGGCTCGATGTCTCCGCCGCCCGGCAGGAGCAGTCCGGGATACTGCATGGCCTCAGCAACAGCCTCGTTCGGGTCGTCAAGGTCGATCCAGCGGAACTGCGCCCCGGCCCGGGCAAGACTGTCGATATAACGGATCTGTGCCGGAGTCAGCTCCGGTTCTTTGCTCATCCGGGGGATGGCGATGGTGATAGCAGGCATTTTTATATACTTCCCTTCGTGTTAAAAACAAAACCCCGGAACCATCAGGTTCCGGGGTATCTGGCGGAAAGATGGGGATTCGAACCCCAGAACGCTTTTGACACGTTACACGAT
>ERZ808240.1132-NODE-1132-length-33943-cov-3.669795_pt1 | contig 33943 bp, 27 predicted proteins | sample MGYA00521084_ERZ808240 | MGnify/ENA primary metagenome ERZ808240 (study PRJEB31516, sample SAMN03275571) | gut metagenome | biome: mammalia-associated habitat; material: feces | host: Papio cynocephalus | place: Kenya | collected 2012-08-06 ... | reverse complement strand
CACCAACCTTATGGGCGACGCCCTGCGGGATGTACTGGATCCCAAATTGAAGGAGCGTTACTGAGCGTACTCTGTCTGCAGCAGCCCCGCTGTGTCCCGTGCGCGCGGCTGTCAAGAGCTCCCTCCTGTCCGGGTGAAGAGCGGGACAGGGAGGAGAAAATAAATCTCCCGGTTTTGTTTCGTGCTTCCGCCCCGCGCGGCAAGCGGGATCACACAGGCTTTCTCCGCGGGGGAACACCAAACGGAATGGGGAGAAACAAATTCATAGGAGGATGAACCATGAAAAAAGCGATTGCCCTGTTGCTGTCTCTGGCTCTCAGCTTGCCCCTCGTCTCCTGCGGAAACTCCGGCAAACCCTCGGGAAGCGGAGGCGGAAGCGGTTCCGCTGCCGCCGAAACCGTGGATACCCTGAACGTCGGCATCAGCAAGGAGCCCAAAACGCTGGATCCCCAGATCCATTCCAATGTATCCGCCCGCTTCATTCTTCAGAACCTCTATCGCAGCCTGGTCAATTATCAGACGGACGGCACCATCGGCTATGAGGTTGCCGATTCTCACACTGTGTCCGAGGACAATCTGACCTACACCTTCCACCTGCGGGACGGCGTCACCTTCCACGATGGCACCCCTGTCACGGCGGAGGACGTGAAGTACACGTTTGAGCGCATCATGGATCCTGCCAACGGGGCGACATACCGTTCCTATTTTGACGGTGTGCTGGAGTCTGTCAATGTGGTGGACGAGCGTACCGTGGAGTTTAAGCTCTCTGAGGTCTGCGCTCCTTTCTATGAGTATCTGAGCATGCCGGAAAGCGCCATTGTCAGCAAGGCGTGGATGGAGGCCGGCAACGACATCGCCACCGCTGAAAACGGCTGCGGCCCCTACACGATGAAGAGCTGGGACAAGGGACTGTCCATTGAGCTGGCCGCCTATGACGGCTTCTACGGCGAAAAGGCCAAGACGGAGAACGTGAGCTTCTCCTTCTACTCCGACGAGACCACAAGAGCCAACGCGCTGCGTACCGGCGAGATCGACATTATGGATTACGCCAACGCCAACAGCGTCATTCAGTTCGATCAGGAGAGCGATTTCAGCGTCTACAGCCGTCAGGGCGCGTATATGTGCCTTCAGATCAACTGCAATCCCGACAGCCCCCTGAGCGATCCCCGGGTACGGCAGGCCATCGCCTATGCGATTGACCGGCAGGCTGTGATTGACGCGGCGTTCAGCGGCCGGGGCACGGTGCTCAACGGGTTCCCCTCCGTGGCCGGACAGAACGGCTACAACGGTGAGCTGGACAACTACTTCTCCCTTGATCTGGACAAAGCCAAGCAGCTGATGAGCGAGGCGGGCTACGCCGACGGCTTCACCTGCACGCTGCTGTCCACCGGAGACTACGCGTTCCATGAGCAGACCGCTCTGGTGGCGCAGGACTGCCTGAAGAAGATCGGCATTGAGTGCACCGTGGATCTGCCGGATTGGGCCACCCGCATGGAGCGCGCCAATAAGGGCGATTACGACCTGATGGTGACCGGCTCCATCGGAAAAGTGACCGATATGGACTGGTGCCGCTATAACTACTATACCGGCGATGTCCGCATGGACTCCGCCCCGTACTTCTCTGACGCCAAAATCGACGAGCTGCTGGATCTGGGCCGCTCCACGCTGGATGAAAACGAGCGCGCCAAGATCTACCTGGAACTGCGGGAACGGGCGCTGGAGCTGTCTCCGCTGGTGTTTATCTGCTTCCGTGAGAGCGCCTTCATCACCGGAAACTACGTGGAGAACTTCACGTTCCAGTCCGGTTCTCTCAGCGAACAGGCCGGCATGTGCCTGTCTCAGATCGTGGTGCAGAAGCACTGATGTAAGCTGCCTGCCGCTGCCGGCGGAGCGGCGCTCCACCGGCGGCGGGGCCGCGGAGGACTGCGCCGGTTCCGGACCGGTTTACGGTCCGGAACCGGCGGCCAGGCGGAAACAGGAGAGTAGGGAGGATTTCATGGTAACGGTACTTGGGCTTGGCGACAACGTCTGCGACGTATATCTGCACTCCGGGGTCATGTATCCCGGCGGCCAGGCGCTGAACTTTGCGGTATATGCCAGCCAGCAGGGAGCCAAAGCCGATTTTATGGGCGTATTCGGCCAGGACGCCGTAGCCGGACACGTGCAGAACACGCTGCGGGAGAAAGGAATCGGCTTTTCTCACTGCCGCAGCTATCCCGGCGAGAACGGCTTTGCCCGGGTCACGCTGAAAGACGGCGACCGGGTCTTCATGGGAAGCAACCGGGGCGGAGTCATTCAGGAGCATCCGATTTTTCTGGATGCGGCCGATCTGGAATATGTCTCCGGCTTTCAGCTGATTCACACCACCAACAACGGCTTTACCGACGGGCTGCTGCCGGCGCTGAAAAAGACGCCGGCTCTGGTCAGCTATGATTTTTCCTCCCGCTGGAACGAGGAGGACCGTTTGGAACGGGTCTGCCCCTATGTGGACTTCGGCTTTCTCTCCTGCAGCGGCCTGGATGATGAGCAGACGGCCCGGCTGTGCGGCAGACTTCATGAGATGGGCTGCGGCACGGTAACCGCCACCCGGGGCAGTCTGGGCGCGCTGACCTACGACGGCGTGCGCTTCTATGCCCAGCCGCCCGCCCTGGTGGACGCGGTGGATACCATGGGCGCGGGGGACAGCTTTGCCTCCGCCATGCTGGTGTCTGTCCTTCAGGCGCTGGAGAAGCTGCCGGGCCTGTGGAGCAGCGAAATGGTGCGGGCCGCTGTCCTGCCGAACGCGATGGCGCGGGCGGCGGAGTTTGCCGCCCATACCTGCCTGGTACACGGGGCGTTTGACTGCGGCGTTCCGGTGCCGGAATCCGTGCGCGCGCGGATCTATGAGGGCGTTCAGTGACCGCGCTGAACACCCTGTCTCTCAGGAATGTTTTGCCGGGGCTTCATGCAGGCTTCGGGAAGATGTTATAGTACAACATAATATCATGGCGCGAATACCTCTTATTTATTTCTCGGGCGCGCCAGAATCAACGAGGTGAAATCGTATGGCATACATGATCGGCGTGGACGTGGGAGGAACCTTTACGGATTTTTCCGTGTTCAATCAGGAGACCGGCGAGTTGTTCAACTACAAGGACAGTTCCACGCCGGCGGACCCCTCCCGGGCCATTGTCAAGGGCGTGGGGGATGTGCTGCGCATCAAGAACGCGGGGCCGGAGGAAGTCAGTTATCTGGCCCACGGCACCACGGTGGGCACCAACGCCCTGATCGAAAAGAAGGGGTGCCGGCTGGGCCTGATTACGACCAAGGGATTTAAGGATCTCATGGAGATCGGCACACAGCGCCGGCCTTCCCTGTACAACCTGCGGGCGCAGAAGCCCTATCCCCTGGTACCTTCCGGCCTGAACCGCACGGTGACGGAGCGCATCCGCTATGACGGCACGGTGGAAACGCCCTTGGACGAGGATGAGACCCGTCAGGTGGTGCGGGAGCTGAAGGAGCAGGGCGTGTCCGCCATCGCGGTGTGTACGCTGTTCTCCTTTATCAATCCCGTCCATGAGCTGCGCATTGAGGAGATCATCCACGAGGAATTCCCGGAAGCCTATGTCACCGTCTCCAGCAAGCTGGCCCCGGAGTTCCGGGAGTTCAGCCGGATGAGCACCACGGTGATGAACAGCTATCTCGGCCCGGTGATGAAGAAGTACGTAAACAATTTCCGTCAGTCCATCGCTGATCTGGGCATCCGGGTGGAGCCGTATGTCACTCAGTCCAACGGTTCGATCATTTCCATCAAGGAAACCATCGACTGCCCGATCAAGACCGCCCTGTCCGGCCCCTCCGCCGGTGTCATCGCCGCGGCGTATATCGGCCGCCAGTGTCAGGCGGACAAGGTCATCACGTTCGATATGGGCGGCACCAGCGCCGATATTTCCCTCATTGAAAATTACACTCCCCAGGTTTCCAATGAGCGTCTGGTGGAGGGCTATCCGGCCCGCATTCCCATGATCAACATCATCACCATCGGCGCCGGCGGCGGATCCATCGCCCGCATTGACGAGGGCGGCGCGCTGAAGGTCGGCCCCAAGAGCGCGGGCGCGACCCCCGGTCCCGCCTGCTATATGCGCGGAGGCGAGCAGCCCTGTGTCACCGACGCCAACATCGTTCTGGGCAAGCTGAATCAGAAGAAGATTCTGGGCGGGCGTATGGACGTGGACATCGAACTGGCCCGGAAGGCCATCCGCACCAATATCTGCGACAAGTCCGGCCTGGACCCCGAGCAGGCCGCCAACGGCATCATCACCGTGGTCAACTCCAACATGGTGCGGGCCGTGCGCAGCGTGTCGGTGGAAAAGGGCTATGACGTGCGGGAATTCAGCCTGATGGCCTTCGGCGGCGCGGGCCCCCTGCATGCCTGCGAGGTGGCCCGGGAACTGGGCATGAAGGAGGTCATCGTTCCTCCCCATCCGGGAACCCTGTGCTCTCTGGGCCTTCTGCTGGCCGATACCAGATTCGACCTGTCCCGCACCCGGGTGCTGGACGGAAAGGCGGAAAGTCTGGAGGAGATCAACCGTCAGTTCCGCAGCATGACCGAACAGGGCATGGGCCTTCTGGACAAGGAGGGCGTGCCTCAGGAGCGGCGGTACTTTGAGTATTCCATTGACATGCGCTATCACCGCCAGAACTTCGAGATCTGCATTCCTGTCCCCGCCGGGGAGCTGACGGAGGAGATCCTGGAGAAGGTCCTGAATGACTTCCACGCCGAGCACAAGCGCAGCTACGGCTACAGCAAGCCGGAGGCGCTGGTACAGTGCGTCAGCTACCGTGTGTCCGCCGTGGGCGTGATCGACAAGCCCGACCTGAAGCCTGAGCCGCTGAACCCGGATCAGCCCCTGCCCCAGCCTGTGGAGCACCGCAGCGTTCTGTTCCAGGGCGAGCACCAGCGGGTGGATACCCCGGTGTATCAGCGGGAGAGCTTTACTCCCGGCCAGACCATTCCCGGCCCGTGCATCTGCGAGCAGATGGATACCACCATCGTGGTGCCGGAGGACTGGGTCATCCATGTGGACGGCTATCGCAATCTGATGATCCGCAGTAAGGAGGCGAAGTAAGATGGCTAAGGTTGATACCGTTACCGTAGAGGTGGTGCGCAACCTGCTGATGTCTGTGGCAGAGGAGACCTACGGCATCATCGTGCGCAGCGCCTATTCCACGAACATGAAAGAGCGGCGGGACGTGTGCACCGCCGTCATCGACCCCGACGGAAACAGCGTGGCTCAGGTGGAAAGCCTGGCCGCTCTGCTGGGCTCCATGCTCAGCGTGGTGCCCAATATCTATGAGAAGTTTGGCCGGGAGTCTGTTCGCCCGGGGGATATGTTCATTGCCAACGACCCCTACCACGGCGGCGGAAACCATCTGCCGGACATCGTCATTGCCGCTCCCGCCTTTGTGGGGGAGAAGCTGGTGGGATGGATCGCCAACATCGCCCACCACTCCGACATCGGCGGTAAGGTCCCCGGCTCTACCTCCGGCGACGCGGACAGCCTGTTTCAGGAGGGCATCCGCATCCCCGTCATCCGTATCCGGCAGGGGGGAGAGCTGATTCCCAGCGTCATGGACCTGCTGCTGGACAACACCCGCGTGCCTCAGGAGCGGGAGGGCGACCTGACTGCCCAGATGTCCGCCAACCTCATCGGCGTGCAGCGTCTGCAGGAGGCCTACGACCGGTACGGCGATACCCTGATCGACTGCATGGAGGAGCTGGTAGCCTACTCTGAGCGCCGCGTGCGCGCCGTGGTGGCCTCCCTGCCCGACGGGGAGTACAGCTACACCGACTATGTGGACGGCTGCGGTGAAAAGTACCCTGACCCCCTGCCGATCTGCGTGAAGGTCACGGTGGCCGGCGAGAATCTGACCTTTGATTTCACCGGAACCGCCGAGCAGATCAAGGCGCCCATCAACGTACCCTACCCCTGCACCAAGGCGGCGGTATTTTTCTCTGTCAAGGCTCTGATGGGTGACGATATTCCCGCGAACGAGGGCATCAACCGCGCCGTGCGCATCATTGCCCCCAAGGGCTGCATTGTCAATCCCACGGAGCCCAGCCCCATCGGCGCGCAGATTGACTGCCAGCAGCGTATCCCCGACGCCATTTTCGGCGCTCTGGCCCCCATCTTCCCGGACACCGTGGTTACCGCGGGCAACGGCGCGTGCACCACTACAATCCTGGCCGGAGACGGAGCCATCGGAACCGACAGCGTGTTTATTTTCCATGAGGTCATTGCCGGCGGCGGCGGAGCCAGCCGGCAGTCGGACGGACTGTCCGGCGTGCAGGTAAACATGACCAATACCTCCAATATGCCCATTGAGGCCACGGAGATGGAATTTACCAAGATTCTGGCGCGGAAATATGAATTGAAGGAAGACACCGGCGGCGCCGGAGAGCGGCGGGGCGGCCTGGGCATTGAGCGGGAGCTGGAGGTGCTGCAGGACAACGTGCTTTACACCGGCCTGGGCGACCGGCACAGATTTCACCCCTGGGGTCTGGCCGGCGGACAGGAGGGCGGCAGCGGCGCTTTCTACCGGGTGCGGGCAAAGGACGGAAGCGTCACCCGCATGGGCCACAAGACCACCAGTCTGCCGTTGGAGAAGGGCGACGTGATCCGGGTGGTCACTCCCGGCGCCGGCGGCTACGGCGATCCTCTTCGGCGTCCGGCTGAGGCTGTGCTGCGGGACGTAATGGAGAAAAAGGTCAGTGTGCAGGCGGCGGAAAAGGTCTACGGCGTGGTCATCCGCGCTCAGGGCGTAAATTATATCATTGACGAGCAGGCCACCCAGGCCCTGCGGATAAGGAGAGAAGTCAGATGATCAAAGGAATGCAGCAGGTTGAGGCCGCTATGGAGCAGGCGAAAGCGGCGCTGGACGCAAACGGCGGGTTGAAACAGGTAATCTTTGTGGCCTGCGGAGGGTCGCTCAGCTCCTCTTACCCCGCCCGGTACCTTCTGAATCAGGAGAGTTCCATCCGGGTGCAGGGCTATAACAGCAGCGAGTTTGTCAACGCCACCCCGAAAAACGTGGACAAAAATACGCTGGTAATCGCGACTTCCACCAAGGCCACCGCCGAGACGGTGGAGGCCCTGAAAACCGCCCGGGCGAAGGGGGCTGTCACGGTCGGTCTGACCGGCTATGCCGACTCTCTCACCGCTCAGGCCGCCCAGTTTTATATTACCTATTATCACGCGGATGAGTGGTACAAGGACCCCTCTCTGGTACACTGCAACAGCCAGGGCACCGCGCTGAAGATCGCCTTCTGGCTGCTGAAGCACTATGACAGCTATTCCCACTACGACGCCGCCCTGGCCGCCTTCGAACGGCTGCCTGAGATTTACGGCCGGGCTTATGAAAGCGTGAAAGAGGACGCGGCCCGCTTTGCCCTGACCTATCAGGACGATCAGATCTGGAATGTGCTCAGCAGCGGCGCGGCGTGGGAAGTGGCTTACTCCGACGCGTTCTGCTTCTTCCAGGAGATGCAGACGGTGCACTGCGTTCCTGTTCACTCCGGAGAGTATTTCCACGGCGCCTTCGAGACCTGCTCCAAGGATCTGGCCATTCTCCTGTTCAAGAGCGTGGGCCGTACCCGGGCGCTGGACGAGCGGGCGGAGCGCTTCCTGAGCAAGTTCGCCGGCCATCACTGGATCATCGACGCGGAAAAGCTGGGACTGGGCGAGCTGGACAGCAGTGTGGCCGAGTACTTCAACGCTCTGCTGCTGCATCCCATTTCCAAGCAGTTTATCGCCGCCATGGGCGATGTGCGGATGCATCCCATGTCCTACCGCCGGTACATGTGGAAATTTGATTATTAAGCCCCGGAAGACGGGACACAGGAAATCCTTGCGCTTTTGCCATATCTTTGATATACTATCCATGTAGAGCGCTATATAATGTCTGACGCTTCGGCTGCCATGCCGGAATTTCCAAAAGGTTCCGCCCTGTCCGCGGACAGGGCGGGATGGGAAGCGGAGCGTCAGGGAGGAAGCGGAGCATCTTAGTGAGAAACAATTTGGATCACAACAGCATTGTCCCACTGTATGCGCAGGTCGTGGAACAGCTGCGCGGCGACATTGAAAACGGAGTTTACAGCAAGACGGGACGGCTTCCCACGGAGGATAAGCTGTCAGAGCAGTACCGCGTCAGCCGCATTACCATCCGCCGGGCGGTGGAGGAGCTGGTCAGTCAGAAGCTGGTGAGGAAAAAGCAGGGAAAGGGCACTTTTATCTGCGCGCCCAAGCTGTCGCGGCAGTTGGACTGCCCGATGAGCTTTACCGAAATGTGCCGCGCCAACGGCCTGACCGCCAGCGCGAAGCTTTTGGAGGCGGGGATCACGGTGCCGGCCGACCCGGAGGTGCGGGAGATGCTGGGACTGGCCGAGGGCAGTTCCGCCGTCCGGATCCGCCGTCTGCGTTATGCCGGCGGACGCCCGCTGGTGCTTGAGGATGACTTTTTCCCCATGGAATACGCCTACCTGCTGTCCATTGACCTGGAGAACGGTTCGCTGTACCGTTATCTGCAGGAGGAAAAGGGGATTGTCCTGCGCCGCACCTCCATGCGGCTGAGCATCGTCCGCGCGGACACAGAGCTTTCCGCTCTGCTCCAGGTGCCCCGGAACGCCCCCCAGCTGGAGCTGAAGGGCTGCGTGATACAGCCCAATGGACAGACCGTCCACTCCAGCTATCAGGTGGGCTATGGCGAAAATTTTGAGTTCATTGTCCGCTGAATGCAAAACCGCCCGCATTTCGGTAAAAAACCGAAATGCGGGCGGTTTTCTGCTTGGAAGGCGCTGGGCGGCAGACTGCGCCGGAGAGAATTATTCCCCCAGCTCCCGGATCTCGTTCTGGATCAGGCTGCCCGCCGCGCGGGCCAGCTGATCCATGCCGCGGATCCGTGCCAGGCTTTTGCCGTAGATTGTCCCGGCTGCCGGAATGGAGTCGTTTTCCCCCATGAACACCGCCGACACCCGGATTCCCCGGCGGCGCAGCGCGCGGACCTCAGCGGCGGCGTCCTGAATGCCGGCGGCGCCTTCATACTGGCTGCCCAGCGGGGCCTGGGGAGAGGGCGGAATCCGGCGGCTGTCGTTGGGAGAGGCGTCCGTCAGAAGAATTACCAAATGGCGGGCCGCCGGGCCGGGGTCGAAGTCCAGCAGGCTGCCCATGGCCCGCAGGGCAAGACCGTCCCGGTTCCAGCCGGAAGCGAAGTATCGGAAAATGTCCTGCCGGTTTCGGTCGGAAAAGCCCTTGAGGACCCGCAGCACGGTATAGCCCCGCAGGCTGCAGAAGCTGCACACCCGCACCGGGATGCCGCACTCCGCCAGGCTTTCGGCCAGAATCACCCCCTGCGCCGCGATGACCTCCTGACAGTGCAGGCGGGAAGCGGAGGCGTCCAGCAGAAGATCCACCGTAAAGGCGGGAGAATTGTCGTCCTCCGCGCGGCGGAATACGCGGGAATCGTTGAGCAGCGGCGCGCGCCATACGCGCGCCGCGTCCACGCTGCCGCCCCGGGCGATGCGGGCGTTGGGCTGCTGGTGCACCAGAATGCAGTTGCGGATCTGCTCCGTCAGCCGCAGAACCGCGCTGCGGTGCAGATCAAGGTTTTTGGCGTAATAGGTCCGGTTGCGTCCGGCCTGCAGCTGTGCCTGTTCGGCCAGCTGCCGGGTCTCGGCGTTGGGGGCGTCCTCCGGGCCGGGCACGCCGGCGGTAAACCAGAGATGGCACCCCAGATGGTTTCCGGTGCACAGCTCCTGCTCCGCCGCCCGCAGCTGCTCCGGCGAATAGAGGGACCGGCCGAAGCAGCTTTGAATGTAGGCCCGGTCCTCTCCGGCGTTCTGCTTCAGCGTGATGCGGGCACGGCGGATGTCCTGGGTCACGCCCCCGCCCTGAGGCGCTTCCGCCGCGTTGGAATGCTGCACCGTCATCCGGTCGGTTTTGACCAGCTGGGTGGGCATGGTTTTGGTGAGAAGTTTGGCCGCCAGCCCTTCAAAATGGAACCGCAGTTCCTTTTTCGGGTGCACGTGCCCGTCAAAGAGCAGCGCCTGCCGGAATACCGCCGTCAAAGCGGCGGACAGATCCTCCGGCGCCGGAGGCGTCTGCGGATCCAGCGCCTTTGCCAGTGCCGCTTCATACGGCGTCATCACCGGCGCCCGGCGCTGCTGCACACTGCGCCACCGGGCGGCCTGCATGGTGTAGACCAGCTGGTTTTTGGCCATCCACTCCTGACGGGAGAGCTTGTACTCCTGCCGGAAAAATTCCTCCGCGTGGACGCGGCGCAGCGTGGACAGGACCGGGCGGCTGGGCAGCTCCAGCCGGTAAGCCGCGCTTTCCAGATACAGCCAGGCCAGATCGTCCAGCATGGGCTGGCGGGCGTCGCCCTCCCACAGGGCGAACATCTGCTGCACGGTTTTCGCGCCGTAATATTTGTGCGCAAACCCGACGATGCAGTTCATATAGAAATCCGGCGTGCCGTCTTTGTGCTGTGCCAGAAAAAGCGGTTCAAACCCGTAGCTCCCGGCGGCGGCCCACACCTGATTGGCGGCGCGCCGCTGGGCCGCGGTATAAGAATGTGCTTCCATCAGGCAAACAGTTTGGCCGCGTCCAGCTTGGCGGAAATCCGCGACGCGATCACGTCGCGGATCAGCCCCTGTTCATAGGAGTCGAACGCCTTGTTGGTGATGCCCATGTCCAAAGCCTGGCCCGCCGGGATTCCCCGGCGCATCAGGCGCAGGGCGTCCAGCATGCCCCGCAGATCCAGCGCCTTGGTGGAAATTTCGGCGCTGTCGCACTTTTTCTGCAGATCAAGAAAGAGCAGAGCGAACTGCCGGACATATTTGGCGTTCAGATCGGGGAACTGCGCGTTCAGGAGCTTTTCCAGGTTTTCCTGCGTGATGGTGGGCATCTGGATCACCACAAAGCGGGAGGTCAGCGCCTCGTTCAGCTCCCGGGTTCCGGCGTAGCCGTAGTTCATGGTGGCGATGAAACGGGTTTCCTCTGCCAGCGCAATGCGCTCATAGCCGGGCACGTCCATGGCGCGGCGGAAATCCAGCACGGCGTGCAGCACCGCCAGCGCCTCGTTTTTGGCCATGTTGATCTCGTCCAGAACGCCGAAGCCGCCGCTCTGGGCGCAGCGGTAGACCGGGCCGGGGCGGAACACCACCTGTCCGTCGGCGAAGGTATCCATCCCGATGAGGGAGGAAGCGTCCATGTTGACGTGGAAGGAAATATCCCACTCGGGGCGGCCGAACACTGCCGCCAGGTTCTCAGCCAGGACGTTTTTGCCGGTGGCCTTGCCGCCGGCCAGCAGCAGATTTTCGCCGCAGAGCAGCGCCGCCAGCGCCTGCTCCCAGACGTCTTTTCCGTAATAGGTGAAACGCGGGCTGGGGACGCGGGGCCGGAGCGCTTCCGGCAGGGGATGGGCGCCGTGGTATTCCTCCGCGGCGTCAATCAGCGCGGGCTGGATGCCTTCCTCCCGCAGAAATGAAATCAGATCGATCATAGTATTACACCTCAGTCATGTATTCTGGCACGTTTCCGGCGATTTGTCCATAGTCATCCTCGCACAATCCTCCCGCGCTGTCCGGCGCGCTTTTTGTTTCCCGCCCGGAAAGCCGGTTTGTGCGTTTTTGGGGCTTGTCTCCCGGGCGCAAATAGGCTACAATGGCAGGACAACCATCAGGCGCCGCGCCGGGTCTGCCGGCGGAGCCGCTGCAAAGGAGTCAATGAAATCATGACCTATCAGGAAGTTTTAACCGCCGCCAGAGGCCAGATGGGCCCCTGCAAAGTATGCCCCATCTGCGATGGGCGGGCCTGCCGCGCCACCATGCCGGGCCCCGGCGCCAAGGGCGTGGGAGACGTCGCCATCCGCAATTACAGCGCGTGGTCCGCCGTCCGCGTGAATATGGACACGCTCTGCCCCGGCGGCACGCCGGATACCACGCTGGAGATGTTCGGCCGCAGTTTCCGCATTCCCGTGTTCGCCGGACCGGTGGGCGCGGTGCAGCTGCACTACGGCAAGAAGTACGACGACGTGCAGTACAATGACATTCTGGTTTCCGCCTGCCGTGAATCCGGAATCCTGGCCTTCACCGGCGACGGCGCCGATTCCGCCGTGATGGCCGCCGCCTGCAGGGCCATCCGCGCCAACGGGGGCGTCGGCATCCCCACCGTCAAGCCGTGGGACGCCGACACGATTGCCGGAAAGATGGCGCTGGTACGGGATTCCGGCGCGTTTGCCGCCGCCATGGACATTGACGCCGCCGGACTGCCGTTTCTGAAAAACCTGAACCCGCCCGCCGGAAGCAAGACCGTGGAGGAGCTCCGGGAGATCATCGCCGGGGCCGGGGTGCCGTTCATCGTTAAGGGCATCATGACGGCCCGGGGCGCGGAAAAGGCGGTGGAGGCCGGCGCTTCCGCCATTGTGGTTTCCAACCACGGCGGCCGCGTGCTGGACCAGACCCCGGCCACCGCCGAGGTCCTGCCTGAAATCGCCGCCGCGGCGGCGGGCCGGTGCAAAATCCTGGTGGACGGCGGCATCCGCAGCGGCGTGGATGTGTTCAAGGCGCTGGCCCTGGGGGCCGACGCGGTGCTGATTGCCCGCCCCTTCGTAACCGCGGTCTACGGCGGCGCCGCCGACGGCGTGGAGGCCTACGTAAGCAAGCTGGCCGGGGAACTGGCCGACACCATGAGCATGTGCGGAGCCCACAGCCTTGCCGAAATCAGCCGCGATATGGTGCGGGTGTAATTGATAGGGGCTCCGGTTTCTCCGTGCGTAGAAAAAGCCGGAACATTTTCCGGGGAATGAGCCGGATCTGCTCGGAAGAATCCGCTGCCGTCCCGGCTCCGCGGCTTTTTCAAAAAGCCGGTGAATATATTTGAGAAAGCCGCGCTTTGCTCCACGTCTCGGTTGTCCGCCTTTGGCGGACAATTCGACGCGCGCTCCGCGAGAGGCGTTTTCCGTCACGTACAGGCCGCGGCGGAAAGCGGCCAAACCGCATTTCGCGCCTGCGGGCGCGAAACTCTGCGAGGCTTTTTCGACAAGCTGATATTTCAGCGGAACAGCCTGTATTCAAAAAGCGTTTCCGGGCCCGCCCGCCGGCATGGGGACTCCCCCAAAGGGATCCCCATGCAGGAGAGCGGGCTTTTTAACGCGCAGGGAAGCGCCTTCCGCCGCCTGAGCGGGCATTGCCGCGTTCCGGCCTGTCTGCAAAATTCAGAAGGAAGGTTTACAATACCGGGAAAACGTGCTATGATGGAAAGCCGTGAAATCAGAAAACCGCCCGGGCTCGGAGCGCCTGCCGCCCGGCGGATGACGGGGAGATGCCTTATGAGTAAACAAACCATGCTGGCGCTTTTGAGGGCCCATCCGGGAGAGTACGTCTCCGGGGAGCAGGTCAGCGAGCGGCTGGGGCTGAGCCGGACGGCGGTCTGGAAGTCCGTGGACGCCCTCCGGAAGGCGGGCTACGACATTGAAGCCCGGACAGGGCTGGGCTACCGGCTGATGTCCTCCCCGGATCTGCTGACAGAGGAGGAAATCCGGAGCTGCCTGCGGCCCACGAGGATCGTCGGCCGGGAGCTGTGCTGCTTTCAGGAGATTGACTCCACCAATACTTACGCGAAAAAACTGGCGATGTCCGGCGCGCCGGACGGCACGGTGGTGACGGCGGACTGTCAGACAGCCGGCCGGGGCCGGATGGACCGCAGGTTTCAATCCCCTAGGGGCAAGGGAATCTATCTGACGGCGCTGCTGCGTCCGGAGCTTCCGCCGGAGCGCCTGCTCAGTGTCACCACGCTGGCGGGAGTGGCGGTCTGTCAGGCGGTGGAACAGGTCTGCGGCGTCCGTCCGCTGCTGAAATGGCCCAATGACCCGGTGCTGGACGGACGCAAGCTGTGCGGAATTCTGACGGAAATGAGCATGGAAGGGGAAAGCGGCTGCCTGCAGTATCTGGTGGTGGGAATCGGCCTGAACGTCTGCCAGCAGCCGGAGGATTTCTCTCCGGAGGTGGCCCCCATGGCGACCTCTCTGCTTCAGGCCACCGGAAAGGCGTGGCCCCGGGCCGCGCTGGCGGCCGCGGAAATCGAGGCGCTGGACCGGGTATACGCCGCCCTGAAGGACGGGGATCTGTCCGAATATCTGGCGGCCTACCGAAGGGACTGCGTCAATCTGGGCAAGCGGGTCCAGCTGATCCGCCCGGACGGCAGCCGGGAGGCGGTCAACGCCGTGGATATTGACGATCAGTTCAGCCTGGTGGTCCGCCGGGACAGCGGCGAGCGCTTCGCCGTCCGCTCCGGAGAGGTTTCCGTCCGGGGAATGTACGGCTACATCGACTGAACCGTTCTGCGGCCGGGAAGGTCCGGCTGCCGGAGCAGGAGAAAACAGCGAATTTGGAGGGACTCATTTTGAACGCATTGTGGGAATTGTTCTGGACCTTTGCCAAAATCGGCGTAATGACCTTTGGCGGCGGCATGGCCATGCTGCCGATTCTTCAGCGGGAGATCGTGGATACCAGGCACTGGGCCACGGAGGAGGAGCTGACGGACTATTATGCCATCAGCCAGTGTACTCCGGGTGTCATCGCCGTCAACACGGCGACCTTTATCGGGCAGAAATACGGCGGCATCCCCGGCGGGATCATCGCAACGCTGGGGGTTGTGTTTCCGTCTCTGGTCATCATTTCCCTGCTGGCGGGGCTGATTACGAACTTCTCCCATCTCGCGGTGGTTCAAAACGCCTTTGCCGGCATTCAGGTCTGCGTCTGCGTGCTGATTTTCAATGCTACCGGAAAGCTGCTGAAGAAGTCTGCGGTGGATAAGCCCACGGCGGTGATTTTCATCGCGGTGCTGCTGGGAAGCCTGTTCCTTCAGGTTTCTCCGGTCTGGTTTGTGGTGATTTCGGCGGTGCTGGGCATCTTATTAAAGAATCTGGAGGCAAGACGGGCATGATTCTTCTGCGGCTTTACTGGGAATTTTTCAAGACCGGTCTGTTTGCGGTGGGCGGCGGCATGGCCACGCTGCCGTTCCTGAAAAACATCGGCATGGTGACGGGCTGGTATACGCAAACGGATCTGATGAACATGCTGGCGGTGTCAGAATCCACTCCCGGCCCGATCGGCATCAATATGGCCACATACGTGGGCTACACCTGCGGCGGCATCCCCGGCGCGGTCATCGCGACCCTCGGAGAGGTGACGCCCTCCATCATTGTGATTTTGATTGTGGCCGCCATGCTGAAGAAATTCCGGGATAACCCCTATGTCAACAGCGCCTTCTATGGGCTGCGGCCCGCCTCCACCGGCCTGATCGGCGCCGCCTGCGCCGGAGTTGTGCTCCAGGTGCTGGCATGCGTGCAGACCGGCGCGGCGGCGGGAACGGTTCTGACGCAGTTCAGCTGGAGCGGGAGCGTCAACTGGCGCGGAGTGCTGCTGGCGGCGGTTCTGCTGGTCCTGACCAACTGGGTAAAGCCCACAAAGGGCCTGCACCCCATCCTCTTTATCGCCGCCTCCGCGGTGATCGGCGTGGTATTCCGCTTCGGCGGCGCGTAAAGCGGGACTTGTACAGCGCGTAAAACCGGCCGGCAGAGTGTCCTCCGGCAAATCGATCAAACACCCCCTGACGCAGGAAAACGGAACTGCGTCAGGGGGAAATTTTTATAAACGGGGAAAAGTAAGCAGGCGGCAGAGCCGCCGGGCCGCAGGCTCCCGAAGCGGAAAGGACGCGGGAGACTGCGGATTGCGCGGGCGGAAAACGCCGCTGGCGCCGGGAATCATATTTTACAAATATTATATATTCATTTTACCGGGGCGCGGTAGCGGCGAAGTCTGACAGGAAATATACTGACATAAAATAAGGGCCGGAAAGGGCAGCGGAGCTTTTGTCCGGATCCGTTCCGAGAACTTCCGGCGGCAGGCCGGCCTCCCGCGCCTCGGACGGAGAAGAGGCTCCGCGGGTCTGATCCGCCGTTCTCCGACACAGGCGGTCATCCGGGATGACCGCCTTGGCCCATATGGAGGACGGAGGGCCGACGCGGCCCTGAAAGCACGCATCTGAAAGAAAAGAAACGAGGCGGAAAGCATATGAAGCAGGCAGTCATAGACATCGGCTCCAATTCCATCCGGCTGACGCTGTATGAAACGGACGGGCCGTCATTTAAAATCCTGTTCCGGGAGAAAATTATGGCGGGGCTGGCCGGGTATGTTGAAAACGGCGCGCTGTCTCCCGAGGGCATAGAGTGCGCCTGCGGCGCGCTGCTGGAATTCCGGAAGACGCTGGAATCGCTGGCCATTTCCCATGCGGCGGTCTTTGCCACGGCGTCGCTGCGGAACATCACCAACACCGAAGAGGCGCTGGCGGAGATCAGGGCGGCCGCCGGATTTGAAATTGAAGTGCTCAGCGGCAGAGAGGAGGCCCGGCTTGGCTATGCCGGCGCCATGCGGGAGCTGCTGATCTCCGACGGAGCGTTTGTCGACGTGGGCGGCGCCAGCACCGAGGTCGTGATCTTTGAAAACGGCACGGTTCAAAGCTCCGCCAGCTTCGCGGTAGGGTCGCTGAGCCTGTATCGGACCTGCGTGAAAAAAATTCTGCCGGGAGCCGGTTCTCTCAAGCGGATCGAGGCCGCCCTGAAGGCGGCGATTGATAAAAAGGACCTTCTGCCCGGAGGAAAACGGTCGCCTCTGATCTGCACGGGCGGAACGGCCCGGGCGGCTTTGAAGCTGGCGCGGAAATACTATGGGCTGCCGGAGAGCTGCCGCGGCATCTCCGCCGGACAGCTCAAGCGGCTGTGCGCGGTGCTGAGCCGGGGAGACCGGCAGGCCGCCGACCTGATTTTAAAGACCGAGGCTGACCGCATTCACACGCTGGTTCCCGGAATGCTGATTCTGCGGCATATCGCCGCGCGTCTTGACGCTGAGGAACTGGTCGTCAGCAAGTACGGTGTACGGGAAGGATATTTATGTCAAAAGCTGTTAACGAGCAATACGATTACACCCAGAACAGAGAGCTGAGCTGGCTCCGCTTCAACCAGCGGGTTCTGGAGGAGGCGGCCGATCCCTCCGTTCCCCCGCTGGAGCGGCTGAAATTCGTGTCGATCTTTTCCAGCAATCTGGATGAGTTTTTCATGGTGCGGGTAGGCAGTCTGTTTGACATTGCCCACATGTCGCCGGAGGAGATTGACAACAAAACCGGCATGACCGCCATGGAGCAGCTGCGCAAAATTTACCGGACAATCCCGGGATTGATCGCCATGAAGGAACAGATCTGCTCTGCGGTGATGGAAAAGCTGCGGGAAAGCGGCATTCAGGATGTTTCCGCGGACGGCCTGAACGCGGAGGAACTCAAGCGGATCGGGCGGTATTTCAAAGCGGAAATGCTGCCCATCCTCTCGCCGGTCATCATCGGCCCCCACCACCCGGTGCCGCATCTGACCAACAAAAATCTTTATACGGCCGCGCTGCTGGAGGATCGGAAGGGAAAGCTGTCCGTGGGCATTGTGCCGCTGCCGGAGGCGCTTCCGCCGTATGTGATGCTACCGGACGGCAGGCGCTTTGTCCGCACGGAGAATATCCTGCTGCGATGGACGCCCAGGCTTTTTGGCGCTTACAAGATCCGGGAGGCCTGCGTCCTCTGCGTCACCCGCAACGCCGACATCAGCTTTGACGAGGAGAAATTTGAGGACAGCGAGGAGGATTTCCGGCGTCAGGTCACCCAGCTTCTGAAAAAGCGGGATACGCTCTCCGTGGTCCGGCTGGAGCTGAGTCAACGGGTTTCACAGGCGTTTCAAAGCAGGCTCTCCGCCCTGGTAAAGGTTGAGACCCACCAGATTTACATCGACTCCTGCCCGCTGAATATGAAGTATGTGTTTCGGCTGGTGGGGGATTTGCCGGCGGAAACCGCCGCCCGGCTCCTCTACAGGCCCTATGCCGGCCGGTGGCCGGAGGACATCAGCCGGGAGCGGGGCCTTCTGTCCCAGCTTCAGAAACAGGATAAGCTGCTGTTCTACCCGTACGACTCCGTGGAGCCGTTTTTGAATCTTCTCAGCGAGGCGGCGGACAACCCCAACGTCCTGTCCATCAAGATTACCATATACCGTCTGGCGTCCTCCTCCAGAGTGGCCCATATCCTCTGCCGGGCGGCGGAGAACGGCAAGGAGGTCCTGGTGCTGATGGAGCTGCGCGCCCGGTTTGACGAGGCCAACAACCTGGCCTGGTCCAAGCTGCTGGAGGAATCCGGCTGCCAGGTGATCTATGGCATGGAGGGCTTCAAGTGCCACAGCAAGATCTGCCTCATTACCATGCGCAGCCATGGAAAAACCAGCTATATTACCCAGATCGGCACCGGAAATTACAACGAGAAGACGAACGCGATGTACACGGACCTGTGCCTCATGACGGCGTCTGATTCCATCGGCGAGGACGCGGTGGCATTTTTCCGCAACATGCTGGTCAACAACCTGGAAGGGGAATACCGGCAGCTGCGGGTCTCGCCCTTCGGAATCAAAAACATGCTCTGTGAGCAGATTGACGGGCAGATCAGGCGCGGACCGGAGGGGTATATCTGCATCAAGGCCAACTCCGTCACGGAGCGTGAGGTGATTGACAAGCTCTGTCAGGCGTCGCGGGCCGGCGTGGAGGTACAGCTCATCATTCGGGGCATCTGCTGTATTCTGCCGGGAATTTCCGGCTGCACGGAGAATATTCACATCACCAGCGTCGTGGGACGCTACCTGGAGCATGCCCGCGTCTATCTCTTTGGACGCGGGGAGGATATGTCCGTCTATATTTCCTCCGCCGACCTCATGACCCGGAATTTGAACCGCCGGGTGGAGATCGCCTGCCCGGTTCATGATCCGCAGCTGCGCGAGCAGCTGAAGTGGCTGCTGAATTCTCAGCTCCGGGATACCGCCAAGGCAAGCTTTCTGCTCCCCGACGGTTCCTACAGCCGCAAGCACAGCGCCGTGCCCTTTGATTCGCAGGCGTACTTTATGGAGTACTCGCCCCATATGCCGGTACCGGCTCCCGTGGAAAAGAGAAAATTAACGGACCGGATCAGCAGCCTGTTCCACGGTTTTTTCCGGCAGGGAGGAAAGCGCTCCCGGGGGTGAGGACCGGCTGCGCCGGAATACGGGAGACTATGAGGCACAGAAAACGGAACTGGCAGCGTTCAGCCGCGCCGCCCGGAATTGCGGAGATTCCGGGCGGCGCGGCCTTTTTGCTCCGGCGGCCGCTCCGCGTGAGCCGGAGCACGGAGCAGCCGCCGGAGAACCGCGCACGGCGTGTCGCCGCCTGTCCGGGAGCGGACCGGCTGGACGGACGCGGCTGAGCCCGCCGCGGAACCAGACCGCCCGGCGGCAAAAAAGAAACATGCGGATCAGGTCATCCTGTGGTATAATTCCGGTATCCGATTTTTTTCGTTTCATGCAACCAATCCGTCTGGTTTCTTACTTGTGAGGTGAAAGGCAGGCTGCCTTATCATCATTCACATGGAGGAATCAAACGATGAAGAAGAATATTTTTGCGCTGGGGATTGCGTCTGTACTGGCCCTTTCTCTGCTGGCGGGATGCTCCGGACAGAAGGCCGGCACGCCGGACGCCGGTGACGCGGCGCGGAAGCCGGTCGTCAACTTCGAGGGTGTGGTGACCGCCGCGGAGGATGGCACGCTTACGCTGGACAGCGGCAAGACCGTCGTCATTACCGACAGGACGGAATTTGCTCCGGACCCGGACAGCGACGGAACCGTCAGCCGGGACATCGCCGTCGGCAATTACATTCAGGGCTATACCGCGGATGGCGCGGATGATGAAAAGGTCACTGCCGAAAATATCTGGACCAACACGGTTCCCACCGGAGGAAAGATGGCCGTGAACTTTGAAGGCCGCGTGAGCGCGGCGGAGGACGGCAGGGTGACACTGGAGGACGGCAGAACGGTTCTCATCAGCGGCAGCACGTCCGTCGCCGCGCCTGACGGCACCGCCGCGGACATCGCCGCCGGCGATTATATTCAGGGCTATGCGGACAATCCGGAGGACAGCGAGCTCAACGCCCGCTCCATTCTCATTACCGCACTGTAAAAGCCGGCGCGGACGGCTTTGCCGTCAGGTCTTCCTGACGGCGCCTGCCGCGGCACGAGGAGACACACGATGACAGATTTTGAAATTGTCGCGCTCTACTGGCAGCGCTCGGAAGAGGCCGTCGCCTGCACCATGCGGAAGTACGGGCGTTACCTTTTGCGCCTTGCCTCAAACATCCTGCGTATCCGCGAGGACGCGGAGGAGTGCGTCAACGAGACGTATCTGTCCGCATGGAACCAGCTGCCGCCGGACCGGCCAGCCAGGCTGCTGCCTTATCTGGGGCGCATCGCGCGCTGCCACGCCCTCAATCGCTGCGACTATCTGAGCGCGCAGAAGCGGAACGCCGACTTTACGCTTCAGCTTTCCGAACTGGAGGAGATCCTGTCCGCGCCCGATTCCGCCGAGCAGCAATATGAAAGCGCTGAACTGGCCGCGGCGATTTCCGTGTTTCTGCGGGCGCAGAGCGCGGAGGACCGCAATCTGTTTGTGCGCCGGTACTGGTATTCCGATCCCATCAGCCGGATCGCCCAGCGATACGGCCTGCGGGAGAACACGGTGAAATCCCGGCTGCTCCGCACCCGCAGGCGGCTGAAACATTATCTGGAACAGGAGGGCTTTGCCCTATGAACGCAAAGGAATTTTACCGGGCCATCGGGCAGATTGACGAGGAGCTGATCCTTGCCGCCGGCGAGCGGAGCGAAAAAAGGAAGAAGCATGCCGTCCGGCTTTGGGCGATGACGGCAGCCGCCTGCTTCTGCCTGATTATGGGCGGCGCGTACATGCACTTTTGGGGCGTCTCCGTTGTCTGGAACGAAGGGACGGCGGAGTATGCGGCCAAATCCGTGATTCCCGCGGACAGCGCGGCGCGGATGCTGACCGCGGATGAACTGTCGGCCTATTATCAAGTTCCCCTTCCTGACGCGCTGAACGGCGGTCTTTACCGGACGGACGCGGACGCCCGGATCTGCACGAACGCGCAGGGCGCCGTTGTCTATGACCGCAATGTTGTCCGCTACGAAAGCGCGGATGGCGCCGGGAGCCTGAATCTGACGCTTTCCCGCGTGACCGCCGCGCCTCAGACCACTGAGCGGGAAGCGGTCTCGCGCGTCAGGGGAACCGCCGTCACGCTGACGGAGGACGCCTCGATTCCCGGATATCTGATGTTGGGCGCGCAGTGGGAGCGGAACGGCACAACGGTTCATCTCTCGTCAGAGGGACTGGACAAGAAGGCGTTTATCACCGTTCTGAAAGAACTTATTTAAACAGGAAAGGGAGGATTCCGCGATGAAGCGCGTGAAAATCGCAGGCGCGGCGCTGCTGACTGCGGCGCTGCTGGGCAATGCGGCTCTGGCCGCCGAATCAGGGCAGACCTTTGACTTTGAAAGAGACGACGGCGGATTTACGCCGGTCTTTGCCGATTATCCCGCGGGCGGCATGGATGATTTTTATGAGCTCCGGCATCAATGGACACAGCTTCCGGACAAGGACGGCAGAGGTCTGTTCCTCTCCGGCAGCAACCACAGCGACGATCTGTTCATGGGTTACAGTAAGGAAATCTCCGGCCTGACCGCCGGGCAGCTCTATGAGTTTCATGTGACCTTCCGTCTTGCCACCAACGTGGACGGCGGCATGATCGGCGTGGGCGGATCGCCCGGCTCGTCGGTCTTTGTCAAGGGCGGCGTTACGGCGCTCAGGCCGCACAGCGGCATAGACGCGCACAACCAGTACCGCCTGAATATTGACAAGGGAAACCAGGGTACCGGCGGATGTGATATGCTTCTTCTGGGAAATCTTGAGAAAGAGGAATTCCGGCGCCCCGGAGAATATGAGTGGAAGAGCTTTGAATTTACCATGCAGGCAAAAGCGGACGAGACCGGATGCGCCTATCTGATCCTCGGTACGGACTCCGGCTTTGAGGCGGTCAGTTCCTATTACCTGGATGACATCGCGCTGGATTGGAGCGAATGCAGGGAAACCGCCATCACCCGCGGCGCGGCCGTCCGGATGATGTATGACACGGTGCAGCCCGGGACGTCCGGGGAGCCGTCCTTTCCTGATATCGGCGCGGATTCACCCGATCGCGGGGCCATCGGGTGGGCACAGGAAAGCGGTCTTGTCAACGGCTACGGCACCGGCCGTTTCGGAGCGGAGGAAGCGCTGACGCTTCCGCAGGCGCTGGCGATTCTGTACCGCTATGCGGGCAGCCCCGCCGTTGGGGAAAACGGCGCGGATCAGGGGCGGGTTCCCGCGTGGGCGAAGGACGCCGCGGCGTGGGCGCTGCAAAACGGCCTGATTTCGGAAAACGACTTGACAAACGATGCCTCTGTGAGCGAATATGTGTTTACCCGGGCATGGCGGGCAATAAACTGAGGAGAAAAGGCCTATGACTTTTGAGCGCGTTACCGGCACTTCGCACCCGATGTATGACACGGCGATGAAGCTGTATCGGATCAGCTTTCCGCCGCATGAGCAGAGAGAACCGGACTCCCAGCAAAGCATCCTGCGCGATGCGGCGTATCATTTCAGCCTGGCCTATGATGAGGCCGTTTTTGTCGGTCTGGTGCTGTATTGGGAAACAGACGATTTTATTTATGTGGAGCATTTCTGCATTCTGCCGGAAATGCGCAGCCGGCGCTATGGGCAGAGGATCCTGGAGAAGCTTTCCGAACAGGGAAAAGTGATTATCCTTGAGATCGACCCGCCGGTCGATGAGATCTCCGTGCGGCGAAAGGGATTTTACGAGCGCTGCGGTTTTGCGGAAAACCCATATCACCATGTTCACCCGCCCTATCACCGGGGAAACAGCGGCCACGAGCTGGTGGTCATGTCCAGCCCGAGACAGATTTCTTCAGCAGAATATGAAAATTATAATCAGTATCTGAACGGAAGGGTAATGCACGGATGCTTTTGACCGGCTGATATCGCGGTGGTTCGCGCTGCCGTAAGCAATCGCGTCTCCTGCGGCTTCATTCCTTCGCCGCCCGGTTTCCTGGCTTGGAAAAGGATCAGCGGCCGCGGCACCGGAGCGCCCCGCGGAATTTTGTGATTCCGCGGGGCGCTCCGGCATTTTTCCGGAATCCTTCCCCGGATCCGCGGGGACGACAGGCCGTTCAGTACCGGCCTTATACAGCGGCGCTCTTCTTGCGTTTTGATGAGGGCTGTCGGCGCAGCTGCCGGAGACGGCCCGGGTCCCGGCACCGTGGATGGTCAGGGCTATTCCGCTGCGCTTACAGCCGCCGCGGCGGCCTCCGGCGGCAGGGACGCCGCTGTCCCTGTGAAGGCGGACACCGCCGCACGCTTCGCCGCGTGCCCCGGCGCGGCCCGCGCCGTGCCGGGAACCGGCGGAAGAGGCAGGCGTACGGTCAGAGCGCAGGAAGCCTGGATTCTGGAACGGTCCTTGTCAGGAGCACCGTCCTTTTGCCTGCTTTGGACCGATTCACTTCAGCACGGTGCCGTCGGCCAGGGTGATGGTATAACCGTTGAAGTCGATGGTGCCGTTGTTGGTGAGGCTTGTAATTACGCAGTCGCCGGTGAGGCTCCAGGTGCAGCCGCTCTCGACGGTGACGACGGCGTTTCCGCTGACGGCGGTGCCGCCTTCGGCGTTCTCCACTATGTTGACGGTGCCGGTGAAGGCGCTGCCGTTTGTCAGGGTCATGTTGAGGGTGGAAATAGTATCCACCACGATGCCGCCGGTCAGAGTCTGGGCGTCGGCGGTGAACTCCGCCTGAGCGCCGTTGCTGCCGGCGGCGCCCCAGCCGCGGCTGGCGGAGTTGCCGGAGACGCGCAGGAGGCAGGCGTCCGCATCCTCATTGACGAGGGTCACGCCGGAGAGAGTCAGGACGCAGTGGGTGTTGGTGACGTAGAACATGTCGCCGTTTTTTGCCGTCAGGCTGCCGCCGGTCATGGAGAGGGTGGAGGTGCCCACGTCGGCGTCGCCGCTCATGGACTGGTAAATCATCACGTTGTGGACGTTCTCATCGGAGCTGGCGCCTTTCGTGCTGCTCATGCTGCCGGTGACGGCGCAGTTTTTCAGCGTGATGGAATTGTTGCCCTCAATGACCAGGGCTTCGGAGTGGTTGGCGGTCAAAGCGGCGTTCTCCACGGTGATGTCGGCGGTGGAGTAGACGGCGGGAGAGTTGTATCCGTTGGAGGTATAGGTCCCGCCGGTAACGTCCACCGTGCCGCCGCCCCGGTCAGAGCGGATGGCGGCGGAGGAGTTGCCGGAGGTGGTGACGGTGAGGTTCGAGGCGTTGGTGGTGCCGCCGCCGGTGGTCTGGATGCCGCCGGAGTTGTCCGCCGTGGTGGTGATGGTGGAGTCGGAGATGCTGACCGTGGTGCCGCTGCCGTAGCTGAACACGCCGTTGCCGTTTTGGGCGGAGGAACGAATATCGGCGTTTTTGACGGTGACGTCGGCGCCGTTGGTGGCCAGCAGCGCGGCGTTGACGCCGTAGAAATCGCCGTTTTCGGTGCTGGAGGAAGCGCCGGCGGACTTCTCCACGGTGACGCCGTCCAGAGTAACCGCGGCGCCGTCCACGCGGAGGGCGTTCTCATCGTCGCCGGTGGAGGTGTAGGTGGCGGCGGAGCAGCTGCCGTCCTCGGAAATGGTGTTGGCGCTGCTGCCCTGGGTGACCTCGCCGCTGCCGCCGGGACCGCCCTGACTGCCGACGTTCACGATCTCCGCTGTGGTAACGGCGTCGCCGCTGCCCACGGCAGCTGTGATGATGTCGCCCACGGCCAGATCCGCGAGAGTAACGCTCTCGCCGTTTTTCGTGATCTCGGCCGAGGAGAAGTCCAGGATGGCGGTCTCGTCCCCGGCGGTGAAGCTGCTCATGCCGGGACCGCCCATGCCGTCCGGCGCTTCACCGCCGGGCATCTCTGGCGGAGTCTGACTGTCCTGAGTGCCGGAAGCGCTGTCAGAGCCGCTTTCGGGCTTGGCGGGAGGCTGGCTGCCGGGCTTGCCGCTGCCGTCCGGCTTTTCGGGCGGGGTATCAGAGCCGCTCTGTCCGTCCGGCGGCGTCTGGGCGCCGCCGCTGCCGCCGGGCGGGGATGGGACGGCCTCCGTGAGTTCTCCCAGCTGCATCGTGACGGAACTGCCGTCAATGGCCGTCACCCGGCCGGTGAGGGTCTGGCCGGACCAGTTTTCCGCGGTCCTGCCGCCGCAGGCGGTCAGGGACAACGCCAGCGCCGCCGCGCAGAAAATGGAGAGTGCTTTTCTTCCGTTCATCAAAATGACCTCCTTTGTCATTCCATACGCAATGCTTCTGTCTGCGCCGCCGGGCCGCGCCGCCCGGCTTGCTTCCGGATGCGGCCATTATTGCCCGGCAGCCTAAAAGCCAGTTAAAGAAAATTCGGATTTTTTCTTTAAGCTCCTTTTAGGCTTTCCGGTTATCATGGAATACACGAAGGAGGCATTTGCCATGGTCAGACGGATGCAGCGCTGTTTTGAACGATATGAAAAGAGGTGAATTCCCATGAAACTGCTGATCGCGGAGGATGAACTGGATCTGGCGGAGGCCCTGACGGCTTTCTTTGAACGGAACCGCTTCACGGTAGATGCCGTCCACAACGGCTTTGACGCCTATGAATACGCCTCTTCCGGGGAGTATGACGCTGTCATTCTGGATGTGATGATGCCGAAGATGAACGGCATCCAGGTTTTGGAGCGTCTCCGGGCGGAAGGCGTTAAGACTCCCATCATGATGCTTACCGCCAGAGGGCAGAAGGATGACCGCATCGCCGGCTTCAACGCCGGGGCGGACGATTACCTGCCCAAGCCCTTTGATCCGGACGAACTTCTGAGCCGGGTACGGGCTATCCTGCGGCGAAGTGAGGCTTACCAGCCCACGGTGCTATCCTGCGGCGATCTGACGCTGGATCCCGGCACGGGGGAGCTTCGCTGCGGCAGCCGGTTCCTCCGGCTCAGCGGGCGGGAATTCCAGGTGATGGAGCTCTTTCTCCGTTCACCGCGGCAGGTTTTCTCCGCGGAGCGGATTATGGAGAAGATCTGGGGCTGGGACAATGAGGCGGAGATCAACGTGGTCTGGGTGAACATCTCCAACCTCCGTAAAAAGCTCAAGTCCATCGGCTCCCATGCGGCACTGAAGGCCACCCGCGGGCTGGGCTATGCCCTGGAGGAGGAAGCGTGATCAAAAGGCTTCGGAATCGTTTCATCCGCATCGCCATGCTCGCCGTGACGGCGGTGATGCTGCTGCTGACGGTGATCCTGAACACCGCCAACATCATCTCCACAGACCGGGATCTGAAGGACACCCTCACCATGATCTATGAAAATGAGGGCACCATCCCGACAGCCTCCCATACGCCTCCCTCCGGCAGTGACGGGAAGGTACCGCCGGGGGAAAAGCCGGCGGATACGCCGCCCCAGGGAGAAGGGGATGGACGCGGGCCGTTCACAAAGGAGACGCCATACTCCACCCGCTACTTTGTCCTGCGCTATCAGGATGACGGCACGCTGGTCATGGCGGATCTGAACAACATTGCCTCCGTTACGGAAGACGATACGAACGCCTACCTGGCCTTGGCCCTGGCTCATGGCGAGGGCTATGGCTGCTCCGGAAATTACCGCTTTCTTGCCGCCCGCACCGGGGACAACAGGAATATGGTCATCTTTCTGGACAGCTATCAGGCATTCCGGGCCATGCGCACCGTGCTGGTGTGGTCGCTGCTGGCAGACGCCGGGTGCATCCTGCTGGTATTGCTGCTGGTGGTGCTGCTGTCCCGAAAGGCCATCGACCCGGTGGTTCGCAGCGCGGAGCGGCAGAAGCAGTTCATCACCGACGCCAGCCACGAGCTCAAGACGCCCATTACCGTCATTGCCACCAGCCTCCGGGTTCTGGAGATGGAGACCGGCAGGCAGAAATGGATTGACAAGGCCCAGGCCCAGACGGAAAAGCTGACGGAGCTGGTGAACTCCATGGTGACGCTCTCCCACATGGATGAGGAGGAGTCCGCCCTGAAAATGGAGACCTTTGCCATCAGCGAGGCGGTAGAGGAAACGGCGGAATCCTTCCGGGACTTTGCCCGGTCCGAAGGCCGCGAGCTGAGGCTTTCCGTTGCTCCGGGCCTCACTTACCGCGGGGATGAGTATGCCGTGCGGCAGCTGGTGTCCATCCTGCTGGACAACGCTGTGAAGTACGCCCTGCCGGAAACGCCCATCTCCCTTTCCCTGGAGAAAGCCCGCAAAGGCGTGATCCTGCGCAGCTCCAACCGCTGCGACGCCAGTCAGATTGCGGATACCGCCAGGCTGTTTGACCGCTTCTACCGGGCGGATCCCTCCCGCAGCGGCTCCGGCGGCTTTGGAATCGGGCTCTCCATTGCCAGGGGCATTGCGGAGGGGCACCGGGGCGGCATCTCCGCGGCGCTCGACGGAGATGTCATCACATTCACGGCGGAGCTGCGATGAGCGCCGCGTTTTGCGCCGCTCCCGCCGGGAGCTGTATTCCGCGCGGACCGCGGCGCCGGGAGGCCGTATAAGCATACATGCCGCGGCGGCCGAAGCGCCGCCCGTTTCGGAGAGCCTTCCGTGATCTGCGCCTTTGGGCGGTCCGCCGTCCGCAAACAGGACCGGACGTTCGCGGGCATGCCGGCCTCTTTCCTTTTGACGATGAGTATGCTATTATGATGTTGAACTGAGCTTCGGGAGGAATTTGAGTGGATGGCAAAAGAATTCAGGAATACCTGTCGAATGAAGCGAAAGCGCTTCTGGCGGTCTACAGACAATTTCAAACGTTGCTTCCCGACCCAAAGCAGGACGCGGCTTCCCATAAGGGCGAGGATGGCCGATATATTGAAAGCCTGATCAAGGAGTATCTCAAAAAGTATCTGCCAAAGGATCTGGAGGTAGTGACCGGTTTCATTCTCAGACCGGCCGTAAAAACAGGGATTCAGAACAGAGCGCGGCGGGCAGAAACGGATACACACTCCACGCAGCTTGACATCATTGTTTATGACAGCAATCACTATCCTGTTTTTCAGAGATTTGGCGACAATGTAATTGTTCCGCCGGAGGGCGTTGTTTCGATTATCTCGGTAAAGAAAAGGTTTAATCAGTACGATTTCAGGTCTGAGGCGGAGGCTCTGAAAAATGCGGCCAAGCTGTGCCGGTATACCAACGAAAGGGACGAGAAGATTCGGGGGCCGTTTCTGGCGATGGTCGCCATGCATTCCGTTGAGAAAAAAGCGACTTCCACACAAAAGTGGATCTTTGATCAGATCGTGCCGGTATATCATCCGGACGAGGATACATTTGATGAGACCGTCGGACTCATTACCAGCATTGAGGGCTGGAGTATCTTCAAGCGCAGACCGTCGAGCGCCGAGCCGAAGGCCCAATACATCAGCTTCTGCCATAAGGATGGAGAGGAGCACTTCGGACTTCAGTTCCTGCTTACGGGGATCCTGAGCGTTTATTACGACCCCTCCCGAAATTCGAGAGAACGCCCGGGATTTACAGCGTTTCCATCAGGAAGATCCGAGGATGAGTTTCTGGGAGAAGTCAGGGTTTGTGACCTGAGATAAGCAAAAGAGCGGCATGATCTGCCGCTCTTTTATCATGCCTGCGTATGGAAAGCCGGAAACAGGTCCGGCCTGTCATATTCCGTGCCGCGTATCCCGCGCGGCTTTGCGGCGGCGCTGTCCGCCGGCTTTCGCGGCCTTTGCGCTGCCGCGGAACGGGGGCGCTTTTTCTGAGGCCTCAGACCGGCGGCGTTTATTTCACACGCGTTCTTCTGCGCGCGGCCTGAAAACGAAACCGGGCTTCTTACTTTTTCTCATCCAGCAGCAGCACGCCCTGGGGCGGATTGCGGTCGACAGCGCCCACGATGCGGTGGGGCAGATACGGTTCTTCCAGATAGGCAATATCGTCCTTTGTCAGCTTCACCGCCAGCGCAGCGGCGGCGTCATCCAGATACGCGGCCCTGGTCGCGCCCACGATAGGGGACGCCGCGCCCTTGGCCCAGTGCCACGCCAGCGCGATTTCCTGCATCTTCACGCCGTACTTCCCGGCCAGCTCGTGAACCCGCTTGACGATTTGCATATCCTGCTCTTCCGTGCGGTCGTACTTGCCCATGGCCACACGGTCGGTGCGGCTGCGGAGCGTATCCGCGTTCCATGTCGGGCGGGTCAGATGTCCCGCCGCCAGCGGGCTGTAGGGCATCAGGGATACGCCCATCTGCCTGCAAATGGGAATCAGCTCCCGCTCATCCTCCCGATAGAGCAGGTTATAGTGATTCTCCATGGCTTCAAACCGCGCCCAGCCGTGGTCGCGGGCGCACAGCTGCATGTTGTAGAATTGGTAGCCGTACATGGCGGAAGCTCCCAGCGCCCGGACCTTCCCCGCCCGGACCAGATTGTTCAGGGCTTCCATGGTTTCTTCGATAGGCGTTTCATAGTCGAAGCGGTGAATGATGTAAAGGTCCAGATAGTCTGTGCCCAGCCGTTTCAGGCTGCCGTCGATCTCCCGGCGGATGGCTTCCCGGGAGAGCCGACCGGGATTGAAGTAGACCTTAGACGCGATCACGACTTTATCCCGGCTGACGTTCTTTTTCAGCGCCCGGCCCAAGTATTCCTCACTGGTTCCGGCGGAATAGCCGTTGGCGGTATCGAAAAAGTTGATGCCGAGATCAAGGGCGTGCTTCACCACTTCCCCGGTAGCCGCTTCGTCCAGCGTCCAGTCGTGCATGGTCCCGGCCTTGCCGAAACTCATGCAGCCCACGCAGACCCTGGAAATTTCAATATCGGTTTGTCCTAATTTCGTGTATTCCAATGGAAACGCTCCTTTACGCGGAATTGCGCGCTTTACAGGCTCAGGCTGTCAACCCATTTCTGCACCGACTGGGCGCTTTCCCGGCTGCTCAGGCGCTTGCCGGGGAGCCATGTTGTTTCCGCGGAACAGCAGGCTTTCAAAATGCTCTCCGTCCTGCCCATGCCGCTGCCGCCGGAGGTCGCAAAGGGGATGACTGTCTTTCCTGCAAAATCGTAGTGTTCCAGAAATGTCTCAATGATGCGCGGCGCCTGATACCACCAGATGGGGAAGCCCACAAAAACGGTGTCGTACTGCGCCATATTCTCCACGCGGCCTGCCATAGCGGGACGGCTCTTTTCGTCTTTCATTTCCACGGTGCTGCGGCTCTTGCTGTTGTTCCAGTCCAGGTCTGCCGAAGTATAGGCTTTCTCCGGCTGGATTTCAAACAGATCTCCACCGGTCACGCCCGCGAGGGTTTTTGCCAGTCTTGCGGTTTCGCCGCTTGCGGAAAAATAGGCGATTAAAATCTTTTTCATCATGATGAACTCCTTTCAGTGATTGTGCCTTTGACTCAGGCGTTTAATTGCTCCGGAGGAGCGGAAAAATGGCACAGTTCCATTTTTACCATGGTCCCCCCGGCTGACAAGGGCAGGCGCGGCTGATCCGGGCCGCTGAAAAGCGTGGCTGCCCCTGTTAACTGACGTCTGTATTTTATAACCATTCGTCTGTTATGTCGAATACCTGTTTTGAGAAAGCATCAATGCCTGATTTGCATTTTTGATGAGGTCGAGGAACTGCCCCGCCGCCGGGGAACAACGCTGTTCCTTTTTCCATGCCAGTACCGTTCCTGTCTCCAATCCGGGCAGGAGCGGAACAAAGGCCAGCGCGTCAGAGATGTTGTCCAGATCAAAGCACAGTGCCGCGCCCACGCCGTTTTTCACCATGTTGGCGGCGTTGAGGATGAGATTATAGGTTGCGGCAATTTCAATTTTTTCACAGACGTCACCAAACCAGCCCGCCAGTTCATTGCGGACCGTTTCGCGGCCGCTGATGAGCAGGGGGATTCCCAACAGGTCGTTTGGCGTCACGCCGCTTTTCTGCGCCAGCGGATGTCCTTTCGGCAGCAGAACGCCCCAGCGGTCCTTCTGGGGCATCCGCAGAAAGGCGCAGCGGCCGATGTCCACAGGCTCGGTCAGCAGGCCCATATCCAGCAGCCCCTTTTCGATGCGCTCTTTCACGTCGTCGGCGTTGGCGCTGTAAATGCGGAACTGCACCTGCGGGTGGAGCGTTCGGAATTCCCGGATGTGCCGGGAGAGAAATGTCATGCCCGCCGTTTCGCCGCAGCCGATGGAAACCTCGCCGGTCAGCTCTTCCCCGTGGTGCCGAAGCTCCCGCTCTGCCTTATCTGCCAGCTCCACGATCTCCTGCGCACGCCGGCGCAGCAGCATCCCGTCCTCCGTCAAAATGACGCGGTATTGACTGCGGCGGAAGAGCTTCACGCCCAGCTCGTTTTCCAGCTGCATAAGCTGACGGGAGAGCGTCGGCTGCGTCACATGGAGCAGCGCCGCGGCCCTTGTGATGTTTTCCTCCCGCGCCACCGCGAGAAAGTAGCGCAGGACCCGCAGTTCCATGAAATCACCTCCATGCAAGGATAGCACAGCGCGGGCGTGACTGCAATGCAAAGCTGTCAAAAGATTCCGCCGGCCAGCTTTTCTGATGAACAGGAAAGCGCTCCTTGTCAGCCGAGGGTAAATTCACGCGGCACGGAAAACGCCGCGGCCCGGCGTGCGTGACGCCCGCCCGCGGAGACCGCTCCCCGTGAAACGGGAAACCGTTCGGAACGTACCGGGAAAAGCGCGGACAGAGGGGTGCCGAGTGAATAAAATGTGGACAGTCCAGTGAAAAAAGTCTTGACAGACGGGCGCGGCCGAGTAAAATATAACACTGTAATATAACGGCGTTATGGAGTGGGATGAATGAACAGCCATGAGCAGAAAACAATAGACCGGCTCCATGGAGTTTCCATGGAGGAATTTCTGGAGAAAGGCTTTCAGAACGCTTCGCTCCGAAATATTGCGAAAGCAGCCGGTGTAACGACCGGCGCGCTGTACGGTTACTACGACAGTAAAGAGGCCCTCTTTGACGCCCTTGTGCGGGAGTGCTATGAGCATTTCATGTCGCGCTATAAAAGGGCGCTGGAAACATTTGCGCAGCGTCCCGCGGAAAAGCAGCCGGAGAACATGGGAAAAGACTCTCAGGCCTGTATGAAAGAACTGCTGGCCTATATGTATGCGCATCGGGACGCATTCCATCTGCTGCTGTGCTGCTCTGCCGGAACACGCTATGCGGCGATGATCGATGAGATTGCGGAGTTGGAAGTGGAAGCTACGCACAAGTACTGCGGAGTCCTGAGAAAATTGGGGTTCTCCGTCCCGGCCATCGACAGCCGGCTGGAACACATTCTGGTCACCGGCATGATGAACGCCTATTTTGAAATGATTATCCACGACATGCCGATGAAGGATGCTCTGGTGTATCTGGAAGAACTCAATGATTTTTACACCGCGGGCTGGATGAAAATTATGGGGCAGTAAGGCCCCGTATTTTTCGGACAAAGGTTAGTGTAAACTAACTATTTTATATAAAAAGGTCAGCGCCGTTTCACCCGGGCTGACGATGCGGATATGAGAAGACGGCTGCAGCGTCTTCTGTATCATAGATGATTTGATTCAAGTAAGGAGGTCATATTTTTGAAAAAAGAATCGAACCTGAACCGGCTCTTGTCGTATGCCGGCGGGCGCAGGATCCTGACCTATCTCTCGTGGGTGCTCTCCGCTGTCAGTGCGCTGATCGCCCTGGCTCCGTTCTGGTATATCTGGCGGATCCTGCGGGAGGTCATTGCGGTATCCCCGCACTATGAAAACGCCGTCCATATTACGCGCTACGGCTGGATGGCGGTGCTGTGCGCCGTCCTCTCCGTGCTCATCTACATCACGGGGCTGATGTGCTCTCACCTCGCGGCCTTCCGGATTGCCACGAACCTGCGGCTCACCATGACGAGGCATATCGCCGCGCTGCCGCTGGGCGCCATTGAGCGGTTCGGCAGCGGCAAGCTGCGCCGGACGATCTCGGAGACCTCCGGCGCGGCGGAGACATATCTGGCCCACCAGCTGCCGGACAAGGCGAGGGCGATGGCCACCATCGCGGGCCTGCTGGCATTGCTGCTGGCCTTTGACTGGCGGCTGGGCCTGCTGAGCCTTGTTCCGGTGGCGCTGGGCTTTGCCGCCATGACCCGGATGACCGGCAGAGGGCTGCAGGAGAAGATGACCCAGTACCAGAACGCGCTGGCGGATATGTCCAACGAGGCGGTGGAGTATGTCCGGGGCATCCCCGTGGTCAAAACTTTCGGGCAGACGGTGTTCTCCTTCAAGAAGTTTAAAGCCGCCATTGACAACTACGAGCGCTGGACGATCGCCTATACGAAGCAGCTGCGCGGCCCCATGACGCTGTATACGCTGGCGGTCAACAGTGTGTTTGTGTTCCTGATTATCGGCGGGTTCTGGTTCTCTCATGGAACCGCGGATCCGGAACTGCTGCTGAATCTGCTGTTTTACATCATCATCACGCCGGTCATCTCCCTGACACTGAGCAAGCTCATGTTCATGAGCGAGAATGGGATGATTGTGCAGGATGCCATCAGCCGCATCGACAGTGTGCTGCAAAGCCCGCCCCTCAGCCAGCCGGAAAAGCCGCGGCATCCCGGGGACAGCTCCGTGGAGCTGAAGCATGTGACCTTCAGCTATGACGGAACGAAAAACGCGCTGGAGGATATCACGCTTACCATCGGCGCCGGGCAGACGGCGGCTTTCGTCGGACCCTCCGGCGGCGGCAAGTCCACGCTGGCCAGCCTGATCGCACGGTTTTTTGACCCGCAGAGCGGAACAATCTGTATCGGCGGTGTGGATGTAAAAGAGATCGGCAAGAACGAACTGATGGACACGGTATCCTTTGTGTTCCAGAACAGTCACCTGATTAAGGGCAGCATCCTGGAAAATGTGCGCATGGGCAGGCCCGACGCC
>ERZ808240.1131-NODE-1131-length-33957-cov-5.012477_pt1 | contig 33957 bp, 32 predicted proteins | sample MGYA00521084_ERZ808240 | MGnify/ENA primary metagenome ERZ808240 (study PRJEB31516, sample SAMN03275571) | gut metagenome | biome: mammalia-associated habitat; material: feces | host: Papio cynocephalus | place: Kenya | collected 2012-08-06 ... | reverse complement strand
CAGCAGTGCCGCCAGCAGATCCCGCACCGTGACGGTCTCCCCCACGGACAATCCTACCTGCGTTCCTTCCACCGGCACCGTACCCGCCGGGATCTGTACCGAACGCTCCGGCTCCAATGCTTCACCGGCCACCAACGCCGTCATCAATTTTGTCGTGCTGGCCATAGGGCGGGCGGTATGACCGTCCTTTTCGTACAGCACGCGTCCGCTCTCCGGCTCATAAATCACCGCTGACAGCGACGACACCCCGGGCGCCGCCGCCCGAACAGGCAACGGCTGCATCACACAGAAAAGCAGCAGAGCCGCACCAAAAAATGCTGTCCATCGGTTTCCTCCGCGCATGGAAATCCCTCCGTTTCGTCAAAGAATATGCAGAAACGGAGGAATCCATACCTGAGAAACGATCAGTGACTGTCGTCCTTTTTGTCGTCTTTATTCTTTTTTGAGGTCAGCATATCCATCAGATCCGGCACCATGGACACCAGCCGATCCGTGGTATCCGGTTTGGATACCACCGGCAGCAGCTGAGTCTCGCCGTTCTTGATGATGAGAAACGCCACCGGGGTAATGTTGATACCCGCACCGGCTCCGCCGCCGAACAGCTCCTGTGGATTTTTCGTCGGCAGGTCGGAACCGCCGGACGCAAATCCATAAGACACCTTTGATACCGGGATGATGGTGGTGCCGTCCGGCAGAGATATGGGCGAACCCACGACCGTGTTCGCATCCACCATCTGACGGATCTTCTCCACCGAAACGCCCATCAAACCTTCTACCTGATTAGCCATTGTGATTTACCTCCTTAGTCGGTTGGTCATTGATTTCTGAATACCGCAGCGCAAACCATAGCGCTGCCCACAGCAGCCGTACCGGAACTGCGTGCAGCCGCACATCGGCCGTTACCCGTCCGCAAGTCTGCAAAAAGCCTGGCTCCACCCGCACATCCCGTCTGCGAATTCGCATGAACCGCTCCAGAACTGCCACCGCCGGGTACACAACACCGCTGAGCCGGCCATACAGCAGCGCGGTCTCAGCCGCATCCTCCTGTACCACCACCAGCAATCGCAGACGCAGACGGTCCACCGTGATCGCCCGTAGCATTTTCCCGGCAGCCTGTCCGGCCAGCTCCGCCAGCCGCTGCAAATACCGGGCGGTGGCCGCCACGCCGTCCTGTCGGAAGGCGGCACGCAGTTCTTCTTTGATTTGTGCTGCCTTCGAGGGCTTTTTCGGCGGGGACTGATCGGTTTTCGCCTTTTTATTCGACCGCTTTTTAGTTCTGGCGGGCTTGTCCTTCGCCGGAACGAGCGTCAGCGGAATTCCCAGCACCCGCACCCGTACCCGCCACGGAGAATCGCCGGAGATGCACACCGACACCGGCACCAGCAGGAGCAACAGCAAGAGCAGCAGCGCCAACGCCAATAGACCCAGCACGCTGTACAGCACGATTCTCCCGGCCGTCACGGATCATTCCTCCTCGTCCGAAAACAATTCTGCGTCCGGTGGCAGAACCTCATCCTCACGGAGCATCTCTTCCATCGTCGTCTCCACCATAGGCGTCTCCTGCTTCTGCGGCAACGGGGGCAGCTGGTCAATGGAGCTGACCCCAAAGCACCGCAGGAAATTCAGAGTTGTGCCATACAGTAGCGGCCGACCGGGAAGATCCATCCGTCCCTTTTCCTCGATCAGATCTTTTTGCTGCAGGCTCTGCATCACGCCGCTGCAATCCACGCCCCGCACCTGCTCAACAAAAGGACGGGTCACCGGCTGGTTATACGCAATGATAGCCAGCACTTCCATCGCCGCCTGAGACAACGGCGTATTGCGGCGAATGTCCATCGCCTTGCGGACATAGGCGGCGTAATCCTTGCTGCTGCACAGCTGATAGCCGTTCTCCAGCCGCAGAGCGGTCATGCCGCCCTGCCGGGTGTTCACATCCTGCATCCAATCTTCGGCGATGCGGCCGGTGGTCTCCTCATCCAGATCCAACGCCTGCGCCAACCGGGACATCGGCACCGGCTCGCCGCTGGCAAACAAAATGGCCTCCAATGCCGCCTGATACTGCTTAATCTCCATCGGTCTCTCTCTCCTCATCCGGGGTATCGCTATCAAATTCCTCCCCGATGCTCTCGTCCCATTCCTCCCGGGGGCGCATCTCGATCTCCAACCCGCCGTCGCTGTCCTCCACACAAATGCGTTTGGACTTGATCAGCTCCAACAGCGCCAGAAAGGTGGCCACCAGCTCAGATTTGGATTCTGCCCGTTCAAACAGGGATGTATACCGCACCCGTGGCTGGGTATACAGCCGACGCAGCACATAACCGATGCGGGAGGACACCGATACGATTTTGCGGGACACGATGCCGCTGAAGGCCTGCGCCGGGGGCGGCAAACGCCGCTTTCCCCGCCCGGCCGCCGCCAGATAGGCATCCAGCATTTCCTCCGGCCGATGTGCCCGATGGTAGATCAGATCCGGCTCCACTTCCTCCGCCGGACGCACGAACAAATCACCGCCCACATAGTCCGCCGCCAGTCGCCGCGCCATCTGCTGACACAGCTGATATTCGATCAGCTGTCCGGTCAGCTCCCGCTTAAACTCCTCGGTTTCCTCCTCATACCGGGGCAGCAGCATCACAGACTTGATATACACCAGGCGGGCGGCCATCTCCAGAAATTCGCTGGCGACCTCCATATCGTAATCCTGCATCTGACGGATCGCCGCCAGATATTGCTCCAGCACCTGCGCAATAGGGATGTCATAAATATTCAGTTTGTGCTTCTGTACCAGATAGAGGAGCAGATCCAACGGTCCCTCAAATACCGGCAGCTTATAGGAGATGGTTTCCATTTATGCACATCCTTATTCTGGACAAACTTTGTGTCGGCTATACACCGACCGGCTCCGCTCACAAGCGAAACAGCCACGCGATTCCATAGTAAAAGAGGTTATTCAGCAACGACAGCGGCCAATCCAGCACGCCGATCAACAACAGCACAAACAGCACCAGCGTGATCTGCCGGCTGTATCGCTCCAGCGTATAGGCCCAGCGCCCCGGCAAGAGCGTACTCCACAGACGGCTGCCGTCCAACGGCGGAATGGGCAGAAGATTAAATACCGCTAAACTGATATTGACGCTCATGATGATTTGAATCAGCACCAGGTAGCAGATGGTCAGCACTGTGCGGCTGACGATCACCAGCGTGCAGATTTTATAGAGCGCCGCCGCCACGATCGCCATCAGCAGATTGGAGGCCGGCCCCGCCAGTGCCACGAGGATCATATCCCGTTTGTAATGCCGGAAATTACGGGCATTGACCGGCACCGGCTTGGCATAGCCGATGCCGCACAGCACCAGCATCAGCGTACCGAACAGATCCAGATGGGCAAAAGGATTCAGCGTCAGACGACCGTGCCATTTAGCGGTATCATCTCCGCATTTATGCGCCACAAACGCATGGGCAAACTCGTGAAAAGGCAAAATAAGCAGCACCAGTATCATGTAGCCAACCAGCATGAACAGCAGATCCCACACCGTAAGACTGCCGCGATTGCGCAAGAAGAAGGAGATCATAGCGTTAATTCCTTTCGCTGCGTCCGGCGAAACGGCCGATACGCAAATCTATACATCTTGACAAGTATAGCAAAAGTTCGTAAAAAATACAAGTCTTTCCGCAAAAGAGAGACAAATTTCAAAGTTTTTTTGCGAATCCCGGAAAAAAGACTTGATTTTTCGGAAAAAACCTGCTAATATAGACCCGTTGCTTTGCTGGGGGTTGTTCCCCGGCGTGTATCAAAGGCCGGATAAAGAAGGAGGTGCAGAACTATGGCAAAGTGTGATTTCTGCGGTAAGAGCATGACCTTCGGGATTCGTGTGTCCCACTCTCACAGACGCTCCAACCGTACCTGGAAGCCCAACATCAAGCGGGTCAAGGCTGTGGTGGACGGTTCTCCTAAGAGAGTGTACGCCTGCACCCGTTGCCTGCGTTCCGGAAAGGTCACTCGCGCGGTGTAATTTCCAAGCCAACCAAAAATCCCTTCGGCTCAGCGCCGAGGGGATTTTTCAGTTTGCGCGCACGGCACGTCTTTGATTTATCCCTGCCCCGCTTCCGCGGCAGAGGCACGGCGGTGACGATGCCCTGCCGAAGAGTGCCCGCGTATCCGCAGGCATCGTGCATACAAACACCTTTACATAACCCGTTGACATTTCACACAAAACCATGTATTATGGTATACGTATAAATTTGAAAGGGGAAATCTTACCGTATGTCTGACCCGGATCCTGCCGATAATTGTATCGGTACTATTCTGCTGGCCACGTATCTTCTGATCGCCACCATCGTTCTGTCCGCCGGAGAGGAAGCCTTTGATGCTCTGGGCGAGACCCGCATACGGGAGCTTGAGGAGGATGGCAGCCGCAAGGCGCGCCGCATCCGCCGTATGACCGAGAACCGGCGTCGATTCTCGGCACGGCTCCAGAGCGGATATCTGACGCAGGCGCTGCTGACGTTGGCTCTGTTGCTACGGCGCTTTACATTGCCGCTGGCCGAGGCGCTGAGCGATCAAGCAGGCTCTCTGCCCGGCTGGTCCACACTGGTTTCCGTCGCGCTGATCGCGTTAGCGGTCGCCCTGGTGTATCTGGTGTTCGGACAGCTGGTGCCCCGCCGTGTGGCGTGGATCCAACCGGAGAAAACCGCTCTGGGCGTTGTCGATTGCTTTTCGGTGCTGTATACTCTGTTAGCACCTCTGGATCGGCTGGGCCACGGAATCGCGGCGGTGATCCTGCGGCTGTGGGGTGTCCGCCCCGGCGATGACCCGGACATGGTCACGGAGGAGGACATCCGGGAGCTGATGGATGTAGGCGAAGAAGCCGGTGCCATCGAGGGCGTGCAAAAAGACATGGTCAACAATATATTCGAGTTTGACGATATAACCGCCGGTGAGATCATGACCCCCCGCACCGATATGGTTGCCGTCGAGGCGGACGCGCCCATCGCCGAGGCAGTGGAAAAGGCGGTGGATAACGGATATTCCCGGCTGCCGGTGTACGAAGAGGACATTGACCATATCGTAGGCATCCTGTACATCAAAGATCTGCTGCCCTATGTAGGGCAGGCCGTCCCGGACAAGGTATCCATCCGCGTATTGTTGCGCGAGACACATTTTGTCCCCGATACCAAAAAATGCGACGATCTGTTCGAGGAAATGAATGAGAAGCATTTGCAGATGGCCATTATCGTGGACGAATACGGCGGTGTAGCCGGATTGGTCACTATGGAGGATCTGCTGGAATCCATCGTGGGTAATATGCAGGATGAATTCGACAACGAAGCGGAAGAAGTCACCCGCCTGGACGAACACTCCTTTGTGGTGGACGGTTCCATGAACGTAAGCGATCTGGACGAGCTGCTGGAAACGGAGCTGCCGGAGGGCGATTATGATACCGTGGCAGGATTCTTGATGGATCAGTTGGGACATATACCCGCCGAGGACGAGCGAGCACAGGTACAGTGGGAGAATATCACTTTCACCATCCAGAAGATGGATGACCGCCGTATCGAGCAGGTACTGATACACGTCGACCCGCCGCAGGAACCGGAATCCGGCGATATCCCGACGGATGAATAACAGGAGAGCAGTCGTTATGGCCGAAAACTATCAAATCGTGCTGGATAAAACCTTGCGCACATTGCAGACAGCCGGGGAGACACCCCGGCTGTTGTTGCACAGCTGCTGCGCGCCCTGCTCCAGCTATGTGCTGGAGTACCTGAGCCGGTATTTTTTCATCACGGTGCTGTATTATAACCCAAACATCTCCCCCGCCTCGGAATATCAGCATCGGATGGAGGAGCAGCAGCGGCTCATCCACCAGATGCCGCTCACCCACCCGGTACAATTACGCGCCGGGGACTATGCGCCGGAACGGTTCGCCGCAATCGCCAGAGGACACGAATCCGATCCGGAGGGTGGAGAACGCTGCCACGCCTGCTATCGGCTGCGCCTGGAAGAAACGGCGCGCATAGCGGCGGCAGAGGATTATGCGTATTTCACAACTACTCTGTCCATCAGCCCGCTGAAAAACGCCGCCGTGCTGAACCGCATCGGCGGTGAGTTGGCCGCGCAATACGGCGTGGCCTACCTCTATTCTGATTTCAAGAAACGGGAAGGCTACAAACGCTCCTGCATTCTCTCAAAGGAATACGGACTCTATCGACAGGATTATTGCGGCTGCGTGTATTCTAAGGCGCAGGCTGCGGCGCGTCACGCGGCAGAAACAGAGAAATTGGGGGACGGCGTGCCTGTTCCCTGAAAAAAACCGCACAATTCTCGCAAAAGGAGTAGCGAATCACGGAAAAATGTGGTACAATGTACGCCGACGAATACCAACGTGTGTCATATATCGAGGAGTGGTTTAGCGTGTATCCTTTGTTTCTTGAGCCGGCGCTCAAGCAGTATCTCTGGGGCGGTACCCGCCTGAAAGAGGAATTCGGATTCGGAAAAGACCTGGACACGGTTGCGGAGGCGTGGATGCTCTCCTGTCATCCCAACGGCGCCTCGATCGTGCGCAACGGCGAGCTGGCCGGTCTGCCCATGCCGAAAGCGTTGGAAAAACTGGGGCCCTCCGCCTTGGGCGGGCGAATGAGCATCAAGGACTTTCCGCTGCTCATCAAATTCATCGACGCGCGGGACAAGCTGTCCTTGCAGGTGCATCCGGACGATGCCTACGCCCATTCCGTGAAGCTGCCCCGGGGCAAAACCGAAATGTGGGTAGTGCTGGATTGCCAGCCGGGGGCGGAGCTGATCTACGGTCTTAACCGACCGGTCAGCGAGGATGAATTGCGCACAGCCGTGGAAAACGACGCGATGGAACCCCTGTGTCGGCACGTGGCGGTGCAGCCGGGGGATGTATTCTACATTCCTGCCGGGACGTTGCACGCTATCGGCGCCGGGATCCTCATTGCCGAGGTACAGCAGAATGCGGACGTCACCTACCGGGTGTCGGACTATGGGCGGCTGGGTGCCGATGGCAAGCCCCGCGAGCTGCATAAAGAGCAGGCCATTGCCGTCACTTCCCGCACCCCCACCCCATTGCAGCAAGGGGTGCAGAGCCTGTGCGATGCCGCTCTGGAAAAGCGAGAGATGCTGGCGGATACACCCTATTTCACCGTAGAGCGTTGGACAATGAACGGACGCTCTGCCAAGCAGGTCCAGGCTCGCGACACTTTTCTGTCCATCCTGTGCCCGCAGGGCTCCGGCCACATACGCTGGGGCGGACAGAGCGAGCCGTTTTCCAAAGGGGACAGTGTATTCGTTCCCGCCGGCCTGCCGATTGTGATCGACGGACAGGCTGAGCTGCTGGTCAGTTACGTGCGCGCATAAAGACAGAAAGGATATATATCATGGAAAACACCCATCTGCTATCCAAAAACAACCTAACCATGCTGACGGATTTCTATGAGATCACCATGGCCAATGGCTTTTTCGTCGCCGGACAGGGAGAAAAAACCGTCTACTTCGATATGTTTTTCCGCACCATTCCCGATGACGGTGGATTGGCCATCATGGCAGGCGTGGAGCAGGTCATCAATTACATGAAGAATCTCACCTTCACCGAGGAAGATCTGACCTTCCTGCGGGAGAAAAAGATGTTTGACGAGCGGTTTCTGGACTACCTGCGAAATTTCCGCTTTTCCTGCGACGTATGGGCTGTGCCGGAGGGCACGCCGGTGTTTCCGCACGAGCCGATCGTCACGGTGCGCGGCCCGGCCATGCAGGCGCAGTTTGTAGAGACCATGGTGCTGGTGCTGGTCAACCATCAATCGCTGATCGCTACCAAATCCAGCCGCATCGTGCGCGCAGCGCAAGGGCGGCCGGTGATGGAATTCGGTTCCCGCCGGGCGCAGGGCTGCGACGGCGCCATCTACGGCGCACGCGCCTCTTATATCGGCGGCTGCTCCGGCACCGCCTGCACCATCGTGGATCGGGAATTCGGTATCCCGGCACTGGGCACCATGGCGCACAGCTGGGTACAACTATTCGATACGGAATACGAGGCTTTCAAAGCGTACGCCTCCACCTATCCCGATGCCTGTGTGCTGTTAGTGGATACCTATGATGTGCTGAAATCCGGCGTACCCAACGCCATCAAGGTATTCAATGAGGTTTTGGTGCCCAACGGTCACCGTCCCAAGGGCATCCGCATCGACTCCGGCGACATCACCTATCTGAGCAAAAAAGCGCGGGCTATGCTGGATGAAGCCGGATTCCCCGATTGTACCATTACCGCCTCCAACTCGCTGGATGAATACACCATCCAGGACATGATCCGTCAGGGAGCCAAGGTGGACAGTTTCGGCGTGGGCGAGCGGATGATCACCGCCTCCAGCGCCCCGGTATTCGGCGGTGTCTATAAGCTGGCGGCGGTGGAACAGGACGGCCAGATCCTCCCCCGCATCAAGGTCAGTGAAAATGTGGCCAAAATCACGAATCCGGGTTTCAAAAAACTGTGGCGGCTCTACGACCGGGACAACGGCAAAGCCATTGCCGATGTGATCACCCTCCACGATGAAGTGATCGACGACACCGCCCCCTATGAGATTTTTGACCCGGAGCATATCTGGAAACGGAAAACCGTCACAAACTTCCGGGCAGTACCGTTGCAGGTGCAGCTGTTCCGCGGCGGAGAATGTGTCTATAACTCCCCGTCGGTGGAAGAAATACGCAGCTATTGCCGGGAGCAGTTGGACACCATGTGGGACGAAGTGCTGCGGTTTGAGAATCCCCATAAATACTATGTGGACTTATCCCAGAAGCTGTGGGATGTGAAACAGACATTGCTGCTGAAATACGGCCACCATTAAATCCGGGGAGGGCGGTTTTATGACGATCCGATTACCGGCATCGGCCAGCCGGGCATTGACCTTGCTGCAAGCCGCCGGGCATGAAGCCTACGTAGTGGGCGGCTGTGTGCGGGACAGCCTACTGCATAAATCTCCGGCCGATTGGGATGTAACCACCTCCGCCCGCCCGGAACAGATTCTTGAGGTGTTCCGGAACGAGCGTACCATCCCCACCGGGCTGGAGCACGGCACCGTCACGGTGCTGCTGGAGGGCGAGCCTGTCGAAATCACCACTTATCGCATCGACGGTGCATACACCGATTATCGGCACCCCGACGCCGTTTCCTTTACCGCATCCCTGAGCGAGGACCTGCGCCGCAGGGATTTCACGATCAACGCCCTGGCATACGATCCTGCAACCGGTCTGGTGGATATTTGCTCCGGCGTCGCCGATTTGGAGCAGCAGCGGATTGTCTGTGTCGGCGATCCGGAGATGCGGTTTACGGAGGATGCCCTGCGGATTCTGCGGGCGCTGCGCTTTTCCGCTGTGCTGGGGTTCCCGATCGAAAAAATGACCGCTGCCGCCCTGCGGAAGCTGGCTCCTCTGCTGCGCAGGATCGCCCCGGAACGCGTTGCCGCAGAGCTGAAGAAACTATTATGCGGCAAAGATTGCCGCCGAGTGCTGCTGGAATACCCGGATGTGCTGGGGGTCATTCTGCCGGAGTTGACGCCTATGGTAGGCTTGCAGCAGGAGAATCCCTATCACTATCTGACCGTCTATGAGCATACCGCGGAAACCGTGCAGGCCGCCCCGCCGGAGCTTGTGTTGCGGCTGACCATGCTGTTTCACGACTGTGGCAAACCCCAATGCTACACCCGGGATGCCGCCGGAGTGGATCATTTCCGCGGACATGCCGCCATCAGCGCCGCTATGGCCGAGCAAGCGCTGGAACGCCTGCGATTCGACCGCAGGACCATAGATACCGTTAAGCAACTCGTGCTGCACCACGACGACGATCTGCCTGCTACCGCTACCGGCTGCAAGCGAATGCTCAATCGGTTCGGCGCAGAGCAGACATTGGCGCTCATCGCCGTCCATCGGGCAGATATCCTCGGCCAGCATCCGGACAAGCGGGATCGGCTGGACGCGCTGGACAGTCTGGAGCGGGAAATGACCGCCCTTGTGGACAGCGGATGCTGTGTGAACCTCAAAGCGCTGGCCGTGCACGGCAACGATTTGCTGTCTATTGGCTTCCCGTCCGGCCGCCGGCTGGGCGATACTCTCCAGCAGCTGCTGGAGGAGGTCATGGACGGCAAGCTGCCCAACGAGCGCTCCGCTCTGCTGGCACGCGCCGCGAAACTGAACCAGACATGAAAATATCCGGAAACAAAGCACAGCCACTTTGTTTCCGGATATTTATTGTAGAACTTCAGTACCCCAGCGGCTCCCCTACCAGGATCACATACAGCCGCTGCGGGTCCTCCTGCATAGAGGATACCAATGCGTTGCGGCAGATGCGCTGCGGCGACGCACATCCCTCATTCATGCTCCCCTCCGGGTGGACACAGTGCCCTGCCCGGCTGCAATAGGTCTCACAGTGCAGCCGTTTGGCATTCAGCGGTGCGGCCACCTCTTTGACCCGACGCACCGCAGCGGGCAGATCCGGCACCAGCTTGTTGATGCCGACTACAACGATCACACGCTTGGGACCAAACGCCAGCGCTGCAATGCGGTTGCTGTGCCCGTCCACATTATACAGCTCTCCCTGCTCGGTGACAGCGTTGGAGGAGCACAGAAACACGTCCGCAAACGCCGCCTGCCGGAACACCTCATCCCGCTGCTCTGAGGTCAGATTCGGCTCATATCGGTCGTAGAAACGGTATGCGTCGGAGCGAATCAAATCCATCAGACCGGTTTCCTGCAAAGTGACGGAGCCGCCCACGCCGATGGTGCACCCCTCTGACAGCAGAGAACGCACCAGCGGCAGCACATCCTCCCGGGTATCCACATAATGAGGGATCATCCGGTTATGCGCCAACGCGTCCATCGTCCGCTTTATCTGTTCAGTCATACGACATACTCCTTTCTTAATCCCACGTAAGCCACACCGGGCAATGATCGGAACCGGTCACGGCGCTGTCGATGCCCGCGCCCGTGACCCGCCCCATCCATCGTTCGGACACCACAAAATAGTCGATGCGCCACCCGGCGTTATTCTGACGGGCATGATACCGATACGACCACCAGCTGTAAGCGCCGGCCGTATCCGGGTGCAATCGGCGGAAGGTATCGGCAAAGCCGCTGTCCAACAGGGCGGAAAAGGCCGCCCGTTCCTCGTCGCTGAATCCTGCGTTGCCCCGATTGGTTTTCGGATTCTTCAGGTCGATCTCCTCATGCGCCACGTTCATATCCCCACAGAGGACCACCGGCTTACACGCGTCCAATCCCCGTAAATAGGCGCGCAGATCTCGCTCCCATTCCAGACGGTACGGCAATCGTGCCAGCTCCTGCTGGGCGTTGGGTGTATAGATGTTCACCAGATAAAATTCCGGATACTCCAGCGTGATGGCACGTCCCTCGTGATCATGCGCCCCCACGCCGATGCCATAGGCCACCGACAGCGGTCTGTGGGGTGTGAAGATGGCTGTACCGCTATACCCCTTACGCTCTGCATCATTCCAAAAGCTCAGATACCCCTCCGGCAGGTTCATAGTGATCTGCCCGGCCTGCAGTTTTGTTTCCTGCACGCAGACAAAATCTGCCGGATGTTCTGCCAGATAATCGTAGAATCCCTTGCCTACACAGGCGCGCAGGCCGTTGACATTCCAAGAAACAGCTTTCATGGCTTTCCTCCCGCCGCACAGGCGGCATTTGTAACTGTAAAGGTGGAATACTTACTTATGGAATTTTTCTGTATGCAATGTCCCCGTCGCTGTGGCGCTCTGCGCAGCGACACCGCTGCCGCAGGCTTTTGTCAGATGCCTGCCCTGCCGGTGGTAGCGCGCGCCGCGCTCCATTTTGGGGAGGAACCGTGCATCAGCGGTGAAAAAGGCTCCGGTACGGTATTTTTCTCCGGGTGCACGCTGCGCTGCCGTTTCTGCCAGAATGCCCCCATCAGCCGGGACAATTTCGGCAAAACCATTTCCGTGGAAAGGCTGGCGGAGATTTTTACCGAGCTGGAAGCGGCCGGCGCGCAGAATATCAATCTGGTGAATCCCACTCACTATGCCCATGCCATTGCCGCTGCCTTGCGCCTGCGCCGCCCCAGCGTGCCGGTGCTGTGGAACAGCAGCGGCTACGAACGAGTGGAAACGCTACGGGAACTGGAGGGGCTGGTGGACGTATATTTGCCGGATTGCAAATATGTCCACAGCGATATTGCCGCCGCCCTATCCGGCGTCGCCGACTATTTCAACTATGCCGCTCCCGCCATACGGGAGATGGCACGCCAGACCGGAGCGGTGGAACTGGACGAAAACGGCAAGATCTGCAAGGGAACGATCGTACGCCATCTGGTGCTGCCCGGCCATACGCGGGAGAGCATGGCGGTGCTGGACTGGCTGGCGCAATACAAAAATCGGTTCTGGGTGAGTCTGATGTTTCAGTATACCCCTATGAGGGATATACCCAGTTTTCCGGAATTATCCCGCCCTCTCACCAGCCGGGAATGCGACAAGGTATGGGCGTATATGGACAATCTGGAGATCGTCGACGGTTATGTGCAGAGCCGGGAGAGCAGCGGCGGGAAGATGATCCCCGCCTTCGATCTCACCGGCGTCTGATCCGTCACTTCAGCAGTACATAGCCCATCTTCTTCTGTGCCTTTGACAGTGTGCGGCTCGCAATATAGGATGCGTGCTCCGCACCCTGTTTCATCAGCGTTTCCAGCTGTGCTTTGTCTCCCATCAGCACCGCCAGGCGTTCCTGTATGGGGGTCAGCTCGGCAGCCACCGCCTCGCCGACGGCCGCCTTGAAATCGCCGTAGCCTCTTCCGTCGAATTCCTGCTCGATCTCCTCCAGCGTCTTACCGGTCACGGCTGCGTAAATCTCCATCAGATTATTCACGCCGTCCTTGCCCTCGGCGTAGCGCACCTGTGCCTCGCTGTCGGTGACGGCTCGACGGAATTTCCGCAGGATGGTGTCCTTATCGTCCTTGAGAGAAATAAACCCGTTGACATTTTCATCGGATTTGGACATTTTCTTCGTGGGATCCTGCAAAGAACGCACCCGCGCTCCGGACTTCATAATATACGGCTCCGGAACGGTGAAAGTATTGCCGTACAGGCCGTTGAACCGCTCCGCAATGTTGCGGGTCAATTCGCAGTGCTGCTTCTGATCCGCGCCCACCGGCACATAGTCTGGCTGATACAGCAGAATATCCGCCGCCATCAGGGTGGGATAGGCGAACAGTCCCAGATTGATGTTATCGGCATGCTTGGCGGACTTATCCTTAAACTGGGTCATGCGGGACAACTCGCCAAATTGGGTGCAGCAGGACAAAAGCCACGCCAGCTCCGTATGCGCCGGCACCTGCGACTGGACAAACAGCAGATTCTTCTCGGGATCCAGACCAATCGCCATCAACAGCGCGAATGTCTCCAGGATCTGCTGCCGGAATTTCGCCGGCTCCTGCCGCACCGTGATAGCGTGTAAATCCGCCACGCCATATACGCACTCAAATTCATCCTGCATTCCCACCCAATTGCGCAAAGCCCCCAGATAGTTGCCCAGGGTCGGCACGCCGGTGGGCTGAATAAGACTGAGCGCCCGGTGTTTCCGGGGCGCGGCCGCTTGATTTTCCATAGTTTTGCACTCCTTTTGCTCCATACCCGGCGAAAATTCTTCTCGTCGGTAAAATTTATGTCTCTATATTACCACACTTGCATTGACATTTGCAACCGATAAATGTAAAATAAAGTAATTGAGTTGAATCGCAGGAGGATCGCCTATGTCTATTTATGAAGAATTGGCCGCTCGGATGTTTCCGCACATCACGAAAACACCGGAGGATTATGAGCTTATGTACCCCCCACGACAGCTTCCGGAGGGGGCGCGTGTGACCCGTATCGCGCCCTCTCCCACCGGCTATCTGCATTTGGGAACTTTTTTCACTTCTCTGATCAACCGGCTGACCGCCGATGCTACCGGAGGTGTGTTTTTCTTCCGTCTGGAGGACACCGACAAGAAGCGGGAGGTGGAAGGAGGCGCCGACGACATTCTAAAGGGCATCCGGGATTTTGGGTTGACCATCGACGAGGGGTTTGTGGCTCCGGGCGAAGTCCGTGGCGACTACGGTCCCTATCAGCAGAGCGCCCGGGCAGAAATCTATCAGGCGTATGTCAAACGGCTGGTGGAGCAGAACAAGGCCTACCCCTGTTTCTGCACCGAGGAACAGCGGGCACAGGCCCGCGAACAGCAGGAGCAGCAGAAAGCGCGTACCGGCTATTACGGCGCCTATGCTGTTTGCCGTTCCTTGCCGCCGGAGGAGGCGCTACGGCGCATTGAGGCGGGCGAAAGTTATGTGGTGCGGCTGCGCTCCGAGGGCAGCGAGGAACATCGGATCAAATTCACCGACCTGATCAAAGGCACCATTGAGATGCCGGAGAATGACGAGGACATCGTCCTACTAAAATCCGACGGCATTCCCACCTATCACTTTGCCCATGCGATAGACGACCATTTGATGCGCACCACCCACGTGATCCGCGGGGATGAGTGGATCTCCTCGGTGCCGAAGCATTTGCAGCTATTCCAGACACTGGGCTTCAAACCGCCGAAATACGCCCATGTCAGCCCCATCATGGTGGAGGACAACGGCAACAAACGTAAGCTGTCCAAGCGGAAAGACCCTCAGGCGGCAATGCATTATTACGCCCAGCAAGGGTATCCCGCCGCCAGCGTGCTGGAATATCTCATGACCATCGCCAACAGCGACTTTGAGGATTGGCGACGCGCCAACCCCACCGCCGACCTGTTCTCGTTCAAATTCAATCTCAAGAAAATGAGCGTGTCCGGCGCGCTATTTGATCTGGACAAGCTCAATGATGTGAGCAAAGCGGTGATCGCCCGCATGGATGCGGCGTCAGTGGAACAGCAGGTGGAGCAGTGGGCCGCCGCTTATGCGCCGGAATTTGCGGCGCTGCTCACCGCCGACCGGGACTATGCCACGGGTATTTTTTCCATCGACCGGGGGAACGCTAAGCCCCGTAAGGACATCGCCCGCTGGAGCGACGTACCGGAATACGTGAGCTACTTCTTCGAGGAGACCTATGAAAACTCGCTGGAGTTGCCGGAGAATATTGCTGCGGCCGATGCGGCGGCGCTGCTGCAAGCCTATCGTGCGGTATACAACCCTGCCGAAGATAAAGACGCCTGGTTTGCCACCGTGCGCGGCCTGTGCGAGAGCCACGGATTCAGCCCGGACGTGAAAGCCTATAAGCAGAACCCGGCCGCCTATAAAGGCCACGTAGGCGATGTCAGCACGGTGATCCGGATCGCGATCACCGGTCGGCGCAACACGCCGGATCTCTGCGCGATCATGCGGCAGCTGGGCGCAGACCGGGTACAGCAGCGGTTACAGACCGCCATTGACCATTTTTCAAATGTATGAGGTGATTGCTATGTCAGAAAACTCCACCAATTTTATCCACGCCATCATTGATGAGGAATTGCAGGAAGGCGGCCGCTGCTACGGCAAAACCGTCCATACCCGGTTTCCTCCTGAGCCCAACGGCTATCTCCATATCGGCCATGCCAAGGCACTGTGCATCGACTTCGGCACGGCGCTGAAATACGGCGGACTGTGCAATCTGCGGATGGACGACACCAATCCCACCAAAGAGGATGAGGAATTCGTTGATGCCATTCAGGAGGATATACACTGGCTGGGCTTTGACTGGGATGATCGGTTCTATTATGCATCCGATTATTTCGAGGTCATGTATGAGCAGGCAGTGGGCCTGATCAAAAAGGGCTTGGCCTACGTATGCGAGCTGACCCCCGATCAGGTGCGGGAAAACCGGGGCGATCTGACCCATCCGGCGATCAGCCCCTACCGGGATCGCCCCATGGAAGAAAGCCTTGACCTGTTCACCCGGATGCGCGCCGGCGAGTTTGAGGACGGCCGTATGACCTTGCGCGCCAAAATCGACCTCACCAGCGGCAACTTCAATATGCGCGATCCGGTCATCTATCGCATCAATCACTGCCCCCATCACCGGCAGGGCAGCAAATGGTGCATCTATCCCATGTACGATTTTGCCCACCCCATCGAGGACATGATGGAGGGGATCACCCATTCCCTCTGCTCGCTGGAATTTGAGGACCACCGCCCGCTGTACAACTGGGTAGTGGAGCACGTGGATATCGACGCCAATCCCCGGCAGATCGAGTTTGCCCGTTTGGGCATCAACTACACCGTCATGTCCAAACGCAAGCTGCGCAAGCTGGTGGAGGAGGGCTATGTGTCCGGCTGGGACGATCCCCGGATGCCTACCCTGTGCGGCCTGCGCCGGCGGGGCTACACCCCCACTTCCGTGCGTACCTTCTGTGAAAAGATCGGTGTGGCCAAAGTGCCCAACACCGTAGAGGTCGCGCTGCTGGAGGCCTGCCTGCGGGAGGATCTCAACGAGAATGCCCGCCGCGCCATGGCAGTGCTGCACCCGGTAAAGCTGACTCTTACCAACTATCCCGATGATCAGACGGACACCTTCGAGGTGGAAAATAATCCCTCTAAGCCGGAGGACGGCACCCGCGCCGTCACCTTCTCCAAGCATCTGTGGATCGAAGCGGACGATTTCATGGAAGAACCGGTGAAAGGCTATTTCCGCCTGTTCCCCGGCAACGAAGTGCGGCTGAAGTCCGCCTACGTGATCCGCTGCACCGGCTGTGTCAAGGATGCGCAGGGAAATGTGGTGGAAGTGCTGGCCGAATACGATCCGGACAGCAAGGGAGGCAACACCGCCGACGGCCGCAAGGTCAAGAGCACCATCCACTGGGTCGATGCCGCCACCGCGGTGGACGCGGAGGTGCGGCTGTATTCCAACCTGTTCGCGGATGCCGACCCGGATGCAGGCGACAAGGACTTCCTTACCTGTCTGGCGCCCAATTCTCTGGAGACCCTGACCGGTTGCAAGCTGGAGGCCGCTTTGGCTGACGCGGCTGCGCCCGCGTCCTACCAGTTCATGCGTCTGGGCTACTTCTGCGTGGATAACAAGGATAGCGCCCCCGGCCACCTGGTATTTAACCGTTCTGTATCACTGAAAGACAGCTTCAAAAAGTGACCGTGCTCCATACCATGACCGGTTTGCTAAACCGGTGACTTACGACCAGATGGGTCCTGTACGGGCACTCTACCGGCAAACCCTCAACGGGACGCAAAACGATTTGCCGAGTGAGGCTGGTTTTTCTGCTGCCCCGAGCGGGAGACTGTTCAGGAAACGTCAATGCCGGTGACAAGGTGTATACCTTGTCACCGGCATTTTTCATTCACAACACCCTGTACCCGACCTCCTGTCACCGATAATGACACTTCCCGGTCGCGAAATGGACCATACCCTCAAAAAGGTAGCCAAAAAGCACCTCCTGTTGCAGAATAATAGCTGCAACAGGAGGTGCTTTCATATCCAGAGGATATCCAAAAGCAGAGCCACGCTGCGGGAAGAGTGCAAAGAGATGGCAGAGGGATATATGCGTTTCCTTAAAGGTAAACAAATCGACTGAAAACACGGCCTCACTCCGTTCAAAATTCGGAGCAAGGCCGTGTAGCTCGTCGTTATTCTGCGCCTGAGGACTTTTTCATCTGTTTATATTGGAATACAGTCCGCAGAATACCGGCACACGCTGTATTTCAATGCTTTAATGCTTTACAGTCGTATTCGATCAGAACCAACCAAGGTAAGCGCCGTCAACACCCAGCAGATACTGCCGCAGCTGCGCTGTGTCATTTTCGTCCACTGTGCCGTCGCCGTTGCAATCGGCCGAGTAGCCATACTCGGTCGTCTCGGAAACGCCGACCAGATCCCGGATATCGAAATCCTGGTCACCGTTCACATCACCCAGCGCCGACGTTGTCGATTCTGCTTTCAGATTGGCGGTAACCGTGGTCTTATGCGACCCCGCCAGCACATAGGTGTTCTGCGCACCACCGGTGAAGAACGTATTGATCGCGTTGTTGGCGCTCAGAACGGTACCGTTCACTCGCAGCAGATAGTTCCCCGCAACGGAGCGTACCACGTCAAAGGTGTAGGTTTCGGCATAATCGACCGCACCCAAGGATTCCCAGCCGCCGCCGGCATTGACTATATGCACCGAGATGCCCTTGTTATCGGTCAGCTTCCGCAGCGCAAAGGTGAGCTGCTCCGAGGTAGCCACCACCGATTCCACTACCTGCGAATTCTTCGCCAGCACGATCGCCATCGAGCAGCCGTAGTCATTAGGATTATCGTCGGCATTGGGAGTCAGTGCATCCGTCGGCAGTGTAAAGCCATTGACCTTGAAAGTGAACTGATTCATGGCAAAGGTGTTCCTCTCCCGGATATAGCTGCTGCGCATGATCACCGCATCGCAACTACCGTTCTCCCCTGCCGAGAATACCGGAGCGCCATACTGCTTTTGCTTGACCGTCTCCCAAGTGGGGGCAACGAACTCCGGGGTAGCCTTGAAAGCGTTTGCGGTAGAAAGCGTCACATAGCAATTCGCAGCGTAGCCGTCCGCACAGAAAGCAGAGAACACATCCCGATCAAAGCGAGTACCGTTCACCTCAAGTTTATACCGCACGTTGCCGCTGTCGTCCGCCACGCCGACAAACCGGAACACATAATCACTGGCTACCGGTACGGCACCGAGCCAATCCCAATTATTATTAAAATTGACGATCCGCATCTCCGTGATCACACTGTCCGTGACCGTCGGAACCATGAAGATACACACGGAGCCGGTGGTCGTGCTCGTAAAGCCGCTGGACTTGTCAGCAGCAAAGGTGACAGAATTCCAGTGGTCTGCATTTGCTGCCACCGCCGTGTTCTTCAGCACGAGCTTTTCCTGCGTCATGTCGTGGGCGCCGCGGGTCGCCACCGCCAGCCCCGACCACACAAAGCGACGGGTATCGGTAGCGTCGTCATCCACATTGCGGTTCATTGCACCGTTAGTGGGAATCCAATCGCCCAGTTCGGTATTGTCCACCACCGCAAAATCGGCAGTCAAACCACCGGCCGCATAGGTGGAAACATAGCAGGATTCCACTGCACCGCTCTCGCAGAAAGCGGTGACATCATCGCCGGTCCAAATGATATCGTTGATATATAGTCCATATTCAGCTTTTCCTGAATGGTCATATATGTACACATCCCTTTCATGTCTACCGGCAGTCTCCTGTGCGAATATACCATATAGAAAAATTGAAAGTCAACAAATTCTAAACAATGTAGCCATTTTCCGGTATATGTCAGCCAAAAAAGTATCGAATCTGTAAAGCAATGCTATCCCAGCCTTCCGTATTGAACGCCGGCAGCCTTCCGTATTGAACGCCGGTCTGTCCAACAGTTGATAGCCAAAAACGGCTATTGATTTTTCGGTTGACTATGGTATGATGAGGGTGATTTCAAAAGCAACGGCGGTGAACACATCCTATGAAAATCAATGCAGTCAGAACCAGCTGCAATTGCGGCAAACACTTTCATTTTTGTATCGAAAACGGCACAGATGATTATCTTCTTGTCCTGTTCCGGTGTTTCTGCACCGTGTATACCGCCACAGGATACCGGGACGCACAGCCGATGCACTGGGGGATCTTTGACAAAGCCCAGCGGCAGGAATACTATTGTGTCGATTGTGAATTTGTGCATGACTATATCCGCTTTGAACCGGAGACACCGGCCGATGCCGCCCTGCTGCAAGGGATGAAGCTGCACCGGTTGCTCCCCCGGGCGGCGGACGGAAAGGTGGCCTCTCTATTTGAGCTGATGGCAATGGAATTCTATGCCGAAAGCACACATAGAGCCGATAAACTCAGTCTGTTGTTCCTGACGCTGTTGACCGAAGCCAAGGAGTATGCGCAGAATGCAAAGTCTTCCGCCGGTACGCAAGCCCTTTCCCTGATCAAGCTCCGAGCGGAAATGTACAGCAATCCGCAAAACGCTCCGTCCGTCACCGAAGCCGCTCGATCGGTGCATATGAGCGGGTCCTATTTCCAATCGCTCTATAAGAAGAACTTCGGGATCTCCTTTGTGCAGGATGTGATCCGAACCAGAATGGAGAAAGCCAAGCTGCTGCTTGTCAATACCGAGCTGAGCATCAGCGCCATCGCCTATGCGTGCGGATACGAGAACGTAGAACACTTCTGCCGGCAATTCAAACGGACTACCAATCACACGCCAAAGCAATATCGAAAGGCAAACAAATAAAAGATAACACCGGGGGCGGTCCTGCAAACGACCGCCCCCCGGTGCTGTTTATAACCCGAATCTATCGGCCAGCCAATCGACCGACATGGAAAACCAGTTATAGTCCCGCCTGAAAACCGACCGGCTCCTCAGAATTTTCTGCGTAGCCAGCTGCAAGCCATGTCCGCCCGCCGGATACAGGTGCAACTCAAAGGGAATATTTTTCTCACGCAGCGCCGCCGCATACGCCATGCTGTTTTCAACCGGCACGTCGGCATCATCCACCGTATGCCAGAGGAACGTCGGCGCCGTTCCCTCGTTTACATGGTTTTCCAGCGACACAAATTCCCAGAGCCGCTCGTTGTCTTCCTTTTCTTTGCAGCCGGTCAGCGCCTGTATGGAGGGCTTATGCGCTTTCTCTCCTGAAGAAATGACCGGATAGCACAGCACCGCCGCATCCGGGCGGTGGAGTTTTTTCTCGATACTTTCTTGAGAGAAAATCGTCTCTGCGTTCCATAGGGTGCTCGCCGATGCAGCCAGGTGTCCACCGGCGGAAAACCCACATACGGCGATCTGATGGGGATGGATCTGCCATTCCTCGGATTTTTGCCGGCACAGTTCGATTGCTCTCGCCACCTGTCGGAGCTGACAGGGAAAAACGCCGCCGGTCGAGGTGGTATAATGGACCACGACCGCATGAAAGCCCGCCGCCGCATACGCCATGGCGGTTCTTTCGCCCTCCCAGTTTTCCGCCAGGAACGTGTATGCGCCCCCGGGACAGATTACCACACACGGCTTCGGACCGTCCTCGTTCCGGTCGAGAATATACGCTTTCATATACGGCTGAAAATGACTGCTATCCGGTTCTTCGGTCAAATGGATCTTGTATACATTCATATAACTCACACTCACAAAATGGTTATGGGGGCAGATGTCCCCTGCTTCAGTATTTCCACAAACGGAGAGAGCTCCGCTTCCGACAAAAAGTTTTCCCGATGGTCGGGCGGTTTCTTTCCGAGACGGATGGATTTTTCTATGCCGAGCGGATGATAGGGCTCCAATTGGATTTCACACCGATTTTGCAACCGGACGGACAAAGCGGCCAGTTCCCGAAAATGCCGTTCATTCAGATTGACCTCCGGAATGATCGGGCAGCGCAAAATAATATGGGCGCCCAACTCGTCCAGGCGAAAAAGATTACGGAGGATGCTGCGGTTAGACCTGCCCGTGTGGCGGATATGCTCTTTCTCGTCCAGCAGCTTGACATCAAAGAGCCAATGATCGCAATATGCATGCAGTGCCTCCAACGGTCTATCGGTATATCCGCACGTTTCCACCGCCGTGGAGATATGCTCCGCTTTGAATCGCTGCAACAGCTCCAGAGAAAACGCATATTGGAGCAACGGTTCACCCCCGGACAGCGTCACGCCGCCGCCCGATTGCTCATAAAACGACCGATCCTTCAAAACTGCCTGCAGGACGGCATCGACCGTCATAGGTTTTCCGCAGATTGCAAGGGCTTGCGTCGGACACTCTGCTGCGCAAGAAAAGCAACGGGTACACCGCTCCCGCAGCAAGGTATGGACATCCCCTTCAAAGCAATGGCACCCTTTCGGACATACCACAGCGCAGCGGCGGCACCGCACACATCGCTGGGCATCATAGAACAGCTCGGGCAGCGGGGATTTGGATTCCGGGTTATGACACCAGGCACAGTTCAAGGGACAACCCTTGAGAAATACGACGGTGCGTATCCCCGGTCCATCCTGCCAGCAAAAACGCTGCACATCAAACACAATCCCATCACGCATCGCAAAAATTCCTTGTGATGAACTCCTGCTGAACGTCCGAACCAAGATTCACAAAATATTCGGACAATCCATACAGCCGCACGATCAAATCCCGATGTGCCTCCGGATGCACAGTGGCATCCACCAGCTCGTCCCTGGAAACATAGTTGAATTCTATGGCGTGACCACCGGTTTGCATAAACGCTTTCACCAGAGCGCCAATCGTCTCGGGCATCATATGGCGATTGAACGGCAGGTTAATGTCCAAAATGTTGATCCCACCGGTCTCTGCCAAATTCAAGGCACGGACAGAATGAATCTCATCCAGTATACAGTCCGGCGCACGCAATCGACTGGGCGACACGCTGAGACTCAAATAGTCGCCTTTCTTGCGTCCATCGGGCGTGGCACCCACATATGAATAATGCTGGAATACGAGAAAAACGAAAGCACACAATGTCCGCCGCGCTCATTGGTGAGCGTAGTGACATAGTCATTCAGATCCTTGACCAGCTTTGCTGCCAGAGAGTCAATTGCCACATCGCCGTGCCCGTACTTGGGGTAATCCACCACGACTTTTCTAAGACCCGGGTCCGTTTCCCAGTCTGACGCAAGGACCGAACAAAGGGTATCAAAGGAGACGACTTTATCCTCAAAGACCGCTTTTCGGATCGCAAACAGCGAATCCACCAACGTACCGAAGCCGGTTATGCAAACGGTCGCCAGATTATACCGACCGCCGCCGGCGCTGTAATCCCGACCGTTTTGGATGCAATCGGACAGGGTGGCCGAGAACAGCGGGCACGGGTGAATCTCCGACCAGCACTTTCCATCCACCAGCCGGAAGTCAACGGCGCAGCGGACGGCAGTTTTGATATTTTCCAGCACCGTGTCGTAGACCTCTTCAAAGGACACCGGCGCTGTGAGCTGCTTGGGCAGGTATTGCTTTGCCTTTTCGGTAACCGTCCGTAAAACAGCAGGCTCCGTCCCCTGCAAGGTCTGATCGAGAATACGAACCGGATTGAAGTAGAACCAGATTCCTTCGCTATAGCTGCCCTCTATGGTGGTTTCCTGACATCCGCCGTTGACGTAATTCCGCGCATCCTCCAGCCGGACGCTGTTATCGGTCAAAGCCCGAATAATCGCCCGGTCGTTAAAGATTGCATACACGTTATGACCACGCAGTATGCTGGCGCTCAACAAGGAGACAAACGCATCGTCGCCCGTTTCGGCGATCCGGCAATTCAACTTCGGGATGATATACTTCTGTTCTTCGTGTACCTCCACTATCAGCTTGGTTACTTCGTTAAAAACCGGGGTTCCCCCCTCATCGCAGCCACCCAGTTCAATACAGGTGCTGGAATCCGCCCAGCTGCCGTTTTCAGCATCAAATTTGATGTGTGTGATCGCCAAAAACATTTCGATCCACTGTTTGGCTTGCGCTCTATTCAGCCGACCGCAGGAGATGTCCGCATTGTACAGCGGGCCGAGCAACTTATCCACCCGGCCCAGAGAGGACAGCCCTACGCCCTCCAGAGAGCCCATCACCTCCCGGACAAACCACAAACAGCACAGCCCCTCCAAAAATGTCTCGGGCGGATTCTCCGGCACTTTCCGGGCGATATCCCGTATCCATGTCAGATTGGTGCGCTTTGTTTCCTCTGTGCAGTCCTTGAGTTGCTCGTTCGCCGCTTCCGAAAATTTCCGAGCGATCGTCAGAACCGCCTGACAGCTTTTCTCGGCAGCCGACAGAAAATCATACGATGCGCTTTCGGGGGATACACGGCTCTTTTCCGCAGCAATCTGCGCCAAAATTCCTACAATGCCCAGATGAAAGATCTTGGTGTAGCCCGGAACATGGTGGTCGGTATCAAAGCAATGACCGAACGACCAACCCAACCGGTTGGGACCGCAACCCATAGCCGAAATCGAATTGATGTCCGGATCGAACTCAGCAATATTGCTGTACCGATCGGGGAAATTCCAGCAGGACGGCAATCCGGGGATCGGGTATCCCCAACAATCCGAGGGCTTCACACCCATCTCGTAAAAAAACGGGATCTCGTCGAACAGCACAGGCTGAAACTCCTTGGCGATCCGCCGATGTAATTCCCCTTTAAGGGCAATGGCGGAAGCATTCGGATTCTCTCTGCGAAACCGATCCATTGCCGTATACACCCGATACCGCACCCGGATGAACGCCGGGTTTTCTTTATAGTTGCTCAGCTGCATCGTCTGATAGTATTCACGTAGCTGCTCTTCAAACCGTTTCATGCTATACGCTCCTTTTTTGAATTTTCACGTTCATTATACAAATTCAGAGCGTACATACAATGATATTTCGCACTTAAAAATTGATCAATTATACGGTTTTTGCTTTGTTTATTATGTTTTTTGGCTATCTGCAGGAACAACACTTGCATTCTTTGTTCCCCGTGCTATACTGTCCACAGCAACAACCGTCTTATTTCCAAAAACCGCTCATCGGAAAGGAACCCCGCTATGTACCGCTATAACACATATACCGATCTGACCTTTCCCTCCGGTCTGCATAGTCACTGCGAGATCATCGCCGTCTCTCAGGGAGAAATGACAGTCATGGCCAATGCGGAACCGGTCACCCTCAAAGAAGGCGAAGGCGTGTTCCTGCCCGGCTATGTCATTCACAGTTTTTTGACCCCTGAGCACTCCCGGTGTCATATCTGGGAATACGACCCGTCCTTTATCCGGGAAAAGCTGTCCACCAATATTCAGATCTTTTGCTTTTCCACCGAGGCTCTTGCGCTGTTTGACAAACGCAGAGACGATACGGACCTCTACGCAAAAAAATCCGAGATCTACTATCTTGCATCCTGTATCTGCTCCGATACCGCCGAGGTTTATACGCTGAAAAGCGACGATGTGATCGGTAAGACCTGCTATTATATCGCCGAACACTTTCAGGAAGAGATCACGCTCACGGATGTAGCAGCTTACGCCGGCGTCAGTCCCGCCTACCTGAGCCGTACATTCAAAAGCAGTGTCGGGCTTTCTTTCTCCGCCTGTCTCACCTGTACCCGCATCGACCACGCAATGAACCAGTTGAAATACGGAAATGCGTCCGTAACCGACATTGCTCTGCTCAGCGGATTTGGCACCCTACGCAACTTTAATCGGTTTTTTAAGCGCATAACCGGCTGCACCCCTTCAGAATACCGCAAAAAGCAATAAGTCCTATTTACGACAAAATGTGTCTTGCTTTCCGCCCGTCCGCAGTATACAATGGCGGCGATCCATTGAAGTACACGGGAGCGGTTTATATGAAAGATGCACTGCAATTCGACTTATTGAAAGACCCGCCTGTCAAAATCCTGCTATCCATTTGCGTTCCGCTGGCTCTGGTGAGCATTCTTTCCTGTTTTACCGGCTCCATCACCAATATTCTTTACAGTCGGTATGCCGGGGAATACTTTGCCGTCGCCGGTCTGATCAGCACCGTCACCACCTCTCTATCTATGGTGATGGGCGGCGTGATCTCCGCCGCGTGGATCAAAACAGCTGTTTATTACAAAAACAAATCGCTGCATTCCTGCAGCTTTTTCGCCAATGCACTGTATTCCATCCTGCTCACCGATCTCATTCTGATTGCCCTATGCCTGATTTTCAAGAGGCAGATATTCCATCTGTTTCACGTGCCGGACGAACTGTATGCGGCTGTAAGTCTCTATTACACCGTCAGCTTTTGCGCCTATATTTTTACTTCCGTTGCCACTTTCCTGATCTATTGTATCAACGGTGTCGGCTCGGTCCTCGAGATCCTCATCGGAAACACCATAAACTCCTGCGGCACGACCTTGGCTGCCCTACTCCTTTTCTGTCTGTTTGATACCGGCATCGCCGGAGCGGCGCTGGTTACACCGGTATGCGCTCTGGCGGTCATTGCCTACGGGACAATTCTGCTCCGTAAAAAGGGAATCCCGCTGCGCTTACATACAGACAATTGGAAACCGGATCTGCGGATGATCGGCGGCATATTAAAAGTCGGATTTCTGATGGGTGCTCAATGCCTTCTCTGTCAGATCGGAGACATTTGCATCGGCCTCCAGACCAACCGGCTGCTATCGCTTCAATACATTTCCGTCCTGTCCGTCACCGTCCCTCTGACCGCTGTATTCTCCAGTTTTTCCTCCGCCGTGAACGCATTTGTCCCCATCAACTACCGAATGGGTCATATGGAGCGGGTGCGGAACTTTATGCACACACTGATCGTCGTTGCGATACTGTATGCGCTGCTGTGTACCGCACTCTATGCCTTGCTCGGAAACTGGTATTATGCGACATTGTTTGAAAGCGCTGAAACGGTCGCCTTGGGAGCATCCTACTGGAAGATCTACGGACTCGGTATGGTTCCGCTTTCCGTAATATTCGTATTGCGGTTCTTCTTAGACAGCATCGGCTACAACAAACTGGCATTTCTAACCGGTCTGTTTCAGATGGGCGGCGCTCTGGTCGGCGCCTATGTGCTCATTCCCCTGTACGGCAATGTCGGTCGCTCCTGGTCAACTGTTCTATCGTATTCTGTCGCCGCACTGTATCTGATCGTGGTCTATTGGGCTGTGAGCAGGAAACTGTACTCTTTCGACATGACTCAACAACTATGATTTGGCCGCTTTGCGGTATTGTAAAGCCGTTACACCGACTGACCGCTTAAACACTTTCATAAAGTGCAATTCATCTGCGAAACCGCTGGAATACGCTACTGCGCTGACAGACAGATCCGTGGTTTGCAGCAATTTACATGCATGTGCCACACGACATTCCGTCAAATAGCGAATCATCGTCATACCGTATTTCGCCTTAAATAACCGCAGTAAATGGGAGTGACTGACACCTACGCTTCGGCAAAGATTTTCAATCGTAAAAGTTGGATTGACGCAACAGACACGGATCATTTTCCTGACATATTCAATTTCTCCCAATGAGATGTGGTCGGTGCATAAATCCATCAGTGTGTAAAAAGTAGCTAATACGCTGGAATTCCAACTTGATTTTTCCGCAAGAGATGACAGCAGATTATATAGCATTCTTTCAATAAGTACAGGATATGGATTCTTCTGCACATAGACCCCCGTCAAAAAGCCGATCAATTCACCACAACGTGGCGCCGTCTCCTCCGCAAGTGAAAACCAAACGTACTTCCAAGGATCATTTTCATTCGGAAAATAGCGCATTTTCGTATTTGGCGGAATAAAAAACATATCGCCGGCGGTCAGGGCGTACCGTTGATCCTCTATTTCTAAAGTACCGTTGCCAGAAATAACAAAATGCCACGTATAAAACGGCTGTATTCGAAAAAACGGTGCCGCCTTAGTCTGATTAAAATCGTCGTACCCAATCTCTAAAACCGAGTTGTCTCCCAACGGATTTATGATTGGATAGCAAATGGGCACATTACCAAAATTCCACATAGAAAATCCCTCCGAATGAAGAGTATCACACAAACGTTGAAAAGTAAAGTCAAAAAAGAACAGTTTTTTGATAGAATAATCCATTGCCTCCGGTTATGCCGTTCTGCTATCATCAGCATAAAGGAGCTGATTAACTTTGAACCATATTAACGCTTGTGTAATCGGTCTGGGAAATCGTGGCTTGTGGCTGCTCGAGAAAGTGTTGCTGGCGAACCCGGATATTACCATAACGTCTATTTGTGACATATATGAGGATCGCATTGCTACCGCCGCCAAAGCTGTCCAAAATCATGGCGGAAGTGTGCTGGGATTCACAGACTATCGCCAAGCACTGGCGGTCGCCGGATTGGATGCCGTATTCATTTTCAGCGATTGGAACACCCACACGGAAATCGCCGTATACGCCATGCGTCAAGGAATCGCCGTAGCCTGTGAGGTGGGCTGTGAATACACTTTGGAAAACTGCTACCGTTTAGTGCGCACGCAGGAAGAAACCGGAACCCCCTATATGTTCATGGAAAACTGTTGCTGGGGAAAAGAGGAACTGCTTGCCACATCGTTAGTACGAAATCATGTGCTTGGAACAGTCGTGCATTGTGCTGGCGCTTATGGTCACGATCTTCGTAATGAGATCGCCTACGGCCACGTCAACCGCCATTATCGGTTTGATAACTATCGCTCCCGCTGCTGTGAAAACTATCCGACGCACGAACTTGGTCCCATTGCCAAGCTGTTGAATATAAACAGAGGCAATCGAATTCTCACAGTTGCATCTTTCGCATCCAAAAGTGTCAGCTTGGAGGAATATATCTCTACCCGCAAAGATGCCACCGAGGAAATGAAGTCTACACGTTTCGCTCAAGGAGACATTATATCCACCGTGTTGACCTGCGCCGGTGGTGAGACGATTTTCCTGCAGTTGGATACAACCCTGCCACGTTTTTATAGCCGTAATTTCACCGTGCGGGGAACTAAGGGTCTATATTTACAGGATACGCATACCGTATTTTTGGATGGGGACGCAGAAGTTTTCAGCCCGGAGCAATATTACAAAGACAATCTTGGCAATGCCGCAAAATTTGAGCAGGAATATTTGCCGCCCATGTGGAAAAATATAACCGAGAGCGAACTCCGAGCCGGGCACGGCGGTATGGACTGGTTTGCATACAGTCGTTTCTCCAAGACATTGCTCCGACAGGAAGATATGCCGATCGACGTCTACGATGCTGCAACATGGCTGGCAGTATCCGTTTTGTCGGAAATCTCTATTCAGCAGGGCGGCACCCCACAAGCGATGCCGGACTTTACAAATGGAAAATGGTTTCAGCGCCCAAGGCGGGATGTATGCATACTGTGATCGCATCTTTTGAGCAACCCCAACAGTATAAAGAAGAATCAGATATTGATAAAACATCCACTACAAAGGAGTCTTTCAAAGGAAATTATCTGTTGAATCGTATTATAATGGTTCGCTATGAATGCCGGGGCGAATAAAGCCATTACACCTGCTTCCCTATGCGCCCGGTGAAAAAGCACATCACGCAAAGAACCGACACAGCTATAACAGCCGTGTCGGTTCTGCACTTTTAAGGATAGAATTTCAAGTAACAAGTCCCACTTAGCGTCGCACTTCAATAGCAGCGAATCCAAAGGCCGGTATATCGCTCAAATACACCGTATCGCCCCGCAGCTCGCCGGTGCAATTCAGGAAACGAATGGCGCTGTATTCGCCGTCCAGCTGCACGACCGGATCCATGGCGATATCCGGCCAGAAATTCCACAGCCCCACCGCCATCGCCGTGTCGTTCTTCTTGCACTGGAGATACAGCGCCGGGTTGCCGTACACATACGCCGGCAACGCTTGACCGGACAGCCATGGGATCGTTTCAGCGTATTGGCGGCTGCGTGCATAATGCCGCAGCACATTGGTTTTGTTGGAGCGGGTATTGACATTCAGCACCAAAAAGCGCTGTCCGGCGGCGTTTTCATACCGGTACGACATGGGAATAACGCCCGCAGCAGTTTCCCGGTCGCTGAGAATCTCGACCTTTTTATCCAGTTCAAGCATATAGCTGGGGATTCCGTCCGCTAAAATATGGTTATTATCCGCCGCAAACCGCTCAAAATCGCCATCTGTCACCGCTTTTCCGATATGGCGAACCCCTACATCCACACCCCGCTGAGTTAAAATCTCTGCGGCAGCAATGTCCAGAATCAATCCGTGTTCCAATGCCTCCGGGGGCAGATGTCGGGCGCTTTCATCAAATACGATGCCGCACACACCCGTCCCTTCATAGACAGTAGGAATAGAATTGAACGCCAGTGTGCGGGCGGAGCGGGGAAAGAACAGATCCGGTAAAGACACCTCGGCGTTGACTGCCGTAGGCATCACCAGATCGGATACCTTTTTCATGGACTCATACACCCGGACCCCACAGGCGGTTTTATCCCCGAACATTGCGTCGATCTGCGGGTATAAGGCGCTGTTGCGTATATGCCGCTTCGCATAGCCTGTTTCATAATCCGCATTGGAATTATACTCCAGGCCGTATTTGAGGATGCCATCGGTGCAGCCCGAAGCCCGTACCGCCGTATCAAAGCCCTCCAGATAGCTGGCCGGGCACCGGGTGCGGGGACGGGGATAGGGATCCCCCTCAGCAAACAGCTCGATATCGCCCCGCCTTGTCCAGGCGCTCTCCATACGTGTCAGCTCAACCACATCCTGCAGGTCGTTCCCCCAGCAATGGCTATTGGCGACCCAATAGGGGGCGCCTGTCAAGCGCACAAACGGGCGGGTGTTTCCCGCCATGATCTCCGCCAGCTCTGCCGCATCAGTGCCGTCAATATCCCAATTGGTCATACAGGTGCAAAATCCCAGCCGAATAGTAGGATCGACCTCATCCAGCGCCCGGCGCATAGCCGCCGCATAGTTGCGCAACGAGTCGCCATTGACCTGCAGCCAGGCATCCCGGTATGGGTTCTTTCTGCCCGTCGTGATCTGCTCATAGAGTTCCTCACGGGTCATAGCTCTTCCGGTGATCCGCTGAATCGCTGCCATATGCCGGGCACACAAGCATCCCGGCGATTCCGTCCAATACCCATAGCGGAAATCGTCGTCCAGCTGGATCAATTCCACACCGGTCCTGGCTACATCCTGCAGATACCCCGCTGCAAACGCCACAAATTCCTCATCCAGAGGGCATTTAGCCATCTTGACTTCCTCGCCGCGGATGGTGCGAATCGTACCGAACGACGCATCCCCCTCCGCCTGAAGCGCCCACAGCCAGGCGCCTACCTCATAGCCCCGCTCCCGGAAATAGCGGCAGTTGTCCTCCAGTTCCGCTAAAATCCGGCGGCGCTTTTCGCCATCCGTCTGGTATACGCCTGCTGCGAGAAATACCCGCTCCGCGCCGAATTTTTGCAGTTCTTCACAGGTCTTTTCCCGATCGTTTCGCTTGATAAACTCGTTAACCAGAGGCACCGAGATCTTATACATCGCCATTCGCTCCTTTTCATCGTTTCGATCGACATTTTTATCCTTCCGGATCATTCTGCGACCTCAATTCCCCTGGGCACATCGACCACCGGCATTCTGCCCGCCTCCTGTCGGCATACGATCCTACCAAACGGTGTCAACATCTCCACCGTTGCTGAGGACAGCCCCAGCAGCGCCGGCTTTAACCGGATCTTCCTAAATCCCGGTTCCAGCATTTCAAACCCCAGCAGAGCCTTCGGGAGCGCATACAGCGGCGTACCGCCCCAGGCGTGGCTCAGATCAAAGGGGTAGCTCCCCGGGCGGATAAAGCCTTCCTGCAAGCCTTTCGGACATTTCGCTGCCGCCTGTTTCCACCGCTCCAGCAGGGGCACTGTATACAGCTCACGCAGCCCATTGCGATAGACCGCCTCCAACAGAAAGTGCATAAAATACGGCTGGCACTCCCCCAGCGATCCATCGGCGATCACCCGCCGCAGCAACGTCTGCGCCTGTGCGGGATCGCAAATCCCGAAATACGCCGCCGGGATATTGGCGTGCTTGCGATAGTAGGTTTTCCCGTTGCTTTGCGGGAGGTAGGTATACAGCTCCTCCTCCGGCGTCGGCGTCGACAGCCCCTCGCAGTAAAGCCCCGCTTTTGCATGGTACAGCAGACGATTGATCGACGCTTTCAATTCCTCTGCCTTTTGTCGGCACTGCTCAGCCATCGCCTCCATGCCGAGTATCGCATACACCTGTGTCGCAGTGGCTAAAGCGCCGTAATAAAACATATTCAGGCAGCTCTGTCCCAAATTTTTGGGCGGATGGTGCAGCGAATAGCCATCCACCTCCAGCCAATCAATAAACATATAGTCCGGCGGATGCTCGATCAGCCCTGTATTGCCTACGTAGCTTTCAAATCGGTACAGGAGAAACCAAAGCCCGTCCGCACAATCCTCCAGCAGCGCACGGTCGCCGGTGAACCTATACACATCATACAGCATCAGCACCCATATCAGGCTATACGCCGTATGAAACATCCGGCCGTCGTGATGCCGCAGCGATTCCGCTGTGCGCCGCACATCGAAAGCGGCCAGCCGCATATCCCCAAAGGAAAAAGCCGTCATCAAGCTCTCGATGTAATAATCACCGATGCAAGCCAATGGCTCACAATGACGTGGGCTATCCAGGTGCATTGTCTGGCGGCAGTATTGGAGCGCATGCACACACTGCCGCAGGACAAAATTCAGCCCTGCATCACTGGTCATAACAACGGCGCATTCCGGTGCCGGATAACACGTGGCAATACACCCGACGGTAACAACCGCCTCCTGATCGGAGTCATTCTCCGCCGTCACCGAAAAGCCGCCCACACTATGCAACTGCAATCCACGGTATTGCGTATCTGCGGAAAACGTCAGCTCCTCACGACCGGTCGGCTCCTCCGACTCAAAGCATACGACCTCCACTTTAAGCGGACCCACCGTTTTAACGGAAACAGATAAAAATCCGCCATACACCCGGTCGTACTCCAAACGCACGGTTTTCTCGGAATGCGGAGGAACCGTAATCACTCCGCCGCCATCCGGATACAGCAATTCTTCCGTCCGCACCGGAATCGGCGCCGTCTCCGTATGCCAGATATTGGGAATCTCCTCGGCACAACTATACTCGTCCGGCTGAACCTCCCCATCAAACCGATACGGTGCCGGGTACTGCCCGTTTCGGCGGGCAGACCAGGTACGATCCGTGGTGATGACCGCCACCGTATCATCCTCGAAGGTCAAATGCGCCGTCAGCATAAAGCCGCCGCGTCCTTTGGAATATTCGTTGATCCGCACCGGCTGCATTTTCACCCGGGCATAAAACAGCAAGGTATCGCTGTCCGGCGAAACAGTCAACTCCGTAGCATAAAAAGGGTCGCGGGAAACATCGTTGAAAAGAAAATCCCCGCCCACATCCGCCGGGCCTGTCGCCAACAATGCGCCGTTCAACCACACATCATACGTCGTATCCCCGCCAAAACGCAGGTCGGCACTCTTGACTCGTTTGGTAAAATGATAGGTCTTGGCAAATTCAGCCACCGTATAATGACCTCTTTGCTCCGTTTCTAACTGGGAACAGGCGTCCGGATGCAGAATGGTCGTTTGTGCATCGGGATAGGTTTGACGATCCAGCCAGATCCACTTTTCCAACCGCTTCATTTGGTGCTTCCTTTCCTAAACCCGGCTTTGACAGCCACCGAGCGAAAGCAATTATCGCTCTTTCACAGTGCTTACCTTCGCGCCAGTCGTCAGAGACGCAAGGTAATGGGGCTTTAGCGCTATTGAAACTCTGCGTATCATGCTCTCCCAATGTGCCCCGAGTATAGCATAGGATCCGTACGTATTCAATGCTTTTTTCAGTTTCCCGGCATATTCAGCCATTTTCCGTACTTCCACAGCCATTTCTGTTGCATACAGGATGCATTTTCAAGGTTCAGCGATCCACTTTCTTCTATGTGGTCAACACAAGACAATCAGCACCGTCGGCAGGAACCAAGCCATCTGATCATCGAGCCTCATACAGGTTTTTCAGCAGCCGTTTGGCGACCGGGTTCTCACAGCGGAGATTCATAACGGAGACGATATAGGTTTTGCCGCAGTATTTTTTCTCTGCGAGAACCGGCACTTCCTTTTCGCCGTCCCAGGCGGTCAGAATCGGCGAAAACCCATCCGCATACAGTAGCTTATCCGTCATCACACTCAGCATATCCGTATCACGATCATACCAGAACCGGAAATCGTTCTTATGGAATTCCCGCACAGCCGGGTGTCCCGTTTGAGCTGAAATGTAATTCCGAGGATCGCAGGCTTTCACAAGAATTTTTTCCCCCGCCACCTCATGCTCGCCGGGCTCCAAATCCGTGATCAGCACCACATCCTCGTTATCCTGCACCTCCACATCGGCGAATGCTTCAAACTCGAATGCATTATCAGCCAGTCTCTTTCCGGAAGTATCCGTAAGTACGGCTTTCAGCGAAAACCTGTGT
>ERZ808240.1130-NODE-1130-length-33981-cov-8.575989_pt1 | contig 33981 bp, 31 predicted proteins | sample MGYA00521084_ERZ808240 | MGnify/ENA primary metagenome ERZ808240 (study PRJEB31516, sample SAMN03275571) | gut metagenome | biome: mammalia-associated habitat; material: feces | host: Papio cynocephalus | place: Kenya | collected 2012-08-06 ... | reverse complement strand
CTTGCAAGAAAGCCATTCTGGGACAGAGAATTAAACTTCAATCACGGTACAGGACACGGAGTCGGCTATCTTCTGAATATCCATGAAGGACCGGCATCTTTCCGTTGGAAGTATGTGCCGGGAGATACAGAAGTCTTACAGGAAGGTATGATCATCACAGACGAACCTGGAATTTACATCGAAGGCTCCCATGGAATCCGTCTTGAAAATGAACTTCTGACCAGAAAAGGAACACGGAACGAATATGGTCAGTTCATGTACTTCGAAACAATCACTCTGATTCCGATAGATCTGGATGCGATCAATCCGGATATCATGACACAGGAAGATAAGAAACTGCTGAATGATTATCACGCAAAGGTATACGAAGTGATCGCACCTTATCTGAATGAGGAAGAGAAGGAGTGGCTTAAGAGGTATACGAGAGCGATTTAACCAGTGGGGACGGGGAAAGTGGCTCTTTTAGTGTCACGGATGGCTTTTCGTTAACTTCTAAATGAGAAATGATATTCATATAATGAATTGACAAAGTGAATAAGGATTAGTAGAATCCAAGTTAGTTAGAACTAACTTGGATTCTTTTAATCGCCATGCGTTCGGGAAAAGATGCAAGTGGCAGGTTCTGTAGATAAAGGAGTTCATTATATTGAAGCGAAAATCTAAAAAACAATCAAAGAACAAAACATTAAATTTCCTGCGTTATCTTGGACCGGGACTTCTGGTAACGGTAGGATTCATAGATCCGGGAAACTGGGCATCGAATATTGCGGCGGGGTCCGGATTCGGATATGAATTGTTGTGGATGGTGACGTTATCGACCATTATGCTGATCGTACTGCAGCATAATGCGGCGCATCTGGGAATTGCGACAGGACTTTGCCTGTCAGAGGCTGCAAGCAGGTATATACCGGGACTGTTAAAGAATATCATACTCCTGACGGCAATGCTTGCGGCAGTGGCAACGGCGATGGCAGAGATACTTGGTGGAGCGATTGCATTGCAGATGTTGTTTGGGATACCGATAAAAATAGGAAGCATGCTGATCCTTGCAGTTACACTTGGCTGCGCATTTACAAATGCATATAAGAGGATTGAGAAACTGATCATCGTATTTGTATCGCTGATCGGATTTTCTTTTTTATTTGAAGTGGGAAGCGTGAAGATTGACTGGGGTGCAGCGGTGACCGGATGGGTAAAACCGTCCTTCCCGGCACACAGTATGCCGGTAATCTTAAGTGTACTGGGAGCGGTGGTAATGCCGCATAATCTGTTCTTACATTCAGAGATCATACAGAGCAGGCAGTGGAATCTGGAAGATGATTCCGTGATCGAGCAGCAACTTAAGTATGAATTTAAAGACACGCTATTTTCCATGATCATAGGATGGGCGATCAACAGTGCCATGATTTTGATGGCGGCAGCCACGTTGTATCAGGGAGGAGGCAGCAGACAGATCGACGATCTGACGGTTGCGGGAAAGATGTTAGCACCATTAATGGGAAATGCGGCAACTGTCATCTTTGCGCTGGCACTTTTGCTGGCTGGTATCTCATCCAGTATAACTGCTGGAATGGCAGGTGGAACAATATTTTCCGGAATTTTTAACCAGTCATATGATATTAAGACAAAAGAGACGAAAACAGGAGTCTTACTGACGATGATCCCGGCGGCGATTGTTATTCTGTTTATCAGCCAGCCATTCAAAGGCCTGGTATATTCCCAGATGCTGCTTGCCATCCAGCTTCCGATCACGATATTTACACAGATATATCTGACATCATCTGAAAAAGTAATGGGAAAATATGCGAATAGCAGACGATTGAATTTCTTACTATGGGGGATTGCGGTGATCGTAGCAGGATTGAATCTGGCATTACTTTTTGTATAAGTGGGAATAGAGTATGAACATAATAAGAAAGAAATAAAAAACTGGGCACTGTATAAAAGCAGTCCCAGTTTTTTGCATCTATTTTTTGTATCTATTATTCAGTTACAGCTGAAGCGGCGGCGTTCTCTTTCTCAGGGAACAGCTTTCTGAAGATCAGACGGATGAATGGTCCGCAGTAGAAGATCTGCCAGAAGAACGCAACCGGGAAGTTCATGAAAGTTGTTTCACACCAGGTCGCGATCACATTGCTTCCTGCGTTCTTGAACAGGATTGTTGCAACAAAGCTCATGCAAGGGCACATGATGCATACGATCATGGAAGAGATTGCAAGAGTAATGAAGATTGGTCTGTCCTGTGGTGTAACGATGCGGAAAGCAAGCATATGTGCAAGCTTGTCAACGAAAGCAAATTCCAGAACGAAGGCAACCGGCCACATGATCTTCAGTTCGCCGAAAGCCATCAGGAATACTTCGTTGCTCATTCCGCCTACGTTCAGACAGATATTGTAACAGATCATGACGTATACCATCAGAAAGGACATCATCAGTGTAAAAATAACATTTTGAAATAAAGTTTTTGGCATTTTTTGTTCTCCTCTTTATGAAATATTTAAAAATGGGTACAAAAAAGACACTTGTGTTGTTCGTTAATCAAGCATACACTTGTGTCGTTTCCAATTAAACCAAAATAATCTTATTTTTTTGTCCGAATATGGATTATACCGAATGAAAAGTTAAAAATCAAGTATTTTTTTAAAAACATGGGGTCTGGAAGGAAATAACAGGTGGTTTTTCTTGACTGTAACATTCATTGCAGTTAAGATGTTCTAGGAACATTTATGCGGCAGAAATATGCCGGTATTTATTAGAATGGAAGAGATTCAGTAAAAGGAAGGAACAAAGGAAGAAACGTATGAAAGATTGGAATGAAGTAGTATTAGTACCAGAGTTTAACGAACAGGGTGTTGCCTGCTACCGTCTGGACGGGGGCGACTATCTGAATGAATATTATATTGTATCGGAAGCGGAATCAAGAAAACTGTTGAATACACCGGAAGTGGTAGGATACGAAGTATATGACTGCCTGATTCCATCTACTTCACAGATGCTTTATTATCTGAAAGAGCAGAAGAAGGTGACAACGGCAAATATTCTTTCTATTTTAAGAGGAGCGCTTAACTATCCTCTGGAAGAAAGCTGCTACAGAGAGCATATCCGTGTACATGATATCAGTTTCTTATCCAGTGAACGTGTATTTGAAGCAGATGAGATTGCCGGACTGGAGATCAAATACAGTAAGCTGACCATGGTTCCTGACAGTACACTGATGATCGGAGATATCATTGCAAGCGGGGAGACACTGATCCATTGCCTTCGTTATGTGACGGATTTCTACAGAGAGCATGGTGCTAAGCTTCGTAACATCATTATTTTTACAATTGGCGGAACGAAAGGAATCGAGATCCTGGAGAAGCTTACGGAAGAGATCCGCAAGTTCTGGCCGGATTTCGAGGGATTCATTACTGTATATTATGAAGGAATCTTCAGCACGTATCAGGATAAAGGTGTATCAGGGATCAATCTTCCGGATGTAGATTTTTACTGGAAGGGCGGAATCGTGGCACCGGAATTCAGAAGAGAGACACTTTCTATGTGCAGTCCATTGTTTGAAAAATGTATCATTTACGATGGAGGGGCAAGACGGTATGAGATTCATGAGCATGTAGAGGAAGTCCTGGAATTCTGGGAGGGAATCAGAGAACGTGCCGATCAGATTGATTTTGATAAATTACTGGAAGAAAAGCTTGGATATGAACTTCCGGTAAGCTATGAAGACTGGATTCATTATAACCATTATGAAAAGATTCGTCCGGCGGATACCAGATGGCTGTACCGTCAGGAGCAGGGTTATGTGGAGAGCATGAAGAATATTACATTAAAAGAACTTGCAGAGCAGAGAATCGGTGAATTTACAGATGTTCTGAAAAAGTACATTTTATAGGAATACATGCAGTATAACCAAGATAACAGCTTAACAATGGAATCAGAAATGAATCGGGAGAAAAGAATGAAAAAAGAAAAAACGACAGAAAAGGTAACAGACATCGATTACGCAGAGTGCGCCGTACCGCAGGAGGGAAGGAAGGGATTCCTGACCATGTTCATGATCATGCTGGGATTTACATTTTTCTCTGCCAGTATGTGGGTAGGGCAGCAGCTTGCGGAAGGACTTGATTTCTATGGATTTATCAAGTCGCTGATCCTGGGAGGATTGATCCTGGGATTGTACACGGGACTTCTGGGTTATGTAGGAGCGAAGACCGGACTTAGTATGGATCTTCTTGCAAAACGTGCATTTGGAGAGAAGGGATCTTACCTTTCTTCGGCAATGATCAGCTTTACGCAGATCGGATGGTTCGGCGTAGGTGTTGCAATGTTCGCAATTCCGGTAGCGAATGAACTGCTTGGCGGCAGTAAGATTGCTATGTGGGGACTTGTGATCGTGGCAGGCGGCTGTATGACAGCTTCGGCGTATTTTGGAATTGATTCACTGACGGTGATCAGCTATATTGCAGTTCCGCTGGTAGCGGTTCTTGGAACGGTGGCTATGGTACTGGCAGTGCAAAAGGGTGACGGAACGATCATTGACCAGTTCGCCAAATCCAGCGGAACGATCAGTGTGATCGGAGGAGCCGGAATGGTTGTCGGTTCATTTGTATCCGGCGGAACTGCGACACCGAATTTCTCGAGATTTGCAAAGGATGCCAAGTCTGGAACGATTGCAACGGTAGTTGCGTTTTTTATCGGGAATTCACTGATGTTCTTCTTTGGAGCGATCGCCTACATCTTTGTCGGTGGGAATGATATCTTTGAAGTAATGATCCGTCTGAACCTGTTCTATCTTGCAATCCTGGTACTCGGACTTAACATCTGGACCACGAATGATAACGCATTGTATTCATCAGGACTCGGACTTGCGAACATCTTTAATCAGAAGAAAAAACCGATGGTACTGATCGCCGGAATCATCGGAACACTGTTGTCTGTGTGGCTTTATTATAATTTCTGCAACTGGTTAAATGTACTGAACTGTACACTTCCGCCGGTGGGAATCATTCTGGTGCTTTCTTATTTCATGAATAAGAAGGATTATGAGAAGCCGGGCGAGAATCTTGAAGTAGTAAACTGGTTTGCGGTAACAGGTGTGATTGCAGGTGCGGTAGTTGCAAATGTGGTATCCTGGGGGATCGCATCCATCAATGGTATGGTGGTTGCGGCAGTCTTATACGTAATCGGACAGGTCTTCAGAAAGAATGAAGCAGGAAATAAATGTGCGGAACATGAATTGTAAAATATAAATGTAGCAGGGGCGTCTGATGATAATCAGGCGCCTTTTTGCGAAGTAAAGTGGTAATTTGTTGAAATTCCTACTGGTATAATAAGAATATAATTGTTACAATAGAACGTATATTGAAATATACTGACAGGAAAGAGGAGAGACATATGAAGCTTGAGAACTACGAAGTCCATCTGCCAAGTTATTCGATTGGTGATAAGATATATGACAAGATCGGACCGGTATGTGAGTCTTATGGAAAGACCGTACTGGTGATCGGTGGAAAGAGAGCGCTGGAGGCAGCTTATGATAAGATTAAAGCGGCTGTGGATCAGACGAGTCTTGAAATCATTGGAACAGAACTATATGGAAAGGACTGCACTTATCAGACGGTAGAAAAGTTACGTGCGCTTCCGGTGTACCAGAAAGCAGATATGGTATTTGGTGTCGGCGGAGGAAAGGCGCTTGATACAGTGAAGTGTCTGTGTATCACAGATGACAAACCGGTATTTTCATTTCCGACGATCGCATCGAACTGCTCGGCATGTACATCTGTGTCTATTATGTACAATGAAGACGGAACATTTCTGAAACCGAATTTCTTCGTGCGTCCGGTCATGCATGCATTCATTGATACAGAGATCATTGCAGAAGCTCCAAGCCAGTATATGTGGGCCGGTATCGGAGATACTTTTGCGAAATATTATGAATCAACGATTTCTTCCAGAGACGAGAGACTGGAACATTTCACTTCTGTAGGAGTTGCGGTCAGCAGAATGTGCAGAGATCCGCTCTTGCAGTACGGTGCAAAAGGATTCTCTGATCATAAGCAGAAGAAATCCAGTTATGAAGTTGAGCAGATAGTACTGGCGGTCATTGTGACGACTGGAATCGCATCGATATTTCTGACGAAAGATTTTACCCCGGATTACAACAGCGGTCTGGCACATGCAGTATTCTATGCACTGACGAATTATCCGGTAATAGAAGAAAAGCATTTGCATGGGGAAGTGGTAGGATTTGGCGTGCTTCTTGCACTTCTTGTAGATGGACAGTATAAAGAATTCGAAAAGGTATATGAACTGAACAGAGAGATCGGACTTCCGGTATCGCTGGAAGAGATTGAGATCACAGAAGAACAGTGGGAAGAAAGTATGAACCGTATTCCGGAGATGTCGGATGTTGCCCATTATCCATATAAAGTGACAAAAGGAATGCTGGAAGAGGCGATGAACCGGCTGAAAGCACGGGTAAAGGAGGACACAGCCAATGGAAAAGGAAAATAAAACGGGTGCTGTTATTCTTGGCGTTGCATTTGTATGGTTTACGACTCATTTCGGAGGAGGATTTGCTTCGGGGGCACAAATCTATAGCTATTATGTAAGGTATGGTATCTGGTGTCTGATCATGCCGGTGCTGGCGATGGCTTATAATGCGGTGTTTTTCGCATATTGTCTGAAATTTGCCAGAAAGCATGAGGTATATGATTACCGGTCTTATAACAATGCATTTTATGGAAAATATGCACCGGTCTTTTCGAATCTTTTCGAACTCTTATATCTGTGTGTCATGTGTGTGGCACCTGCGGTAGCATTTGCCACGGGCGGAGCGACATTAAGTGCGCTTACAGGACTTCCATATCTGTTATGTACACTGATCATCGGAGTATTTATCTTCATTGTGGCGATATTTGGTACGAATCTGGTCAGACGGGTGGCTTCTGTGTTATCTGTATGTATTATCATCGGACTGTTGATCGTGTATATTCCGAATATTATCGCAGGTTCCGGTGCGATTGCAGAGACTGCCAGGAGTATGGCGCAGGCAAAGCTTCCGTTTGGCAAGGCATTGTATTCTGCGTTCCTGTACGGAACTTTCCAGCTGGCCAATGTTGCGGTATTTGTCCAGCATGCGAAAGTATTTAAAAAGCCGGAAGATGCCGGAAAGAGTATGGGGATCGGTTTTGTGATCAATGCACTGTTGATGGTGATGGTAGTGCTTGGAATTATGACAGTATGTAATGATCCGCAGATGGCAGAACAAAGCGTGCCGACACTTTTCATGGTACAGAAGGGCGTTGGAAGTGGATTTATGACACCGTTAATCTCAGTTCTGATCATTCTGGGTGCAGTATCGACAGCAGTCAATATGGTTGCGGCGATGGTAAAACGTATCTGCAATGGAATTGAAAAAATTGAAAATAAAGAAAAGAACCAGAAAGCGGCAGATGGGAAACCTGTGGTAAGAACGATAGTTGCTGCGCTGATCTGCTGTCTGGTTGATTTTGGAATTGCACAGTTCGGACTTCTGACACTGATACAGAAAGCGTATAGTGCACTGGCATATCTGGCAATTCCGGTAATCTTGATACCATATATCATTCATATGATCGTGACAAGATTTGATACGAAATAGAGTCTGATCAAGACAGGAGAGGACACGAAGAAAGGGCAATTGATCAAAAGTCAATTGCCCTTTTTACAGCATCAATATCTCCGGTAAATAATATGCTTTCCATTCCAAGTTCTTTACTTGCAATGACGTTCTCTATCGTGTCATCGATGAAAAAACACTCTTTCGGCGAGAGGTCGAATTGATTGAACAGATGATAATAGATATCGTGTCCCGGTTTTGCCATTTTAAGCGGTGCGGAGAAGACGATACCATCGAATTCTTTAAGTATCGGGTGGTCTTCTAATGCACGCTCTGCAAATCGGGTAGAAGCATTAGATAGCAGGTAGATCGGAACATTACGGGCTTTTAATTCTTTGATGAATTCCCAGGTCTCCGGGAGTGGGTCAACATACTGGAACCAGTTATCGAAGAAATCGCGTGCGGTATCTTTTAATCTGTCCGGAAGTTCTGCAATGGTGTCTTTGGCATTCTGGTCATAATCGATCGTTCCGGCATCCAGAGCTACCCAGTTCTTGAAAATGGCATCAGCAAGAATATCATAATCTTCTGGTGTGGAAGCAAATTTTCCCAAAATATAATCTCCCTTAAACTGTCCAATTACATTTCCAAAATCAAAAATAATATTCTTGTATTTCATCCTAAGTTCCTCCCTGTATTTTGTATATTATAAACACTATTATAGTCTTCTGGATAAGAGGAATCAATATTTGATGATAAATAAAAAGACAATATAAGTATAATTAATAGAATGATGAGGCTGTTCATGAGTTTGACAATCGTTAAGAAAATGTATATGATTTTCGGTAGAACGGTAAAAGGAAAGAGGATTATTATGGAAATCAGTATACTTTTAATGGAACAGATCGCAGAATTGTTCTTAATGATCCTTATGGGATATGTGATCGTAAAGACAGGATTGTTAAGTGGGGATGACAGCAAGGTTATTTCCAAGATTGTATTATATCTTATCGTCCCATGTGTGATCGTCAATGCATTTCAGGTGGATTATACAAGTGAGAAAGTCAAAGAATTATTGCTGGTATTTGCAGCATCTGTATTGCTGCAGATTGTGCTGCTGGCAGCAGTATGGATCACAGGAAAGCTGCTGAAGTTGAATGAAGTAGAGACTACGTCGATCTATTACTCCAATTCGGGAAATCTGATCGTGCCGATCGTTACCTTTGTCCTTGGAAAAGAATGGGTATTATACGGCTGCGTATTTATGAGTGTACAGCTGGTATTTCTCTGGACACATGGAAAGAATGTATTAAGCAGAGAAGGGAAGCTGGACTGGAGAAAGATTGTATTTAATATCAATATGATCTCGGTATTTATCGGGATTATTCTATTCTTTACGAAGATCCGGCTTCCGGGAATCCTGAATCAGACCTTAAGTTCCGTGGGTAGTATGATCGGACCGGCGAGTATGATTGTTACCGGTATGCTGATCGCAGAGATGAGTCTGAAGGAGATATTTAAGAACGGAAGGGTGTATTTTATTTCTTTTTTAAGACTGATCGTGGTGCCGGTCATATCGTTAATATTGTTAAAAATCAGTGGTCTTGTAAATGGGCATCCGGATGGAAAGAAGCTGTTACTGATCGTATTTCTTGCGGTGATCACACCGTCGGCTTCAACGGTTACGCAGATGTGCCAGGTATATGGAAATGATTCGAAATATGCCAGTGCGATCAATGTGATGACGACGTTGTTATCCATTGTGACGATGCCGCTCATGGTGCTTTTGTATCAGACTGTGATGTAGAGAGGGAAAAAGGATGGAAGGTGTTAATTTAAAAGCATTAACAAAGACAGAAATCTTCGCAGGTGCAACGGAAGAAGAAGTATCTTCTATGCTGGATTGCTTAAGTGCAAAGAAAAAGAAATACCAGAAAGAGGAAATCATCTTTCATGCCGGTGATACGGTATCATCGATCGGTGTCATGCTGAAGGGAAGTGCACTGATTGAAAATGATGATATCTGGGGGAACAGAAGTGTCCTGGATTATGTAAAAGAAGGACAGATTTTCGCCGAGACGTATGCCTGTGCGCTGGATGAGAAACTGATGGTCAATGTGATCGCTATGTCAGAATGTGAGGTGCTTTTTCTGGATGTGAGGAAGATTTTAAAAGTATGTCCGAATGCCTGTGAATTCCATCAGAATCTGGTGAAGAATCTGCTTGCGATATCGGCACAGAAGAATCTGAATCTTTCCAGACGCATTTTTCACACCTCATCAAAGACAATCCGGGGCAGGGTGCTGTCTTATCTGTCTTATCAGGCAATGGAGAGTGGACAGGAAGAATTCGATATTCCATATAACAGACAGCAGCTTGCGGACTATCTCGGAGTAGACCGGTCGGCGATGTCAAATGAGCTTGGGAAAATGCAGAAAGACGGACTGATCGAGGTGAAGCGGAATCATTTCCGGATACTGGATGTGGATTGATTTCCCGGAAGTTTACAATTATATCTGTTTTCTGATTGAAAGCTAAGCCAGGGTAAGTTACAATAGAGATACTGAAGGAGGGGAGCGGAAGATGGCAAAATTACTTACGGCAGCAACACCCATATCTTATTATCTGATAGTAGTGAATATTGCTGCATTTTTATTATATGGACTGGATAAGGCAAAGGCGGTGCGGCATCAGTGGAGAATTCCGGAAGCAACGCTGCTTGGGATTGCATTTGCAGGAGGCGCATTTGGATCATTTGTGGGGATGTTCGCATTCCATCATAAGACAAGAAAGGTGAAATTCCAGATCTTAGTTCCGATTGCTATTATCATCTGGCTTACCCTTGGAGGATTCCTGGCGGGATATTTTAGATTGTAAAGAGAGACAGCAAAGGCTGTTGCAGATGATATTACGTCATCAAATGAAGAGGATGGTGTTGCGAAAGCAATTGAAAAATATCTTCTGTGATGAAATTCAGAAAGATAGATTCTGTCAAAGAAAGGGCACACCTTATTTAGATGTGCCCTTTCGGTTAACAAACTTTATTCTTTAGATTCAATTTTTGATATAATATTCTGTACTGTAACGATATCTTCTTCCAATTCATCTGCAATTTCTTCTGGAGATTTGTTCTTTAACAGTTTCTTTTTGACTTGTTCTTCCAAATGTCCAGTTCTTCCCTGAGAAATTCCTTCTGCGAAGCCCTCAGCTTTTGCATCTTCCCGTTCCATACGTATATGCTTTTCTTCATCATACTCATAAATGCTCATCTTTTTCGCCTCCGCCCGGTGTTTAAACAAAAATTCAGCCAAAATTCCTTCTTCGATACATTCCGTGATTGCTTTTTCAACCGCTTCTTCTATCGGCATTTCTTTGGCATACTTTCTAACTCTGCTTGTATACTCAGCATAATCTTTCAATGATTTACACAGAGATTTCAGATTCTCGTTATAACCAGGATTGATGTTTAGTAAAATCGCTTCCAGTTCCAGACTTGGTTCCTGGTCTTCTGTTAGATATGCAGACGACAGTTTTAAAACTTCTTTTTCTGGTCGATTTCTTTCTCCGTTATAAAAGATAATAAACTTCGGAGTTGGTATTTTTACAATTTTTTCACCATACAGATTCGCATTCTTTGTTAAGTCTGAATACAAATCTGAAATATAAAAAAGAAATCTCAGAGGTAGATTTGGACTATATGTTGACTGGTGTTCATAAAGTGATATTTTCATATCAATCAAAAATGACACATCATTATGCATTGACATATACACTGCATTTTCTAATGTATTAATTTCCAATTCATCCGGATTATCATACGTTGTTCCGTTTACTGCATTGTAAAGATTTAATAGTTCTTTCTTGTCACTGTACAGCATCTCGAAAATTCTCGCTTTATACATAAAATTAACGGGTGTCAAATCTTTCTTTTCCGACATAGGCACTTCTCCTTTTTGTAGAATTATGCAGGAGATTTGACATCGTTAAGTGTGTATGTAATGCTCAAAGTCTCTCTGCTTGATTGATAGGGTTCAAAGCATTGAGATTTCTCATAGCATTTTTTGCTAAATATGGATTCAAGATGTGTAAGTAGATATGCGATATAGAGTCTAGAAATATAATGCTTTCGATTATAGTAGCATATATTCAAATAGATTTCTACTTTATTTTGAAATATATTATTTAACAAATTTTTATTTACAATAATTCTTCCAGCAAAGAAGGTTTATCATCCGCTGGTACATTTTCTGCAATCACATCGCGGACATGCTGCATCCGCATATCCAGATCTGCACTGATCTTTGCACAGGCAGACATTTCTTCTTCCAGATATTGCGCTTTGTCAGCGGGAATATTCTTTTTATAGCGCAGCTTATGTTCCAGGCTTGCCCAGAAATCCATGGCAATTGTACGAAGCTGTACTTCTACGGTTACGTTACGCTTTCCCTCCTGTAAGAAGATCGGTACACTGATGATCAGATGAAGACTACGATATCCGCCCGGTTTTGGATTCTTGATATAATCTTTCTTTTCAAGAAGTGTGATGTCGTCCTGGGAAAGCAGGCAATCCGCCAGCATATAGATGTCATCGGGAAAAGAACAGATGATACGGACACCGGCAATATCATGGATATTTTCTTCAATAGAAGAAAGGGTGATCGGGATGTCCTTTCTACGGATTTTTTTTATCAGGCTATCCATGGATTTGACACGAGATTTGATATCTTCAATGGGATTACGGTCATATTCCAGAGAATATTGTTCGTTCAGTACTTTGAATTTGGTCTCGACTTCCATGATGGCGCATTGGTAATAAGACATCAGTTTGTCGATTGGCTTTTTATTTTTATTAATAAAATCAAGAAATTCGTCAGACATCAGACTGTTTTTGACGAAACGTTCTTTGCGTTCTTCAATGATTGTTTCGAGGTGTTTCACCTTGTATTCTCCTTTCATTATTAAAGGTAATTCTACCATATAAATTGTTAAAATTCTATCAGTTATCAGAGCCTTTTGTGGGAAATGCTACAATGTAGGGGAAATGTAGCTATTCACACCTATAATTTTTCGTGGTAAGATAAGTAACATGTTATAAAACATAGAACAAATAATGATATTATAGGGAAGTGGAGCGTATGAATTCGAGATACAAAGGAATATTTTTTATTACATTATCAGCATTGTCATTCGCATTCATGAATGCTTTTGTAAGGCTGTCCGGTGATCTTCCTTCGGTACAGAAGAGCTTTTTCAGAAATCTGGTAGCTTTTTTTATTGCTTTGGTAATGATTATAAGAAGCGGGGATGGATTTAAGATTGAAAAGGGAAATCTGAAATATATGATCCTGCGTGCAACATTCGGAACGGTAGGTATCCTGTGTAACTTTTATGCAGTGGATCATCTGGTATTGTCCGATGCTTCGATGTTGAATAAGATGTCACCATTCTTTGTGATCATCTTTTCCTTCTTGTTACTGAAAGAAAAGATGACTCCGGCGCAGGCACTTGCGGTTGCAGGAGCATTTGTCGGAAGCTTATTTGTGATCAAGCCGACATTTACGAATATGGCACTGGTACCGTCCCTGATCGGTCTGTGCGGAGGAATCTGTGCAGGTATCGCTTATGCAATGGTGCGTATCTTAGGACAGAGAGGACAGAAAGGATCATCGGTTGTGATCTTCTTCTCGGGCTTTTCCTGCATTGTTACGCTGCCATATCTGATCCTGGATTTTCATCCGATGAGTGGATTGCAGATCTTAACTCTTCTGGGTGCAGGACTTGCGGCAGCGGGCGGCCAATTTGGAATCACGGCGGCTTATTATCATGCACCGGCGAAAGAGATATCCATTTATGATTATTCACAGATCATCTTTTCTACAATTCTTGGATTCTTCCTGTTCGGTCAGGTGCCGGATAAGTATAGCGTGCTGGGGTATGTGATCATATGTGCGATGGCACTGTGGATGTTTATTTATAATAAGAACCGGGATCAAACACCAAATTGATTTAACAGTTCTACAATCTTTGCCTGCAATTCTTCCACGGAATGTTTCCGTGACCGTGCACATTCCTGTGCCTGGCATCCGCAGATGATGCATTTACGGTAAGTGCCGCGGGATAATTTTCTGCCGTCTGTTCCGATGACATCCATATCAAAGAGCCGTCCGAGAGGATGGCTTTCTTCAATTTCTGTGGCAAGTGTTTTGAGATCTTCGGCAGGTGCGTCTAATGCCATGATCAGTTCATCGCCGGATGGTTCATGGAATTCCTCGGTGTGAAGAACGGAGATGTTGTGAGCAGAAAGAGCTTTTAATAATTCCGCTTTCCCGGAATCAAAAGCTTTCCGGATCTGTTCGTTAGTTTTTACCGGACCTGGGATATTCATGCAAAAAGACAGGACCGGGTGATTATATTTTCTGATCAGTTCGTTCTGGATGCTTACTCGACGGTCGCGGCAGTTCATCATATCTGTGATAGTTACATTTATTCCGTTCATGGTGAAAGAACCCCTTTCGTGTCAAAAGTATATATTGAATTAATACTTTTATTTTTCTATATAATCATTATAAGATTTTATCAGTGGATTTTCTAGGGAATCGTTCTGCATTCTTAACAAATATTAAGAAAACCTCCCTCTTTCCTGTAAGGTTCCAAGTCTATGATAAACCCATAAAGAGATAAACAAAGTCACAAGATAAATGAAAGAGGAGGATACAAACATGGAGATCAAAAGACCTGCTATAGCGGGAACATTAGAATCCAGTGACTGTCAGGTAATGGTAGAGGCCGGAGAAGGAAAGATCGACCTGTCCTTAGACAGTGCAGTAATCAATCAGTATGGCAATCAGATCCGTAAGGTTGTCCTTGAGACACTTGATAATCTTGGGGTCGATGATGTCAAGATTACGATCGTTGATAAAGGAGCACTTGACTGTACGATCAAGGCGAGAGTAGAAGGAGCTATTTTCCGTTCTGTTAAACAGTTAGAGAATCTGCCATGGGGAGGTGCGATCAGATAATGAATCCAAATAAGAAACGTTTAAGAAGAACCATGATGTTTTTGAATGCCCAGAAGCCTGGACTGATCAAAGATCCATATATTTATAAACCAGATTCCATCATGCTGGATCTGGAAGATGCAGTAGCTGAGAATCAGAAGGATGCAGCGAGATTCTCACTGTTCCATGCACTGAGAAGCATTGATTACAGAGGATGTGAGCGTGTCGTACGTATCAATGGTCTGGATTCGCCTTACTGGAAAGAAGACATCCGTTGTTCGGTAGCCGGTGGATGTGATGCAATCCGTATTCCAAAGACGGAGACAGAAGAAGACGTCAAACTGGTAGAAAAAGAAGTCGTAAGAGCAGAGCGTGAGTTCGGACGTCCGGAAGGAAGTGTTCTGATTATGGCAGCTGTTGAGTCTGCAAGAGGTGTGATGAATGCTCTTGAGATCTGTGAAGCTTCTGACCGGTTATTCGGAGTTGCATTATCCGGTGGAGATTATACCAAGGACTTACAGACACACATCACAGGAACAGGTATCGAGCTTATGGGAGCAAGACAAAACCTGGTAATCGCAGCAAGAGCAGCAGGTGTACAGTGCTTTGATACCGTATACACAGATCTCGATAACGAAGAAGGTTTCCGTCAGGATGTTGAGACGATCCACCTGATGGGATTTGATGGGAAATCTATCATCAATCCACGTCAGATCAATATTGTACATGAGATTTACACACCTTCCCAGAAAGACATCATTTTTGCAGAAAAGGTTGTAAAAGAAATTGATGAGAAGAAAGCACAGGGAATCGGTGTATTTACAGTAGACGGTAAGATGATTGACATTGCATTCTATGACGGCGCGAAGAGAACGATCAGTCTGGCAAAAGCCTCAGGCGTGTACAAGGGGGATTTATAAGATGATTAATGCAGTTGGAAGAGACATTCCGGAAGAGATTCTGGAAGCTACAGGAAAAGAAGTATTTCAGGGAACACATCATTTTGATGGATATGAATATAAGAAACAGGGACCGATGACAAAATGCGTTATCAACTCAAATGGAAGCAAACTTGTGGATAACATCCGCGATGTCCTGGAAAAATGTGGAATCAAAGACGGAATGACGATCAGTTTCCATCATCATTTCCGTGATGGTGACTATGTGGTAAATATGGTCATGAAAGAAATCCACGATATGGGAATCAAGGATATCACAATCTGTGCAAGTTCTCTTGGTAAGGCACATGCACCGCTGGTTGAATATATTGAAGACGGTACGATCACAAATATCGAATCATCCGGTGTGCGTGGAGCAATCGGAGAAGCCATTTCCCATGGTAAATTAAAAGGACTTGCGATCATGCGTTCTCACGGTGGACGTGTACGTGCAATCGAAAGTGGAGAGACTCAGATCGATATCGCATTCATCGGAACTCCGACAGCGGATGAATATGGTAACTGCCGTGGTATCGGTGGAAAATCTGACTGTGGTGTACTTTCTTATGCAATGGCGGATGCTTATCATGCGAATAAAGTTGTAGCGATCACAGACTGCCTGGTTCCATTCCCGAACTTCCCGGCACATATTTCTATGACAAAGGTAGATTATGTTGTTGTAGTAGATGAGATCGGTGATCCGAAGAAGATCGCCACAGGAGCAGCAAAGCCGACAACAGATATGAGAAAGCTTATGATGGCTGATTACTGTACACAATTTGTAGTAAATACACCATATTTCAAAGATGGATTCTCTTATCAGACAGGTGTCGGTGGAGCATCTATCGCATCTACGATCTCACTTGCCAAGATCATGAAAGAGAGAAATATCCGTATGAGATTCGGTGTTGGCGGCTTAACAAAACCAATGTGCGATCTTCTGATCAATGACCAGGTAGACGTACTTCTGGATACGCAGGACTTTGACCTTGCAGCCGTAGAATCTGTAAAGAACCTGAAACATTTCCGGATCAGTGCGGGAGAGTATGCGAACCCGTTCAATAAGGGAGCAGTTGTAAATAAACTGGATTTCGTAATCCTTGCGGCATTGGAAGTAGATGTACACTTCAACTGTAACGTTGTTGTAGGTTCTGATGGAATGCTGACAGGAGCACAGGGCGGACATCCGGATACAGCAGCAGGAGCCAAATGTGCAATTGTTATTGCACCACTTCTTCAGGGAAGAATCCCGGCTATCTGCACAGATGTAACGACTGTCACAACTCCTGGTGAGACTGTTGACGTAGTTGTAACAGATTATGGTATTGCAATCAATCCTAGAAGACAGGATCTGATCGAGGCAATGAAAGATGTAGATCTTCCGTTCAAGACGATCGAAGAGTTAAGAGACATTGCTTATTCTATCGCAGGAGAACCACAGAAAGTTGAATTTGGTGACAGAGTGGTAGGAATCATCGAGAGCCGTGACGGTACGATCATGGATGTCGTAAGAGAAGTAAAACCATTCGAATTTGCTGAAGATGACGACAAATAAGATATAAAAAGATAGCAATAAGGCATTTAAGAAAGATGATAATGCCGGGAAGGAGTGGAGAAGATGGAAGCAGCAAGACAGGACATTTGTCAGACAGATGCGCAGCATATCGGGGCGCTTGCGTATCAGGCACTTCTGGAAGAAGTCTATACCACTCCGAAACCGGGACTCGTAGATCTTGCGACGACCGGGGCACATACCGATATGGATGTGCGTACATTTGAAAAAAGTGCAGCGGCACTTCACCCCTGGTTTGTGCGGATGACTCTTGAAGGAGAGACCTTCCAGGGGACACCCCGTGAGCTTTTTCTTAAGATCAGGACATATGGAATGATTGCGGAACAGGAGATGTATCAGGCAACCGGCGGCGTGAATACGCATAAAGGACTGGTTTTCACCATTGGTATCTTCTGTGCGGCAGCAGGAAGACTGAAACAGGAAGGAAAAAGCAGAACTGTCAGAGAGCTTGTATATATGGAACAGCTCATGACATCGGAGATCTTACAAGAAGAGATTCTGCATCTGGTTTCGCCGTCAGATACAGAGGAACAGAAAGAAGGATTTCAGACAAACGGGATCAGGAACCTGCAGGCTTATGGAACAGCAGGTATCAGAGGAGAGGCGCTTCTGGGATATCCTTCCGTCACAGAAGCTGCCCTTCCGGTATTACAGCAGGGAAAAAGAGAGGGAAGAGACTGGAATCTTGTCAAACTCCAGGTGATCATGACTTTAATGAGTCAGGTGCAGGATTCCAACATTCTCTCACGGACTTGTCCGGAAGTATTGGAAAACGTTCATAAAGAAGCAAAAATGTTTCTGGATGCAGGCGGTGCTTATCAGAAAGATGCAGTGCAGATATTACTTCGGATGGATCAGTCCTTTATACAGAGAAATATCAGTGCAGGAGGCTGTGCAGATATTCTGGCAGCAGCAATTTTTCTTGATTCATTAGTGGAAGAGGGAGAACCGGCATGATATTGGACGGAAGACCATTGAAAGGAAAAGAACTGAACCAGCTGAAAGCATTTCTGGAAAGTCAGAAAGTAGAATATGATCCGGAAGCAGAATATACGATCTGCCTCCTGAATGACAGTTATGAAATAGAAGCTGCCGGATCTGTATGCGGCCACGTGATATGTTGTGTGGCATTTGGAGAAAATGCCAGAGAAACATATGCGCATACCCTGATTTCAAGACTGGTGCAGTATCAGTTTAAAAAATCCAGAAGTCATATTCTGGTTTATACCAGACCAGAATATCTGGAATTGTTCCGTGAACAGGGATTTTATCCTATCCTGAATACGGGAGAAATACTGTTTATGGAAAACAGAATCTGTGGACTTCGGAGTGAGATCATCGAAGAAGGCATGGATGATATGTTAGAGGAAGAACAGAAATGTTCGATTTTATGTAATTTGCTTATCGAAAATAAAAAAATACAGGAGCTGGTTCCGGACGAGATCCGAAAAGAACTCCTGCATGCATACGAAGAAAGTATGTATGAACCAAGGTTTAAGGAATAAACCTGTACCCAAGCCCGCGGATCGTAATGATATGCTGCGGGCTTTGTTTATTATCTTCGATCTTACCGCGCAGACGGTTGATGTAGACCATGATAGCATTGTCATCGATGGCAACGGTGTTGCCCCAGACGTGTTCGTAGATCATGTCTTTGGTGAATACCTGCTGTGGATGTTTCATAAAGAGAAGAAGGAGTGCTCCCTCTTTTGCGGAAAGGATCAGTTCTTCTCCGTTCTTATAGAACCGCATCGTAGAAGAATCATAGCTGAACGGACCTGCTTCGAGGATATCGGAGCTGTCAAGGACCAGATTCTTATTTCTGCGGATCAGTGCTTTTACTTTGGCACCGAGAACCAGCGGGCGGAACGGCTTGGTAATGTAGTCATCTGCACCGAGGGAAAGACCGTAGAGGGAATCATAATCTTCATTTCGTCCGCTTACGATCATGACCGGAGTGCTGATGCCCTGGCTGCGGATCTTTTTGATGACTTCAAAGCCTTCCATATCGCCGAGCATAACATCCATTAAAATGATATCAAATGTGTGATTCTTTATGATATTCAGAGCTTCTTTCCCGGACATTGCGATCGTCGGATCAAGCTCATTACTTCTCATAACTTTCTCTAATAACTTGCAGATGGCAGGATCGTCATCCACAATCAGTACTTTATCAGCCATTTCAGGAACCTCCTTAAAACCTGCTAAAACCTTCTGAAAAGGCTATACAATCATATAAAAACATTATAATATTATTCTATATTGAAGTCAATCAAAGGAGTAGAAACGAAAAGATGCAGGAACAGAAAAAATCTGGAAAGATGAGTAAAAAATGGATTGCAGGGGCTCTCCTGCTTTTGATCATTCTGCTAGTGCTTGGAATACATGTCTGGAAAGATTACCGGGATACCCTGATGGATAATCAGATCGATCAGTTGAAGGTAACTACGGAAATCCTGAGTAAAAATATGGAGTCATCCATTCAGGAATATGAAGATGATCTTGGCTTCTTTGAAGGTTTAAAGAATATAAAGGATGCAAAAGAAATCTTTCAAAGATATATTGATACCCAGAATATATTTGTAGAAGATTTCTTCTGGGAAAAAGAAGACGGTACTTTCCTTGGAAGTGTATCAGGAAATCAGTATCATGATTCGATCAAATTTGCACAGATGGATCAGACACGCAGCATGTATCAGATGAAGGGTGGAGATAGTGGAACAGAAAAATATCTGGTAATAAAAGAACGGACAGAGGACGGCAAGAATGTGTGTCTGGTCGTAAATGAAGAAAAATATTATAACAAGATCATTTCAGATATCAAGATCGGAAGTAATGGTTATATTGTGATTAAAGCATCGGATGGACGGATACTCATGCATCCGGACAATGACCAGTGGGGAATTGATGTGATCGCAGGAAGGAAGAAAATGTATCCGGATCTTGACTTTTCCAGTCTGGAGAAGATGATCGATGATCAGAAAAAGGGAAAAGAAGGCGTGTCGGTATATTATTCGTACTGGTGGACGAAGAAGGATCTTCCGAGAGTAAAGAAGATCAGCGTGTATACACCGGCGAAGATCGGGGATGACTTCCTGGTGGTCAGCAGTGTGACGGATTATACAGATTTTTATCAGCCGATCCGGGAAGGATTTACCGGGTTATTACTTTTATTTTCAGGAATCCTTGCCGTATGTATGCTGGTATTCTTCCTGGCGATGAAGATGTTCAACGAGAGAAAACAGGTAGAAGCGGAAAATGCTTATCTGAAAGAGCTGAATGGTCTGTTAGAAGAAGTCCATCAGAATGAAGAGACCATTGCGCATCAGCAGAGGCTTCAGATCATGGGAACGATGACGGGAGGAATCGCACACGAATTCAATAATTTTCTGACTCCGATCATGGGATATGCGGAACTTCTGATGATGGAACTTCCGGAGGATTCGGACGAATATGACAGCGCAGCAGAGATCTATGAGGCTTCGGAGAAGGCAAAAGATGTCGTGCGTCAGATCTCGACACTCAGCCGTAAGAATGTGGAGACGGTATACAAAGAAGTACCGGTAGCGCAGATGTTAAGGCGCGCCGTGAAGATGGCAGATTCGGTGTGCCCGTCCGGAATCCACATGGAAAAGCAGATTGATCTTTCTGATCAAAGCATTCTGGGAAATGCAACGCAGCTTCATCAGGTGATCTTAAATATCTGTGTCAATGCTGTGCATGCAATTGGCAAAAAGAATGAAGGCAGGAAAAATGAAGATAAGATAGAAGGCAAGATTGAAATCACTGGAAAAGAGATTGCATATGGGGGCGCAGGAGAAGAACTTAAGAAACATCTAAATGATGCATGGGAACATTACATCCATATTCAGATCCGGGATAACGGATGCGGTATGGACAATGAGACGCTGCGCCAGATTTTTAATCCGTTCTTTACAACAAAGAAAGGCGGGGAAGGTACCGGGCTTGGTCTCGCTCTGGCAGAGCAGATCGTCCTGTCCCATAAAGGATACATTTATGCAGAGAGTGAGAAAGGCGTTGGTAGTACATTTCATATTCTTCTTCCGGTTATGGAGAAGAATGTGGATATGGAATTTGCAAAGGCAAAGGAAGCACCGGATATCCGGATCGTGGCAGCGGATGATAATGTGAAGGTATTGCGTCTGCTTCAGAAGAATTTTTTAAAGCTTGGTGTTCAGATTCAGATATTTACGAATAAGAAAGAACTATTGGAGCACCTGAAGATTAGAGGAGCGGATGTACTGTTTGTGGATGAAAGCATGGAGGATGTTGGAGGAATTGAGTTCTGTATGTCAGTGCAGGGACAATATCCGGATATGAAAAAAATACTTATGATCACGCAGGTGACGCGTGAGATCGCGGAAGCAAAGAGCAGGGATATTATTGATGGCTATGTAGAAAAACCGGTATCGGCGACGACGTTGTTAGAGGCAGTGCGAGATGCGGCAGAATAATCCATAGAAGCCTGTATTCCAAAAAGAACAGTTTCTTAATAATTTTAAAGAGGAACCTTAACAGACTGTAAGAGGAATTTCTTAAGTGTGTAAGGTTCTTTTTTTATACTTATAACCATCAAGAGGAAAACGACAAATACAAAAGAAAGGATGGGAGAAGAAATGAATGAAACAATGCTTGCAATCCTCGGATTTGCAACGGTTATAACAATTATTGTTCTGCTTCTTCGGAACGTTACAGTTCCGGCACTGGCATTCGTCGGTGTGTCAACAGTGACCACAGCTATCCTTGTGGTAACGAAAACATTTACAATTAAAGAAATGGGTGAATTCATCCAGGCAGGTGTGGAAGGTGTTCATGGAACAGCTGCACTGTTCATCTTCTCAGTATTATTCTTCGGTATTATGACCGATGCGGGAATGTTCGATAAGATTATCGGAAAACTGATGAAGAAAGTAGGAAGTAATGTCGTAGGAGTTGCGGTAATGACCTGCCTGATCGCAATGATCGCTCATCTGGATGGTGCGGGTGCCGCTACATTCCTGATCACAATCCCGGCTATGCTTCCGGTATATAAAAGACTGGGGATGCGGCCTACAACACTGATGTTAATTTGTGTATCTGCCATGGGTGTTATGAACCTTCTGCCTTGGGGCGGACCGACAATGAGAGCGGCAACCGTTCTTGGAATTGAGCCGAATAAATTATGGTTACATATTCTGCCAATGCAGATTGTAGGTATTGTGATCGCGCTTGCAACTGCATTTATCTGGGGAAATATTGAAAAACGCAGAGGTGCGGGAACAGAAGAAGTGATGGCAAAAGCAGCACTTGAGATGCAGGAAGAAGAGGAAGAATCAGGAATGAAAGAAAGTGATCTGGCAAGACCTCAGAACTTTATCTTCAACCTGATCCTGACACTGGTTGTGATCGCCTGTCTGATCTTCGTAAAAGTACCATCCTATTATGTATTTATGATTGGCTGCGTCATTGCATTATTTGTCAACTATCCCGGAGCAAAGCTTCAGAATAAAATTATTAAGTCGCATTCCGGCCCTGCGATTATGATGGCCTCAACCATTTTATCTGCCGGAGTATTCTTAGGTGTTATGGAGCAGTCAGAGATCATGATGCACATGGCAAATGTACTGGCCGGACTGATCCCTCAGTCTATGGGAAGATTCCTTCCGATCATTATCGGAATCCTGGCTGTACCGCTGACACTGTTATTCGATACAGATTCCTTCTTCTTCGGCCTGATGCCGATCCTGATCAGCATCGCAGGAGAATTCGGAGTCGAAGCAACACATATTGCGATTGTTATGGTGGTATGCCGTAACTGTGCAACATTCATCAGTCCTGTGGTACCTGCAACCTTCCTGGGTGTCGGCCTTGCGGGTGTAGAGATCAAGGATCACATCAAGAGATGTTTCTTCTGGATCTGGGGTGTCAGCATTGTCTGCCTGATATCCGGACTGATCCTGGGTGTTATTAAATTATAGACATTATCAATTATATTGTTATTCCTCATAAAGTTTTATCATTGCAGGGTTTAAAGGGTATTTGCCCTGCAAAAAGGGATCGGTCCGGATGGACCGGTCCCTTCTCTCCGTGTTCAGGGAATGTTATTTTTAATGGTTATGCAGTGGAGGTTAATAATGTATCACATTCTCTTCCTTCCGCATCCGCGCAATCACATCTTTGGCTTCCTCGCTTTCAAAATATCGCAGTGTACTTTCCGGTACGAGTCTTTTTAGTGTATCCATATCATTGTCTTTGATCGCCTGTCGTACAGTAGAAGCACTGATGGCTTTTTCACCGTCGGTTTTTCTTGGGACAATGATGCATTCGATACCATTTTCCGGCAGTTTTTCTGACATGATCCGGTTATAAATTCCGGTGACCAGACTGGTTGGTTCTTCTCCGACGTAGCGGCGGTTGATTCCGAGTGTCCGGGCGATTTCGGTAAATATTGTAAGATCCAGCATGGCATGACTTTCGATAACTGCAGATTCATCTTTCTGGAAATAGCTTGGGAAGGTTGCGCTGCTGATGATGTACGGACCGCTGTCGTGATAGCAGATGTTATCCAGATGTGCGGTTCCTTTCATTACAAGCTGTTTTCTTACTTTGAATGGAACGAGACTTGCGTCTTCGCTTACGATGAAAAGGTGCAGCAGGTCATTTTCGCAGGCGGCTTTTTCTACCAGATACTGGTGGCCGAGGGTGAACGGGTTGGCATTCATGACGAGGGCGGCAATCTTACGGTTTGTGGAAGAATGGCCGGGAAGAACAGACAATTCTTCCAGTTTCTTCAGGTAGTTTTTGAATCCCGTCCGTCTGTTTTCCATGAACACGATCTGTCCGTCAATTCTTGCAATTTCGTAAAATCCAAGATTCCCGAAGAATTTGGCGGAAGAACATTTGGTATAGAGAAACAGATGTGTATTTCCACGGTTAAACTGTACTTCGATCAGATGTGAGATAATCTGGTTCATAAGCCCCTCGCCTTGATGATCGGAACTTACGGCAAGGCATCTCAGTGTGTTGCCAAAGCAGCTTCCGGTGGCGATGATGTTCATTTCGTCATCGTACATGCCGCAGGTATAATCCAGGTTGGTATCCAGGCGGATTCCTTCAGCTTGAAGAAGGGCAGTGACACCCTGGATCGCGGTTTTATCCGAGCGCGTAATTTGAGAAATATAGTAATCGGACATAGTGTTTCCTTTCTGTATATATGTATAGAGTTGATTTCATGTGGATGATATACTGCTTTTAGCATATCATATAACATAGCTGATATATCCAATGAAAGATTAGAATCATCATATAATAAAAAAGCAGCGTGGGAAAGTTTTCTTAATAAATTATAAGAAAAGTCTTTCCCACTTTTCAGATTCAGGGTGTAAAATAAGATTTAGAATATAAGGAAGACAGATTTTTCGGAAAAAAGATGTGAACGAAGGAATCTGCATAAAACCTACATAAAAAGGAGAGACGGACCATGATAGAAGAGATCTTGGAATACAATAAAAAATTCGTAGAAGAAAAAGGTTATGAACCTTATGTGACGAGCAAATATCCGGATAAAAAGATTGCAATCCTGACTTGTATGGACACCAGACTTACGAATCTGCTCCCTGCGGCACTGGGACTTAAGAATGGCGATGTGAAGATGATCAAGAATGCAGGTGGTGTGATCACACATCCATATGGAAGCGTAGTGAGGAGTCTGCTGGTAGGAATTCTGGAACTTGGCGTGGAAGAAGTGATGGTGATCGGCCACACAGATTGTGGTGTACAGGGAATGGACCCGAAAGTATTGTTAAAAGATCTGGAGGAACGTGGTATAGAGAAAAAGCATATGGATATCATCCGCAACAGCGGAATCGACCTGGAAGGATGGCTTGCAGGATTCGACAGTGTGGAACAGTCAGTAGAGGATACGGTATTTGCCCTGCGTAATCATCCACTTATCCCAAAAGATATTAAAATCTATGGATTTATCATGGACTCAACAACAGGTGAACTTTCAGAAATCACAGAAGCAGGAAAACGGTAAGAAAGCAGAGAATATAAGAACTTCTAAGCCGGGTATTACAAACTGTTATTATATTTTACAATAATTATGTTGACTTATAGAAAATCCATGATATGATTCAAATGTCAGAATTTGAAAATGGAATTTTTGTGAAGGAAAACAAGGGGTAAAGAAGATGGATTATAACAAGATTGTACAGGGAATCCTGGACATCGGAGAAGCGATGCTTCAAAGCGGTGCAGAGAATTTCCGTCTGGAAGACAGCTTTTACCGCATGTGCAGAAGCTATGGATTTAAGAGATCGGATGTATTTGTCATTCCGAGTAATATACAGATCACAGTAGAGACGCCGGAAGGTGAGATCATTACACAGATCCGCCATATCGAATCGTCAGAGCCGAACTTTGACCAGTTAGATTACCTGAACAATCTGTGCAGATATGTATGTAAGAATACGCCGGATGAAAAAGAGATGCGGGAAAAATACATGGAAGTCATCAACCGTGAGCCGCAGAAGAAGATTACCAGATACATAGCAGGAATTATGGGAGGTACCGGATTCGCGGTGTTCTTCGGATGTAATCTTAAGGATGCAATTGTGGCATTGATCGTATCGGTGCTGATCGTGGCGATCGGAGACTGGCTAGCTAAGCGTGAAAGTAACCTGATGGTTTACAATGCTATTCTTTCGTTTATCTCAGAAGTGATCATTATCGCAGCATTGAAGATAGGATTTGCAGATCATCCGGATCGTATTATGATCGGTATCGTTATGCTGCTGATCAGCGGACTAAGTACAACAAACGGAATCAGGGATCTTTTGCAGAGAGACTTTATCTCAGGATTTATCAACATCATGAATTCCTTCCTCGGGGCGGCCGGAATCGCATTCGGAATCGGTCTTGCAATCATGTTGTTCCATGAAGGATATTCGGATCATTTTATCCTGAATCACAGTGTGCCGATCCAGCTGGTGTCCTGTACGGTTGCATGTACGGGATTTGCGTTATGGTTCAAGATCAGAGGAAAGCAGGTATGGTATAACAGTATCGGAGCATTCTTTACATGGGCAATCTATGTTGCGGTTTATGCGGTGAAGCCGAGTAACTTCCTGGCAACGATGATCGCGGCAGTATTCGTGGCATTCTATGCGTTTATCATGTCCAGGGTAAATAAGGCACCGTCTACGATCTTCCTGACAGCGTCGGTGTTCCCGTTGATTCCCGGACCGAACCTGTACTATGTTATGTACGGATGCGTCAGTGCGGATCCAAAGCTTGCGTTTGATGAGACGATCATTCTTATGGCAACCTGTCTTGCAATCGCATTTGGATTCATCATTGTCGATGTGGCATCCAGAAGTATCATGCATGCGCTGAAGCGGGAGTACCATATTGGCAAGAGTGCACTTAGTATTCCATTGATTGGCGGAAAAAAATAAAAAATAAAATAACCAGAGAGTTTGAGAGCAGAACTGATAGATGACAATCATTTTCCAGTTATGCTCTCTGTTTTTACATATAGTTATTGTATGAAAAAAGGAATTGCCTATGAATTATGAAAAACTGGTACAGGGGATTTTGAATATAGGAGAAGCAATGCTGCAGTGTGGAGCAGAGATATTCCGTGTGGAAGACAGTCTGTACCGCATGTATAAAAGTTATGGATTCGTAAGATATGATGTGTTCGTGATCCCGAGCAATATTCAGGTGACGGTAGAGACGCCGGAAGGAAGGATTATTACACAGATTAGGCATATAGAAACGACAGGAGCGGATTATGATAAACTGAATTATCTGAATGCATTATCCCGCTATGTATGTTCGCACAGACCGAATGAAAAAGAACTGATCCGGCGCTTTGAAAAAGTGATGAGCCGTCCGGATCAAAGTGAACTGATCACAGGAATTGCACAGCTTACAGGAGGAACGGCATTTGCAGTCTTTTTCGGCTGCGATTTCCAGGATGCAGTTGTGGCGTTAGGTGTCAGCCTAATGATCGTTCTTGTTGGAAAATGGCTCGGCAAAAGAGAAGGAAATCCAATGATCTATAACCTGATCCTGGCATTTATGTCTGAAGTTGTGATTATTAGTGCAGTCAGGACAGGCATAGGTCATCATCCGGACCGTATCATGATCGGAATTGTCATGCTGCTGGTCAGCGCACTCGGTGCGATCAATGGAATGCGGGATGTGATGCAGAGAAACTTCATTTCCGGATCGCTGGAGGTCATGAATTCCATGCTGGGTGCATTTGGTATCGCATTTGGTATCGCATTTGCGATGTTACTGATGGGAGATATATCTGCAGAAGGATTCAGTGTAAATAATGATACGGTGATCCAACTGATATCGTGTACGATTGGATGTACAGGGTTTGCCAGCTGGTTTAAGATCCGTGGAAAGAAAATCTTATATTCCAGTGTGGGTGCATTTTTTACATGGGGTATATATCTGCTTGTTTTTGCATGGTATCCGAGTAATTTCCTGGCAACGGTAGTTGCATCCTGCTTTGTTGCTGGATATGCATTCGTCATGTCCAGGGTAAACCATGCACCATCCACCGTGTTTCTGACAGCATCTGTATTTCCATTGATGCCGGGAGCAAGATTATATTATCTTATGTATGGTGTGGTAAGCAGGAATTTACCGATGGCAGTGGAACATGCGATGGTACTTTTGGAGACATGTCTGGGTATTGCGTTTGGATTTATTATTGTGGATGTGATTTCAAGAAGTATTATGCGGGCGCTTGGAAGAGAGTATCACATGGGAAAGGAGTCAACGGTTATCAAGTGATTTTCAAGGTTGACAATTTTCGGGCCTTATAATATAGTAGGAGACAAAGAAAAGTTCTGATGACTGACGGATAATGTGGAGTACCACAGGGGAATCAGATACTTGGTAGAAGCCGACCGTCTGGGCAGCATTTATCCGAGGAAGGATAGGTGTTGTCCTTTTTTAGGATAAAAAACATATGATTCAGGAGGAAATGAATGATGAAAACAGATATCGAGATCGCACAGGAATGTACCATGGAACCGATTACAAAGGTGGCAGAAAAAGCCGGAATTCCAGAAGAATATCTGGAACAATATGGGAAATATAAAGCAAAGATCGATTATAACTTTCTGAAGAAATCAGATAAAAAAGATGGCAAACTGATCCTTGTAACGGCCATCAATCCAACACCTGCAGGAGAAGGAAAGACAACAACAACGGTAGGACTTGCGGATGCCCTGCAGAGAATGGGAAAGCACCCTATGGTAGCGCTTCGTGAGCCATCTCTTGGACCTGTATTTGGTATGAAAGGGGGAGCAGCCGGAGGTGGATATGCACAGGTTGTTCCGATGGAAGATATCAATCTTCATTTTACAGGAGATTTCCATGCGATCGGAGCTGCGAATAACTTGCTGGCCGCTATGATCGATAACCATATTTATCAGGGAAATGAACTGAACATTGATCCGAGAAAGATTGTGTGGAAGAGATGTGTAGATATGAATGATCGTCAGCTCCGCTTTATAACGGACGGACTTGGCGGAAGAGTCAACGGCGTACCAAGAGAAGACGGATACGATATCACAGTTGCTTCAGAAATCATGGCAATCCTTTGCCTGTCTAAGGATATTGCTGATCTGAAAGAAAGACTTGGAAAGATCATTGTTGGTTACACTTATGGCAAGATCGCAGATCAGAAACCGGTAACAGCGCATGATCTTCATGCGGAAGGTGCAATGTGTGCATTGTTAAAGGATGCTCTGAAGCCGAATCTGGTACAGACACTGGAACATGCACCGGCAATCGTACATGGAGGACCGTTTGCCAATATCGCACATGGCTGTAACTCATTAACAGCGACAAGAATGGCAATGAAACTGGCTGATTATGCAATCACAGAGGCTGGATTCGGTGAAGATCTCGGAGCTGAAAAATTCCTGGATATCAAGTGCCGTATGGCCGGAATCAAACCAGATGCAGTTGTTATTGTAGCAACGGTAAGGGCACTCAAATACAATGGCGGTGTTGCAAAACCAGACCTGAATGTGGAGAATCTGGAAGCACTGGAAAAAGGTATTCCGAACTTGATGAAACACGTAGACAATATCAAGAATGTATATGGACTTCCATGTGTGGTTGCAATCAATGCATTCCCGACAGATACAAAAGCCGAACTGGATCTGGTAGAAGAGAAATGCAAAGAGGTCGGAGTAAACGTTGCACTTTCTGAAGTATGGGCAAAAGGCGGCGAAGGCGGTCTGAAACTTGCAGAAGAAGTTGTGCGCCTCTGTGACGAACCGAGTGACTTCCACTATGCTTATGAACTGGAAGGAACAATCGAAGATAAATTGAACCAGATCGTACAGAAGATTTATGGCGGTAATAAGGCAGTTCTTACACCGGCAGCACAGAAGCAGGCAAAACAGCTGACAGAGCTTGGATTTGGCAATGCGCCGATCTGTATGGCCAAGACACAGTACAGTCTGACTGATGATCCGAAGAAATTAGGAGCACCGACAGATTTCGAGATTACAGTCCGTAACCTAAAGGTATCGGCAGGTGCAGGATTCATCGTTGCACTGACAGGAGATATCATGACTATGCCGGGTCTTCCGAAAGTACCTGCAGCCGAAAGAATCGATGTGGACGATGAAGGAAGAATTACAGGATTATTTTAAGAGAATCCTGTCATATACAATGATATAGAGAAATAGAGAATATGAATTGATTCAGAAATCAATCGCATGATAAAGAAAATCCGGCGGTCTTATAAGGTCTGCCGGTTTTTTATGTATCATCATACATATATTTCACAGATTCTATATGTTGACAATATTTTACATAAGATTTACCATATTTTGAAAAACCGCATGAGAATATGTGCTAGAATTCTAAGTTAGTGTTATAATGCAAGAAGTATACAGGATGAACAAATGAGGATGGTGAGGGCATGAGATATGTATTAGGAGAGACGTTGCAGGAATATCAGGAAGAGATCATGGATAAGGACAGACCATCGGTATTTCTGGCGACATCACAGACGGCGAGAGACTGCCTGGAACAGGCCGGGATGCAGTATGAAGGAGAGATTAATCTGAAAGATGTAGGTTTCTGTAAGATGGAGACGCAGCAGGAATGTCTGGCGGGTTCTCTTTGTATTCCAAAGCTTCTGGATATTCTTGGTGAGAAATACAGAATCTTATTCTTCATCAACCGTCATCATGTAGTGATCGTAGATGATGATGAATTCTCTTACCGTCTGATTCGGAGAATAAAGAGAAAGAAGACAAGACAGGGAGAATCGAAGGAAAAATTCATATATAATTTCATGCTGGAGTTCATAAGCCGCGATCTGGAATTGCTTGGCCACTATGAGAAACGGATCATGGATCTGGAAGAAGATGTCATGGATGGAAAGATCCAGGGATTCCAGAATGCGATCATGCCAATCCGTCGTGAACTTCTGACGCTTCGCAGCTACTATGATGAGATCATGGACATGGGAAAACAGCTGGAAGAGAATGAAAATGGTTTCTTTGCAAAGAAACAAGTGAAATATTTCGGTGTTATCTCTGACCGTGCGGACAGGCTGATGAGCAAAGCTTCACAACTTCTGGAATATGCCCAGCAGGTCAGAGATGCCTATAAGGCACAGGTAGATGCGCAGCAGAACAACAATATGCAGTTCCTGACTGTGGTATCGACAATCTTCTTTCCGCTTACGCTCATTACAAGCTGGTATGGAATGAATTTTCATAATATGCCGGAGCTAAGACATGGATATCCGGGAGTGATCGTGTTAAGTATTGTGGTCATGGTTATCTGTATCATTATATTTAAAAGAAAGAAAATGCTATAATCTGCGGACAACATATACCGCAAATGTGATTTGAAAAAGGAGGAGTGCTTATGCGTCAATGCCCGAATTGCAAGACTAACAATCCAGACGATGCCCGCTACTGTAATTACTGCGGAATGCGTCTTCCCGAATCAAAAGAGGAAATATTGTACAGTGATCTGGATGGACTTGAAGAAACTCCGAAGGTAGAGTTCTCTGATCAGGAGATTGAAGAAGAATCAGAGAAGGTAATCGATGAAGCAAAAAAACTATTCGATCCTGCTGAGGATGAAGAGGAAGACAGGCTGAAAAAACAACTGACAATTCCGGAAAATCTGGACCGCATGATAGAAGAAGTAACAAAAGAAGAACTGGAACAGGAACTTGACCGGAAGATCAAGCTGAGAGAGAAGGACATCAAAGAACAGGAGCCATCTGCAGACGATGCAGTTGATGAACCGACCCGGATGATCGGAGATGACAGGAAAGAAGAGGCAGATGAACCGACACGGATGTTCACCGGGGATATCGGGGACTTTGTGAAAAAGAAAAAAGATTATGAGGATGTTCCGGAAGAGGATGCATATGAAGAAATCCTCCAGTCATGGGAAAGAAAGCGGAAAGAGAAGCAGATCAGGCGGGAGAAAGAAGGAAAAGACCCAAGCCGTGTGCCAAAATTCATCAGAGAGAAGCGTACCTGGTCGGACCTTTCCGACAGACAGAAAAAGATCGTGAAAAGGACAGCAATAGGAATTATGGTATTCGCCGTATTCTGTGGTATAGAAAGCTTTTACGGACGGCCGGAAGCAGTGGCAGAACGCTATTGCAAGGCTTATGTAAAAGAAAACTGGAAGAAGACAGGTCATTTATCTGATCTTCCGTCCAATGAGTATGTGGCTTTGGATAAGTATGTAACCTATATGAAAAAGAATGCATCTACGGGTATGAGCAGCTATCAGATAAAAGAGGCGAAAGATGACCATCAGTTGAAAATCGAATCAGGGGGCAGTCAGAGAGCATTTGACGTTACGTACAGAAGAAAAGGTAAATCAGAAAAAGAGACAGTCATTTTACAAAAACAGAAGAACCGAAGGTTGTTACTCTTCGCCAACTGGAAAATATCTTCCGACCAGATGATCGCGAATGATTTCAATCTTTATATTCCTTCCGGTTCGGAGGCATGGATCGATGGAGTACAGCTTGCGAAAGATGATAAGGTAAAAGACGATTCTGATGGTCTGGATCAGTATAAGATATCATTATTCGAGGGAGAACATAAAATCAAAGTAAATGTTCCGTGGTTTGATACATATCAATCGGAATTCAAAGCTTCCGATAAAGGCAGTGCAACGATTTCGAAGATGAAAATATCTGAAAAAGGTAAGAAGAAACTGGACAAAAAGATGAAAGAGATCTTGGCTGCATACGTAAAAGCAGCAAAAGGAGGGAAAACATTCCGTGAAGTATCCGGTCTGTTTGAAAAGAATTCCGAATATAAGAAAGAAAATAAGGAATTTTATAATGACTTAAAAGAACAGTTAGATTCTGCAGATGGTTATACGACCGGTGATATAGAACTTGATAATTATCAGGGAAAATATGTGATCAGTGGTGTGACAGGAGTAGTCAGAGGAACATTATCATATGACTATAAAGTAACATATAATAAGAAGGCTGAAAAGAAGACAGATACGGACATTACAGATGGAAGTGCGGATGGAAGTTCCCAGATGAGTGCGGAATTTGTCTATAAAGATGGAAACTATCAGCTGCGGACGGTTAATCCGGGCAGTATCTGGTACAGAAGATAGCAAAAAGAATCTTTGCTAAAAAATATTTTCATAAAAATAAAAAGAATCATGAAAATAATATAGGAAAAAGCTTGCTTTTTAAGGCCGGATATGATACGATATTCGGGCGAATGGAAGTAGGCTTTTTTTTTATGCCTAAAATCGGGTAGCTTCGCAAGCTGCCACGAAACACGTTAACTAAGATTATAAAGCGAGGTGGAAGTTGTGCGTACAAGAATCACATTGGAGTGTACAGAATGCAAGCAGCGTAACTACAACATGACAAAGGATAAGAAATCTCATCCAGAACGTATGGAAACCAAGAAGTACTGCAGATTCTGTAAGAAACACACATTGCACAAAGAGACAAAATAATCGCCGCAAGAAGGAGTGAATGTCGATGAGTAGTAAGAAAACTCAGAAAGAGAGCTGGTTCAAAGGTCTGAACAGAGAGTTCAAGAAGATCGTATGGCCAGACAAGATGACAATTGCAAAAGAGACGGCAGCGGTTGTTTCTGTATCCGTGGTCCTGGGAGCGATTATCGCAATCGTTGATTTTCTCGCCCAGTACGGAGTAGATTTATTAATAAAATAACTCAAAACGGACAAGAAAGGTGAGATTATGTCAGAGGCAAAATGGTACGTAGTTCATACCTATTCAGGGTACGAGAACAAAGTAAAAGCCAACATTGATAAGACAATCGAGAACAGACATCTTGAGGATCAGATCCTTGAAGTAAGAGTTCCGCTGGAAGACGTTGTTGAGATGAAGAACGGCGTTCAGAAAGTATCTCAGAAGAAGATGTTTCCGGGCTATGTGTTGATCCACATGATTATGAACGATGATACCTGGTATGTTGTTCGTAATACAAGAGGTGTGACAGGATTTGTCGGACCTGGATCTAAGCCGGTGCCGCTTACAGATGCGGAGATGGCTCCTCTGGGAATCCAGAGAGAGGAAGTAGTCATGGACTACGAGGAGGGCGACACAGTCCAGGTAATTGCTGGAGCATGGGCAGATACAGTTGGAGTGATCCAGTCTATCAACATGCAGAAGCAGAGCCTTACTATTAATGTTGAGCTCTTCGGCCGCGAGACCCCGGTTGAAATTGGTTTCGCAGAAGTTAAGAAAATGTAACAGTAAGTGGGAGGGGCATTGTTTGTTCCCCGCCATCACCACAAGGAGGTAATTGAAATGGCAAAAAAAGTAGAAGGTTATATTAAATTACA
>ERZ808240.1129-NODE-1129-length-33987-cov-3.519097_pt1 | contig 33987 bp, 31 predicted proteins | sample MGYA00521084_ERZ808240 | MGnify/ENA primary metagenome ERZ808240 (study PRJEB31516, sample SAMN03275571) | gut metagenome | biome: mammalia-associated habitat; material: feces | host: Papio cynocephalus | place: Kenya | collected 2012-08-06 ... | reverse complement strand
AGGCTAACTTCAATCCACCCTAAGCGGATTTTTATGTCCTCAAAGACATAGCAATATATGTTTCACTAAAGGACACTCAGCAACTCAAACAATCATGCCATACTTCTTGTTGCCATAACCTCTGATGTATTCATGTTTGAACACATATAGTAAGTCGTCATTCAAAGTATTCTGATATGTGTGAATACTATACTCTGTCTCTACTAGCACCCAACAGCCACCTAGACCATTGAATGCTTCTCTAACTCTGTCTTGTACTGTTTGAAATTTCATAATAATTAACATTAGTTGTGTACAAAATTAACACTATTTCACGAACAGGTTTACTTATTCTAAGTAAAGTTTTCTTACATTAATCATATTTAACATAACAGTTTAAGATTAATTAACTATGTGAAACTAAAATTTCAAAATTAAATTCATATATTTGCATTGGCTTAATATAAAGTATAACAATATGAACAAAGAATTTTATGGATTTCTATGGATAAAGGGTAAACCAGAAGACATAGACGATTGGTTGGAAGGAGACGGTGAAGAGTTTGCTCATCAATTCTATCTAGAAGAAACAAATGAGACTACATTAGAAGATATGTATGTGTCAGAAAAGTTAGATGGATTGACTCCTTGGTTTGGTCATCCAGATAATGAAGAAGGTGAAGTTGTTAGAAGCTATCAACTAGGTGATTGCTATTGGACAGCAGATGACAAACCACTAGACATCAACAAGATAAATGAAATGACAGCTATCGGCGACTATTTTTCTTGTTGCTTCATATCAGTGGACAAAGAAGACTATGATGAGAATCAAGAAGATGCTAAGTCAATCACTAGATCTTTTATTGAATAAATATACAGAAAGAGGAATACCAATCAAGATATTCCTCTTTGTAGTTTTAGTCCGGTGGATCTTCTGGATGACTTTCTTGTCGATGTCTGCTTAATTCTTCTTGTATGATAGTTCTCATGTTCTTGTCCATCTGAGTACCAAACTGTCCTAGTGAGTTGTTGAAGTACAATGTTACTCCATACACACCAGCGGCAAACATGATACACAATGACACATACATCAACACAGTGCTATGAACTAAGTGAAGAGTCAAGAATGAGATGAATGACAAGATTACACATGATACAAGCATACCAATAGCAGAACCATAATGCATCCAGTCCTTAATGTCTTGGGTCATTTGTTTTTGTAAAAGATATTTTATTAAAAATTAACTTGGCTATCCAATGTATTCAGCATACCAACAATTGTTCATATAAGTCCATCTCCAAGGAATGCGGCCACCAAGCTCATCATTTGTTATCGTATGCATGTCATTGCTATAATCAGCAGCACCCTGAACATTCTTTCCATTTGAGCTTATGTAGCAATTGCCAGTACACTTGTCAAAAATAGTTATCATATATCCTTCTTCTGGGTTTGATGGGAATATGACCTTGCAATTAGCTCCTTTGCATAACACAGTATCAATAGGTGGTACAATGGTATATGTATTTGGCTTATCACTACTATACCCAGTACCATCAAGTACTTTCACATTCCTCTTGTTGTTGTTGTATATTCCATCACTTGTTATCTTGAATGTTTGCTCACCGAAAGAAGCAATGAAACCATCACTACCACAATATACTGTCTTGTTGTTTCCAAAGTTCACTGCCCATCCATCATAGCCAATTAGCATGTGAGCTGCTGTTGGCAAATTAGCTACACCATCAAAGTGGAAATTAGCAAAAGGTATAGGCATTGGCTTCATCTGTCCACTTGGATTACTATATCCAGATTTCCAAGAAGACATTGTTGTTGTTCCAGAGAATCCAACAACAACTCTAGCATTAGTCACATCTTCAGTGAAAGTAACACTGTAGGTAGTTCCAGCTTTCAATGTACCAAAACTCTTTATCACTGTGTAGTTGTCTTCTTTTGTCACATTTGCTGTATATGTAGGAGATATAGCATAAGACCGTGTCCAAGTACCATTGCTGCTATTGTATGAATTAGTAACTGTTGCGGACAAACTATCAATTCTTACCTCAACATAGTCACCTTTCTTTCTGTCGCCCAGCTGTATTATTCCAGATCCTTTAAACGTTATGACATCTGTATTTCCTGGTGTAATTTGTGCTCCAGATGCACTAATGTTCTTTATGAATGCTTGTACACCAGTGTTGCTATTCTTGAATTCTTCGTATGTTCCAATAGACTTAGGCATTATCTCAGTCACTCCAGTGGCACCAACCAATCTGAATCCTTGATCACCGTCAGTCAATGTCAAGCTACCATCAATGGTTGTGTCACCACCAATAGTGATGTTTGTGTCACCAATCTTGATGTAATTGTTGTTCACTTGAGCAAGTATCTCATTTGAAGTCTGTGTGAGCTCACTCTTGCTAACATAAGTGTCACCTAAAGACTCCACTGTACTAGATATACCATCTGCTGTTTGCTTTATCTTCGATATATTCTCTGTGTTTGTTGTTACTCTTCCATCTATACTGCTAATACTTTCAGTATGTGATTTGACAGTTGATTCAATACTACTAGCTGTTTGTTTTATTGAAGATATATCAGATGTGTTCTGAGTTACCTTGTTAGTCAATTCATTTATTGTTTTCGTATTACTAGAAACTGTTGTGCTTATACTATCTGCCTTTTGGTCTAATGCACTGTAATTATCAGATACAGTTTTAGTCAATGAAGTTACTTTCTCATTTGTAGTTCCTAAGTCTTGTCCTATCTTTGTTATACTTGTTGTATTGTTAGTAACTCTAGTGCTTATTCCGTCTGCCTTTTGGTCTAATTTACTATAGTTTTCTGATATCGTCTGTGTCAATGATGTAACAGAACTATCAATTTTACCATCAACTACTTTTATCTTATCGTTTATGTACTCTAGTACGTTCTGACCTGTTGATTCTATCACAAAATCACCAACAAACTTATTTGTCTTCAATGACCACCAGGATGTTCGGTACTTTTCAATATCAAAGTCTTTTATTCCTTTATATTGTGCAATAAATGGGGCATCTATTCCTTTATCAAAACTAGCATAAGCGGTGATGTATATAGCAGACTGTCTAGCAGGGTCATCTGTCCCTCTATAACCCAACATAGCAATAGAATCACCTACTTCTGGTGCTACAGTTCCGTCAGATGTTGTAGTAGACACAGTTATCCAATTGTACTTGTTTCCATCAGACAATGTGACTGGTTTACCATACTCACTAACACTAGTTACTAATGTCCAGTAATACTTGTTTGATACATTGTAAGATACACCGACTTTTGCTTGATTGAATGACATACATATTGCTTGGTCATTCACTTTCCACATGTTGTGTCTTACTTTGCCATCTACTTCACATCTCCAGTATAACTTATAACCGCCGCTTACTGCTTCAACTACATCAACATCAAAACCATCTGCTGGTGTGAATATTGCTGCTCCACCTGCTGCTTTTATCTTATCAATTATCAACTCAAAGAAATGGGCTGTACCAGTTACAGTCAAGTCTTTGGTCTTTATCATCTTCTTGTTAGTGATGTTATTTGAATAAATATCTGATATGTTACCTACAGAGACATTGATAGTATTGCCTGTAAATGTATCTGACTTTATATCGTCAGAATTCACAATCTTACTAGAATTGATAACTGTGAGGTTAGCAGTAGTTGAGTTCAAAGTGGTTACATTTGCTTTATCTGACACCAATTCGGTAATCAATCCAAGAGGACTACTTATATTAGATGTTGCATTAAGTATTGGAGTGAACGTATTACCATCAAAGTGTACTTCAAATGCATTACTTCTATTTTCATCGTCTTCTCCATTACCTACTTCAAACAAACAACCCTCTCCTGTTTGATTATAGTAACCAACAGACACTTCATATTCTTGACCATTTACATTATTTGAATTAGTCGGATATAATGTATTGTTTGCATTTCCTTTAGACCATAACAAATCTAGGTCTTTTATATCACCTGCACTTATATTAGAATTTATAGATGACTTCAAAGTACCAGAATATGATTGACCTTCTTTAGGAACTGCTATCGTCTTGATGTTTATCATATTATGTCAAATGTAAGGTTTATGATTTTATTAAAAATAAACCTTACATTTGATTTTATTTGTTTCCTTTGTACACAGGTCTGACATCTAGACCCCATACAGTCCAACCTTCTGGTTTATGCCTAGCAAACAACTCTATCTTCTTTTGTGTAGGAAACATCTTCTCTATGTTGTGCAACACTTCGATTGGCTTCACACTATGCTTAGTTCTAGGAACCCTAACTAATTGTTGTATATTTCTAGCACCTCTTGGTTGTGGTATTCTACCTTTCTTGAATATTAGACACAACTCACAATTAGACAATGTATACTGACCAGGGTTATGATTACATTTATCCCATACAAAGCCGACAGTCTTGTATTCAAAACCCCAGGCTTCACCTAGTTGTATACCTTGTGCCAGATGAGGATTTGTCACCCACATGAACAACAAACAATCATCAGCACAGATATCTTGTATTGGTATCTTCATCATGTCTTTTGTCTTTATTGTAGGATACTTGAAATTTGCTGCACTTATGAATATATCTCTCTTCCAGTCTTTGTTCTTTGACTTGATAGAAGACTTGTCAAATTGCATCTTACCTCCATAATCCCAAGGTGGATCACAATATATAATGTCAAACTTCTCATCTGGCAACTCTGGATAGAACTCAGGAAGATTGTTGACTTTTGTCATTTCTTTTTGTTTAGGTGCATATATAGCATACCCAGAAATTTCTTTAGTCTCATTCTCTTTCTTATCTTCAAATCCAGATTCATTTTCAAATAAATCTTTCATTTTATCTTTATTTTAATCATTAATTAGGTACAAAATTACAAAAAATAGATGACAATGATAAATTTAAGCTGATATTTAACTTTATTTATACTAATTGCACTCTATAGTCTGTTGACAAAGGGAAATGATGGTTGTATCTTTGCAAATTAATATGAACAATAAAGAGATAAATGAAATATTATGCAGATTTGCAAACAACGTCAAGAAGTATCGTGAAGAAGAAGGTATCTCACAAGAGAAACTTGCCGAACTTGCAAACCTTCATAGAACATATATAGGATCAATAGAGCGTGCAGAGAAGATACCCTCATTGATTACAATAGTCAAGATAGCACGAGCATTGAAAGTAAGTAATTCACAACTAATAGATTAAACATGGGTAGTTTAGACAATAGACTTAGAAGAAAATGGCAAGACTATGGTGGCTCACATGCAACTATAGCAGAACACTCATTCATTGATGTGTTCTCTAAATTATTTGAAGGTACAGACTATGAAGTGATAAGTCAACCCACAATATTCAAAGACATATATGTGGATGTTGATCTACCACAAGAAGAGTTAGATGCTATATATACTCCTGATATTCCTATTACAAAGCATGGAATACAACCAGATGGAGCAATTACAAATAAAAAGACAGGCAAGACTATATTTATTGAGATAAAAAGACAAGATGGATGGGTAGAAGGTAAACTAAGGTCAGCAGGTAGAGGAAATGCACATGAAAGACTATGCAAATATTTCACTCCAGGTCTATTGAAGAAGCTAAGAGAAACAGGGCACATTGAAGCACCTAACTTACCATTTTGGATAGTCTTTCAAGGTGACATCACCAGAGACCCATGTAGAGTAAGAGAAATAACATATTGGTTTAACAAATATAAAGCCAACTATTTCTTTTGGAGAGACACAAAAAATGCTCTACCATTAATAGACCACTTTGAAAAATACATAGAACCATTATTAAAATAAATGCTGAGGCTTAAGCCTCAGCATTGTCTATTATATTCTAATTTATTAATATGGGTAATCATCTGATAAAACCCAGTTTTTATTAGTTGCAATTTTCTTTATTTCGTCCGTGAAAATATCATTATATATTTCTATATTACCATTGAAATATATTGTTTTTGAATTACTATTTGAATTATCTGTTAATCCATTGAACCAAGTTTTTATTGTATATATTCTTTGATCTTCATCTATAAGAGTTAACCCAGGAAAATAAAAATCAGTATCCATACCTTCAAATATTTTATCTTCATTTGTTGGAATATTATTTCCTGTTAATGTTGTAAATGAAGTATTCGCAAAATTATAATCTTTATTGCCTGTGCCTATGCCAAATCCATTAATATTTTTTGTATTTAAAAAATTGGCAATGCAATCCACATAATTACCTGTGTTCCTAAATGTGTATTTAGAAGAAGTAACTTTTGAGAAATCACATCCATGTAAGTCTAAATATTTTATTCTAAATACATCATAAAACATATAATCCATATTAGTGACATTTGAAAAATCCCATTTATGTAAATCCAATTTTGATATATTTATTGTATTGTAAAAACATTGTATTGTAGTTGTTATACCTGTTGTATTCCAATTAAATACATCCATTATATTAATAATATCATCTGTTATATTCCGACAGTTACTAAAAACTCCTGCTAGTTTATTTACATTAGTAGGAGCTTTAAAATATGAACCCACTTTTAAAGTGTTTAGTTTAATGCACCAACTAAATAATCCTGATATATTAGAAATTTTAGAAAAATCAAAATCACCTAAATTTATTTCTGTTACATTTTCACAACTATTAAACATATTTGAAGCCGTTGTTAATAAAGTTGTATCAATATGACTAATATCTATTTTTGTTAATGAAGTGTTCTTATCCATTGTAAATTCATATTTATCATTAGTAAATGGACCACACTTAGCACTATACCATTGTTCATTATCTTTATTAACTGTTTCTTCATTTTGTATTGTTGTATCATTAATTACAATATTATCAGTACCTTGCCAATAAAGAACATTTGTTATATCTATTTTATTTGGATATAATTGATGACTCCCCTTCCACACTTCTGATACTTTTTTACCCCCGTAATAGATTTCAGATGGTTGTTTTGTACCAAAATATATACTGTTTGTACTCATATTTGTGCTTATGTATATATTTATTCTTTTACAATAAAGTAAATTGTGTTATTATCAGGTGAATCTGGTAAAGTATTAACTACTTGAAATTGATATGATGTTACTTTATTATCTACATATGCTTTGGTTGCATAATCATCAAGTGAAGTCCATGACCCAGCTGCATTTGGCACATCATTTTTTGTTTTTTTACTATATTTTATACCTGAAGATGATACCGTTAATTTTTCACTGAAATGATTATCAGTCATTTTTATCCCAGAAACTGCATCTATATTTACTATACTACGCGCAGGACCAATAGAAGTACTATAATAATCTAATAAATTTATTTCACCAACATCTATTTTTGTATATGCAAGATTGTCTTCATAATCATGAAAAATAGAAACTGATGTATCATAAGATACTTTTGGTAGATAAGTAGACATATCATCCTTTACTTCATTTATCTTTGTATCAACATCACTAGACAAGGCATAAGAACTCAAAGAATCCTTTAAATTGTCAACACTTTCTTGACTTGCTTTCTTATCTATTTCTACCTTCAATATACTATCTTTATTGTCTGCATATTCTTTTGTTTTTGTCCAAAGAGTATTTAAACCTTCTTTACTCAAAAATTCACTCATACTTATATATGATTCATATTTTATTAAAAATAAAACCAAAATGGACTGAGTTAACTCAGTCCATTTATATATTCATCAGAAATAACAGCAATATTATCTATTTTTGTAGATACTTCTTGTAATTCATCTTTTGTAGCAAAATTATCATGTGATGGGATATCTGTTTTCTTAGCATAAGCATTTAAATCAGATATATTTGCTTTCTTTGCTACTTCTGTTTCGATTTCTGTATCTTTATTGGTCAATGTTTCCACATTACTATTGACTAACGATTTTATTTTTGTCCATAAAGTACTAAGACCTTCTTTGTTTAGAAATTCATTCATATTCTATTGCTTGATTTATTTTATTCTTACATAAAGAAGAGTCCGAAGACTCTTCTTTGTCTATTGTAAACCTTCAATAAAGTCTGTTGTTATATAAGTTATTGTATTAACTTTATCAGAAACTTCTTGTAGGTCTGTCTTTGTTGCTAAAGCATCTAAAGATTGATGCTCAGTCAAAAACTTAGAGTCATTGTCCAATTGACTTACTTTGGTAGGTATTTCAGTCTTTTTTGCATAGCAATCAATGCCTCTGCTTGCAAATATGCTGCTTTATCTAATGTGACATTTGAAACATAATTTGACTCAACGTATGATATTGTAGCATAAGCAGCCAAAGATTGATGCTCAGTTAAATATTTGGTATCATTTTCAAGTTGACTTACTTTAGTCGGGATAGAATTAATTGTTGCATAAGTTATTTGTAAGAACTCTTTAGTTGGTAATTCACCTATCTTATTATCTAACTCTGCATCTGATTTTTTTAACTCACTTACATAAGAAGTAATCTTTGAATCAATATCATCACATACTCCTGTCAAATAAGATACCTTTTCATTTACTTCAACCTCATTTGCTTTCTTTGCAACTTCCTTAGATAAGTCAGAAATAGTATTCTTGAGACCATCAACTTCTGTACTGATATAAGAATTCAACTCTTCATCTTTTGATTTAAGACCAGATATCTCATTTTCAATAGATTTAGCATTGTCTTCTATAGATTTCTTAAGAGTTGCATCTGACACTTCCAGAGTACCTACATAAGAATTGATGGTTGTGTTCAATTCATCATATTTTGTAGATATTTCTGTAGACAATTCAGTATCTTTATTCTTAAGAGTTGCTATCTCAGAATTTAATTTAGAAACATTATCAGATATTGACTTCTTAATATCAGAATCAGCAGACTTCAGGTTTGTAACTTCTGTATCTAAGTTACCCTTGACTATGTTAATTTCAGATGTAAAGTAAGACTTTAGGTTAGTATCAACAGATTTCAATTCACTTATTTGAGAATTAATAGAACTAACATATGTATCAATATTATTTTTTAAATCAATATCTGCTCCTTTCAATTCATTCACATAAGAATTCAAATCTTCTCTTAACTTTTTGTCACTATTCTCACGATTACTTTTTTCATTAGCAATTTGTTCATCAATCTTACTATTTAATTCAAAACTTTTATTTGCTACATTAGTGTCGATATAACTCTTAACATCATTGGCATCAACCAGACCAGTATTGATTTCTGTAGCATCATTTACATTGACTACAACAGGACTAACCTTCAATTTCTTATCTGAATAAGAAACAGTAATGTAAGTATCATCCGTACTTATGATGTCATTTAAGTCAAGTAACTCACCTAAGTCAATTACAACAGTAGCATTGTCATCTTCTGGGTCATAACCACCAAACACCAATGTCAATGTATTGTTCTTTGAATTATAAGTACTTGACTTAACAATATGATTACCAATAATATCAGATGCTTTGATTGATTGAACTTTAGCACCATCAACAGTTGTAAAGTCAATAGTCTTTTTCTCTATGTTATATTTTACAGTTTTAATTGCTGCTGCATTGATTGCAAGTTCATTAGCATCAACATCTGCTTGTACATCATTAATTTTATTAGTTAATGTTGATTCTTTGTTTATAATAATTGTATTCAAGTCTGATGCTGTCTTATCAATTTTACTATCTAATTTAGCATCAGCAACTTTAAATTCAGATATAGCAGAATTAAGGTCTGATTTTACTCCATCTACAGTGGTATTGAATGTCTCAACAACAGTATCAACTTTAGTACTTAATTGTATATCCGTTGCTTTTAGGTCATTGATATAAGAACTAAATTCTTTCTTCATTGCCTCATCTGTTGCACGTAATTCATCTTCTTTAGTGTTAATAGTAGAAGCAAGTTCTAAGTCTTTAGTATCCAATCTGTCTATATTTTCGGTCATGGATTGTTCTAACTTAGCGTCTGCAACTTTCAAATCAGTAACCTTGTCATTGATAGACTTATTTATTGCAACAACATTATCATGCAATGAAGACTTGATCTCTTCATCTACCTTATCTGACTCTATCTTATTTTCTGAAATGACTTTGTTTAGCTCAGCAACAGAAGTTTCAATCTTTGTATTTAGATTTGTATCTGTATTTGTTAGTTCTGCTACTTTTGTATCAATTTTAGAGTCAAGTGTTTTTTCTTTACTCTCAATAGTCTTATTTACCCCAGCAACAGAATTATCAATCTTAGAATTCAAGTCATCACATACACCTGTAAAATAAGCGGTCTTTTCATTTATCTTATTGTCAAGTTCAGTCTCCTTCTCATCGAAACTGTCATTTAAGTCTTTAGATATCTTGTCTATTTTATCATTCAACTTAACATCAACAACATTCAAATAAGATACTTTACTGTTTATCTTTGTATCAAGATTATCACATACATTAGTAAAATAAGTGCTCTTTTCATCAATCTTGTTGTTAAGGTCAGTTTCCTTTGCATTTACTAGATTACTAAGTGCTGTGTAACTTGTTTCTATTTTTGTATTTAGGTTGACATCAACACTATCAAGGTAAGAAACTTTTGTAGTAATAGTCTTATTTAAATCAATTACCGAAGCGTCAATCTTATCATTAATTGTATGTTCCTTTGTACTGATTGTATCATTTAAAGTTTCAACAGAATCATCAATCTTAGAATTTAAGTCATCACATACATTTGTAAAGTATGCTGTCTTTTCATCTATCTTACTAGTTAAATTAGATTCTTTATTAGTAATAGTTTTATTCAAACTAGCAACCTCAGCAGTTATTCTATCATCAAGTGTATTCTCTTTAGTGTTGATTGTTTTGTTCAATGTGTTGACTGAGTCATCTATCTTTGTATCTAACTTATTGTCAATACTAGTCAAATAAGACATTTTGTTTTCAATGTCTTTGTTGATAGTTTCTACAGATGTGTTTATCTTGTTATCTAAAGCATCACATACATTAGTAAAATAGGCAGTTTTCTCAGATATATTGTCATTAAGAGCAGTATCAACACTAGAAAGATATGCATACTTTTCATTGATGGAATTATTGATATCTGATTCCTTTTCTGAAATAGCAGAATTCAAATCAGATACTTCTTGTGTTATTCTATCATTAATCGTATGCTCCTTTGTATTGATTATATTATTCAAATTTTCAACAGAATCATCAATCTTGGAATCCAAGTCATCACATACACCTGTAAAGTATGCTGTCTTTTCATCTATCTTCTTATTTAATACTATCTCTTTTTCAACAATTGTATTGTTTATTGCCGCAACACTTTTATCAATCTTACTATCAAGTGTACCTTCTTTTGAATTTATAGTATCATTCAAATCAGATACTTCTTTATCAATTCTTCCATTGATAGTTGTCTCTTTTTCATTGATAGTGTCGTTCAATACCTTTACAGAATCATCTATCTTAGAACTTAGAGCCTCATCAGCATCTTTAAGAGTATTGAATTTTTCTTCAACATCTTTCTTAAGATTTTCTGTTGCTTCCTCTAAACCACTAATAATCTTTTTATCCGTAAACTCTTGAAATTCTCTTGCTTTAGTATTATAATACCATTGAGTTGAATTTCCATCGACATCAGTTACAATATAAATAACATTATAATTGATATCATGTGTTGGTAATTCATCAACAAATTCAAATGTTTCATTATAACCTATAGTTTGTACTTTTGCAGTGATATCATAATAATCATTCATCAAATCTGGTACTAAATTAGCACAAGAAGTATTATTTACAATTCGTAAGAATTCATCTGAACTTAAATGAAATCTCCAATTGATTCCATTTTTTTGGCCTGTTATAGTAAGAGAATATTCGCCACAAGAAAGAGTACCATCAAAATAAAGTACCAAAATATTATCATTTTCTGTTTCATTATTTTTTGGTAATTCTGTATGTATATATATATTTTTTACACAAGTATTCTTCTTAGTAACAAAACTAGTAATATTTTCACACCCAACCAAAGAAAATTTTTCATATTCGGTTGAATTTATTATATTGGGCTTACTAGTATACACTGGTGAAAGGATGGCCACCTTTATTTTAAAAGAATTTCCTTGGACTATACTAGGGATTTTATTTTGCATAACAACAAACTTTATTTCTTTATTAATAATAAATCATGATTTAACTATAGCACCTTCTTTCAACTTGTAGTCAATTGTATTTTCTTTCAAGTTGTAGCTTACATTGATAGGATAAAATGCTTTTTTGTCAAAGTAGTTGAATGAGAATGTATTGAATCTACTGAACTTGTTCAAGTTACCCTTGAATTGAGTGTTTAATACAACTTTAGGTTTGTTGTATTCATTGTAATAAGCATCAACATAGAATTTTTCTGGTTTGTGATTAGTATCTACACTATCTGTCACACCATTCTTAGAAATTCCGTACAGTGGCAAACCAGTTGTCATGTCTATAGCAGAAGACAAGTTGACACTATTCTTTACTCCCAACTTATATGCTTCATCTGATGTAAGCAAAGTGTTTATCTTCATTGTGATGTCATCTTTTGCTTTGATATAATTGTGGGTCATATCGGACATATAAATCAAGTCTTTGTCTTGGTCTTGTTCGTTACCTGAATTATCAGAGAATATTTTACAAGTAAAGTCCTTAATAATAAGATTCTCACAATGTGCTAATACAAACACAGTATTCTGTGTCCATTTTGTGTGTCGCCAGAAACTAGGATGTCTACGGGTGATATCATTCCAAGTCAAGTTGATTGGTCCTAATATCTTGAAGCTAATTTTACCACTCAATGCATCAGACTTTCTGATAGGTATTGCGGTACCTTCGGTATCTAGATTCATTGTAGTCGTTACCGTATTCTGCATATCAAATTCAGTACCTATGATGTAGTCTTCTATCTTTGGATTGCAACCAAGTGAGAATGTAGTTATCTTGTTTCCGAACGAATCTTTTGGTTCTTCACCTATCTTGACCCATTGGAATGTTGAGTTTCCATATTGGTCTATGTTAGTCTCAATCAACCGTTTGTTTCCTACTGTCATCTCACATTCTATCATTGGCAATTTCTTGTACCTATCAATAGAATTGTTGCCATCTGATGTAGTAGAGTAATTATATTTGTAACCACGAATCACATAATTGTTTCTTGGCACACCTATGTTGATTCCACTAGTCATATATTGAGCAGAATTGCTTTCTGTTGGGTCATCTGGTGACCAGAACTTACGTGTATAATAACCTTCACCACCAGTGTAATGCAACACATTTGACTCATTGCCATGCTCTGTTCTTCTTACTCCATTCTTTAAACAATCATAATAAGTACCGCCGTATCTCAAATCACCAGAAGATGACTCTTTCTGTAATGGTTGATAGTACATCTTTCCACTGAACACAATGTAGTTTATAGTCGTGTCATCCGTTGGTGATAAAGATATAGCTTGATTCTGTCCAGTATATTCTATCAATGGTGAATGTGCTTGTATCTGTGCATCTGTTGGTACATGTCCGTTCTCTGTATCATTTTCATTACCATTCAATGAAATGTAAAGATAGTTTGACATGTCTATTTTACCTGGAGAGTCATCAGATCCGATGCCTTTCTTATAGTCAACATTACCAATAGAGAAGATACAAGGAGTAATGTTGTTCTGAGTCAAATACTTTCCAACATACCATTGTTTGTAATATTCTCCGGTTGACTTTTTAGGATATATGTCTTGTATGAGTGATGTACTACTAATGTTGAACTTCCAGTTAGAGTTGAGCATTGGTCTCATGTACCAGTCATTGATGGTAGAAGAGTCATAACCAGAATAACCTTTTCTCAATAAGTCATTTATACTGTCATTTGCTCTGTTACCATCACCAGCAGCAAAGTACTCAGTGCAATATCTCATCTTCTTTGGATAGAATGAACTAAGACTGTCTTTGTCTAATGGTGACTCAATGATTGTCTCTATGCTATCAATGTCACACTTGACTTTTATTTGATTGTACACATCATCTATGCTTATCTGTGTAGAGTCATCAGAATAGAATTCTTTTGTTACTTTTACATTTGAAGCATCTACTGTAGTTGTCTTTGATGTGTCATTTATATTGTAAAAAGTATGTGTTGTTGACTCTTTCAATGTAGCCCAATCAAAAAGATAGAAGTTTGTTCCTTCTTGTACTATATGAAGGTCTAAGTACTGCAATATCTCTTTAATTATGTCTTCACCTGTCATCTCACTATCTTCATCATCTCCTAAGAACAAATTATCTGTCACTCCTATTTGTGATAGAATATCTTTGTTAGTATAAGATGATGTAGATGTAGGGTCATACACTTTCTTAGAAGCATCAAACCATACAGTACCAAAGTCAAAGAATCCAAACTTACTAAAATAATCCTTGAATGAACGTGTATTTGTTTCTGCTACACAATTATTCCAAGAATTATTAGTACCATCTGACAACTTCTTATATTGCAATGTGGATAAGAAATCAGTGAAGTTGACAGTCAAAGTAACAAGATGCTCAGCATAGTCTTGGCTATATACATTAGGCTCAACATAACCCTTGAATATACAAGTACCATTCTTGTTGATTGTGATTATGACACTATCATGAGAAGAAGCAAAAAGATAGTCACATAGATTGATGCTACTGACTAACTCCAACTTACCTGATTTCATTATAAGTGTGTCAAAAGTGTTGTCTAGATTCTCTTCTATTGTCAATGGGTCACCGCTGAACTTCACTTCTGTGTCATCACCAGAACAACCTATAGTAATGTCTGTGCCACTCTTTAGCTTGTTGTTTATAATTACCTCTATCTTGTTGTCATATTTGTCAGGGAATGTACCTTGTAACTTCATGTTTGATTAGTTTCATTGGATTTATTAAAAATAAAATCAGGATAACTATGTTACCCTGATTCTACTAAATGAAAAGATTATTTGAATTTTAATGAATTCCTATGTTACGACCTACTTTGCTTTGCATACTTGAATAATTCTTCAAAGTACCATACAAATTAGAACCAGATATCTTGAAGTTGACAGAACCGCCAGATGACTGAGTGTTAAGTGAAAGACCACCATCTAGCATCTTGAACAAATGTGCTTGTTGGTTGTTGTTAAGTACCATTTCACCTCTGTTCACTCGTATCAATGTATTGTCACCAATAGTAGTTGTAGCTCCACTTCCACCAACAATACCACCAGTTGCAAATGCTCCAGATATTGAGGCAAGAGCAGCAATCACAGCAGCTACACCAGCAGCAATAGCAACTAAGTTCAATGGGAATGGCATCTTAGCACCAGAAGCAGTAGCACCAGCTATAGCTTCTCCTGATGATGCTGTAGTCTTTGCTGTTGAATTAGCAACTTCAGTTGCAGTTGCAGCGGTATCAGCAGTAGCAGCAGCAGTTGTTGAGGCAGAGAACAAGTCTTGTGCTACTGTAACTATTTCTGTTACTGTCTTGTACATCTGCATCATCTCTGTGATGACACCAATACCTTTAGCAAATGCATCTAATGGATCTTTCACATCATCAAAAGCATGTCCAATTGACTCTATCCCAGAAGCTAGATTGCTTACATCATTTAAACCATCAAATATAGATTCAAAGTTAGCTTCTTTCTTAGCATCTTTAGCCATGTTAGCTATCTTAGAGCCAAGTTCTTTTCTTTGTTTGTCTAAATCAGAGAAGTCAAGTTGAACACCTATCTTGGTAGCTGCTTCTGACTTTTCTTGTCTTTCTTTTGTCAAGTCATCAAATTGTTTTACAAGGTCATCTAATTGTGACTTGGCATCCGCTTTGTCTCTGTGCTTAGTACCAAAGTTAAATTTGTCAGCAATAGAAGTGTCTGTCTTTGTGATATCAGATACACCTTTGTTTAAGTCTTTCTGCATATCAGACTTTTGCTTGGCTTTTACCTCTGATATCAATGATGCTAATGTCTTCTTCTCATCTTCTGTCAAGTTGCCAATCTCTAGCATCTTGGATATCATTGTTTTCTTAGCTTCTATTATCTTGTTGTCATACTCATCATCAGTAAGCATGTTATTTGCATACTGATCTGTAGCTGACTTTATTGCTTTTGCTAGTTCCTTGTCTGCTGCTTGTATGTCATCGGTGTGTATTGACTCTTTTACTTTACCTAACTCTGCTATCTTCTTAGCAAGCTCAGGACTATTCTCTTTTGATTTTCCTGCTTTGTAATATGAATCAATGAGTGATTCTAAAGCTGACTTTTTCTTCTTGTCATACTCTTCTTGTGTTATCATAGAGTCTCGCAACTTACCATTCAGTTGTTGCATTGTCTCATTATATGACTTATTTGCTTGCTCTATTGGGTCTTGTTTTCCTGTCTTAGTGGTATTCTTTTCTGATTTTGTTGACTTAGATTTCTTGCCTTTACTTGAACTACCAGATCCAAATGACATATCGGCTTTAGGTAAATTCTGATTTGATGTCTTGTTTTTTGTCTTGTTTGTTGGTTGTTTGTTTTCTTTCTTTCCTTTAGTCTGCTTCTCTTTGTTTCCTTGGGTAACATTAGTCTTGTTCATCTCTTGTCTTGTAGACTCAATAGTCTTCTTCAAATTGCTCCACCACCCAATAAGACTTTGTACCCATTTCTTAGCTTGATCTATGTATCTCTTTATTGTCTCAAACAATGGTATCTTTGAGACACCAGACATGACATAGTTCTTAAAGTCTGCAAACTGTTTTAACAACCAATTTATAGCATATCTAAGTGCAAATACAACTCCTTCTACCATCTTGATTGCTTCCTTCACAATCTTGAATGCTGTAGTGAGAGCATCAAGTGCAGTAGTAGCAGAACCAGAAGTATCAACTAAGTCAAAGAACACACCTAACACATCACCTACTATATTGACAACTGTGGTAAGAATATCAATGAGTAAAGAACCTTGTTCACCAATTGCTGATATTGCTGATTGTATTGTTGTAGAATTCTGAAATTCACCAACTAAGTCAATGACAGACTGCATGAGTTCACCCATTGACTGTGCTAACTCTCTTACTGGACCATCAGCAGCATCAACATTGAATGATGATAAGAAATTCTCCCATTGTGTCTTCATTGCAGCAATGTCACCATTCAAGTTGTCAAAGTTAGTTCTAGCCATTTCTGTAGCAGTACCTGTTTGATCTAATGCATCTAACAATTCTTTGTATCTGTCACCACCACTAGCTAACATCTGTGCTGCGTTAGCACTATCAAGACCAAACTGTTTGACCATCCATCCAGTGTCACCAGCATGTTTGGCTAAAGTTTGCATCATAGTATCTGCATCTTTGATACCTTCTGCACTGAACTTAGAAAATATGTTACGTAATTGTGTACCAGCTTCCGATCCTTTCAAAGCATTGTCACCGAGAACTTCTGCCATTGCTGAGGCTTGTTGTAATGAAAGACCAGCAGAATTAGCTGCAACACCTGCAACCTTCATTGTACCTGCTAAGTCACTAATCTCAGCAGAACCAGCTTGTGATGCATTGGCAAGAATATCAACGTCTTTAGCGGAGTCTGTCACTGTATGATTGAATTGTGCCATGATGGTAGTCAAAGATTGTGTAGCCTCATCTTGTGACATCAAACCAGCTTTCGCAAGTACAGATGATTGTTTGAACATCTCACCTAGACCATCTACATCATCAAGGAGTTGTGGCATTGCACCACCTATCTTAGCCATACCATTTGTCACATCTACAACACTAGAATTTGTCTCTTTTCCTAAGTCTTGTATTTGTGACTTCAAACCATCAAGAGCAGTACCTTGTACACCTGTTATAGCAGACAATCCTGATAATGCTTGACCAAATTCTGCTGACTTCTGTATTGCTTCCTTTGATACATCAACAAACTCTTTGACTGCTATTCCAGCAGCAGCAACTCCAGCACTAGCAGCAACAGCACCAGCGGTCAAAGAACCACCCATGAGTCCACCTAATGTCTCTATTGCTGATGATGCACCAGAAAAACCAGCAGAATCAAGAGACTTAGTTATCATACTACCAATGTCAGGCATCTTGAAACCACTAGTATCTATCCCTTCTCCTAAGTTCTTCTTTACTTTCTCTTGTATCTTTTGCAACTCTTTGAACTTATCAATAGCAGAATCAAGGTCTTTTTTCATGTTCTTACCAATTGAAGAAGACTTTGTTGCATCATCTAGTTGCTCATAGGCTGCAGTTAAGTCTCGAACACTACGTTTTGACTGATTTAATTCTTTAGAAAAATTATTTATTTGTTGCTTTGCTTGTGCAGTATCAGCTGCTATGTTGATTTTTACATTATTCTTCCCCATGATATGGTATAGATGTTCATTTTATTAAAAATAAAATTGATTATACTACAAAAGGAAGGCTTTACTGGCCTTCCTTACTAAATTGAGATTCCATTTCTTTTGCTTGTTTTCTCAGCATCTCTATCTCATCATTTGTTATCTCTATCTTATGTTCTTCCTTTTGTTCTTTATCTGTGGACAATGGGAAGAACTCTTGTATTGAGTTAGGTTTGTTCTTAGAATATGGTGCAATCGCATAATAAAGTTGATATCTTGTCATTTCCCATTCATTCTTGTAAGCATAATGTTGGTTTTTCAGTAACCAAATGAGTTCCCAATCTTGCAACTCATCACAGAAATACTCATAAGAAAGAACATGGTTGGTAATTACAAGCATCTTCAAATACTCATGCACCAACATTAGTTTTTTGGTCTTTCAGTGGATGCATTCTTGATATCTGATTCTTCAATCTCCTTATCCATTAATGAAGTGTTCACATTCATTATCTTTAAGAACCAATTGATGAAGTCTTTTATCAAGTCTATTCCTTGTTCATCTAACCAATCAAGATATTCATCATATTGGAAATCCAAGTCTAAATGATTATGTTGCATTGATGCAAGAATAGCTGAGTAAAAAAGATTTACAGATACAGAATATGAACCTTCTTCTAATGTCAACGTTTTTCCTGTAATTTGTTCATAGATAAGATATATTCTCATAGAGTAGAACAATTCTAGCTCTGTGCCTTTTATGTTTACTTTCATAGCGTGATTAGTATTGATTTATTAATAATAAAATTCTGTTGATATAAAAAGAGGATGAGCCAATTGACCCATCCTCAAACATAAACTCAACCAATCACGATATGAAGTTTACTTTACAGACTTAGCGTTGTCACTAAGTGACTGTGTACTTGCATTGCTACCTGACTTGGTAATAGCACCAACACCAGTAAATGTAGCTGAGAAAGTAGCATTCTCGACAGTATTTGCATTAGCTACAAGTGAAGTGATAATTGCATTACCCGTCAAGTTCAAAGTCTTGGTATCAGGTGTCCAAGTCTTGGTAGTATTGTCAATACCTTTATTAGTCCAAGAAGCAGCATTTGCAAAAGCTACTTTAACTGGCTTAGCTGACAACATGGCATCAACCAATGTCTCGTAGTCTTGTGCAGCATACAAGTTCTCAGTTGTAATTTCCCATGTAATAGTGCTAACATCCTTTGCACCATAAACACCATGATCTTTACTTGCAATATCTGTGGTGTTTGCTGTGAGTGTCAAAGTATGTGCTGTTGCGAAAGCAATTGACTTGTCATTCATAAACAACATAAGTTGATCACCCTTAACGATATTCTTCATAGTTATATAACTTTTATGTTTTTATCAATATTTTATTAAAAATAAAATCACTGTACTTCAAAATTGAAATCAAGTTGCTGTATGTAAGCGTTGTTATAAAGTGACTCATAGCAACTTACTAACTTGCTATCACTGATATATATGTCATCTGCTCCTTCATGTTGATTCTCATCATGTGCAGATGAATATTCTATATGTTCTAGAGCTTTGCGTGTATCATTTGCTAATTCTACTGCTTCATTGTATGACTTTGCTACAATAGTAACTTGAACTGGTACAGTCTCTTGATAATAGCCATCTTTAGAATCATCAAATGTAGTAGATTGTCTTGTCAACACAATAAATGGTAATGAAGTACCTTGAAGAGCATCCAATGGAAACACTCTATCATATACTTTTGAATTCACTGCTTTGTCATCAAGCAAGAACTTTCTCACATATTGATTGATTAAAAGTGTATTCTTCATATCTTATTCTTTGTTTATGTTGTCTATAGCTTTCTGTATTCTATCGTCAATAAGTTTCTGTGCTTCTGCATCAGCATTGACTATTGCATTCTTGAAGAACCAGTTTGCTGCAATAGAACCAGTAAATCTATCATAAGTCTTCTGTGTTCTAGGTTTTGTACCACCTTCAAAGAAACGTAACCTCCATGTACCATCATTGTGCTTTGTGTCACCTAAGATATGTGTTACTCCAATAGGATAATTACCCTCCATATAAGTACGTACACCTTCAATCAATGGTACACCAAATTGCTTAGATGAATTTGAGTTGAATCCAGAGGATGATACACCTGACTTTACTTTGTCTCGTATCTCATTTATAGCAGCGATGACTCCGGCTCTAGCGGCACCATCTAACCCATCTCTTATTGAGCCTACATATTTGTCTAGCTCATCTTTTACTGATACTGAAATGAATTGTGTTGCCATTTTATTACTTCTTTACTATTTCTGTGTCTATGACTATCTTTCTAAGTCTTTTGTTTCTGTCTATATTAGTGATACGATATTCTCTACCTTCATATTCAATATGGTCATAATCGTCGACTGGTACATAGAATCTAACTTCAAACTGCTTAATGTAGTCATAGAATGTCTGTCCATTCTCATCTGTTCTAGTACCTGACCTTTGTATCACATTAGCTCTAGTACTGCACTTATAGACATAGCGATCTTGTTTCTCACCATACTTATTAGTGAAAGTCTCTACACCAAGTATCTTTATAGGTTCACTTAAGCTTCCAGCGTTCATATTATACTTAATGCTTATATTTTTGTAGACTCATAACTTACATATGGTGACAACAAGTACTCATATGATAATGGTAAGTCATGCGCTTGTGCAAATGTAACTGATTCACGATTAGCATAATAGTTGCCTATCAACAATAACATTGCATGTCTAATTGGTGCTGGTAACTTGCCATTATATTCAGATGCAATATTATCTAAACTAGTTCTTAAATGTTGCTCAACTATTTCTTCTGATACATCAGCTAATGACTCAATGTAACTATCATCATCTTGAAAACAATCATCTACATTCAAATGTTTCTTTATTTCTTCTAAGTTAAGATAAGTCATAGTGGTTTATAACCTAAAATGAGAACCGTCTCTTAGGCATTATTTTTGTGAAGAGTAAGTGATAGAGGAGTCGAACCTCTATCACCTGATGTCATTTTGCTTTTATGCAATCTGAACTGTCGAATATTTTGTTCACTCAGCAGCTGTAGTACCATAGACAACTGCCTTTGGACGTACAAGCTTGAAGTCGAAGAATGCATTGATAACCAAGCGAACCTGACCATCAGCAGCCTTTGTATAAGGGTCAACAGTCAAGTCGATAGCACCCCACTGACCTACATAAAGGTTAGACCAATCACCATAAGCAAATGTATTCTTAGCAATGTGACCAGTTGAAAGTACAGGAGTACCATCAATGTTGTCACCTTCCATTACCAACTGAGTTGACTTAGTTGACTTAGACATAGCGCGCATAGCAGCCTTAGCCTTAGGTGAAACAACATACTTAGCAGGACCATAGAAGTTAGCATCCTCGACATTTGATTCCAACTCACAAAGTGACTTGAAGTCCTTTACTGCAGTAGGAGTTACATTATAGAAGATACCTGCTGGTTTACCTTCTGACTCAGCATCTGTACTAAAGATTGTGTCTTCCAACTTAGCTTGGATAGCATTAACAAGGTCTCTACGGATAAGAGTCTCAGCACCAAGTGAATCCTGTACCAAGAACTGCTTAGAAATATCAATGTAAGCACTCAAACGATGTGGCTTCAACTTTACATTAGCAAACTGACCAGCACCATCTTCTGCTGCAGCAGTCTCACCTTCCCATGCTACATTCTCAGCACTCATTGAAGGAATCTGCAAGTCACCTACAAGACCAGTAAGAATGTTAGCACCAGAATCAGCGAGTACATTCTTAGTACGAAGTGGCTCAAGGATATTTGCGAAGTCTGTAACAACTACATCTTCACCTTCAGCGGTAACAGTGACAGCTGCTCTGTTCTCTACTGGCAACTGAATCTGACCATTCATTGATACTCCAGCAGAACGCATCTCATCCTTACCAGCATCAATAACTGCTTGTGTTGCATCATCAAATGCTCTACCTTCTGCAACTGAACGTACGGCATTCAAAATACTAAAACGTTTTTCCATAATATTATGATTGTTTTCTTTATTTGATTTTGTTTCTTTCTTATCTTTGTCAGACTTAGGATCTTCTTTGTCGTCTGGATTGTCTTCTTTATTGTCTTTGTCTTCATCATCAGGAGTTTCATCTTTCTTCTCTTCTGATGGCTCATCTACTTTCTTGTCATCTGGATTATCTTCTTTATCATCTGGATTGTCTTTGTCATCATCTTTGTCATCAGCAGGAGTATCTTTAGGTTCATCCTTAGGAGTATCTTCTGCTTTAGGCTCTTTCTTTGGCTCATCTTTTGGAGTCTCTTCATCTTTCTTCTCCTCTTTCTCTTTATCGTCTTCTTTCATATCTCTTAGTTCTTGTAATTTTTCAAGTGAACGAGCTGAAACCTGTGTTGAGTCGTATGCAGGATTCCATACAATGCTCACATCATGCAAACCAGCGATCTTATGAATTGTACGAAGAGCAATACCTTCATCATAAGTCCAAGTCTCAGCACTTTCATCATCATAGTCTACCCAGAAACAGAAAGAGCATTTGTTGACATCACCTCTATGAAGATATTCAAGTACTTCATCACCTAAGTCTGTCTTTGGTGCATCTATTGAAAAATAAACACCGTCTTCACGTAACTCTAGACTAAGTGAACCTTGACCCTTGTTCCAACGACCAAGAATCTTACTATCATCATGATTGAAGTTCAGATAGATGTCTGAGTTGTCAAGCAATTCTTGTGAGATTGCAGTTGACTCAATAACCTCCCTGAAACCCAAGTCAACAGAAGGACTATTGAATACTATTGCACAACCTTCAATATGTCTTGACTGTTCATCATCTCTTACTTCTAGATGACCAAGATTTCTTATTTCAAGTTGTTTCTTATCCATTTAAAGTAAAATTTATCTTTTATTAATAATACTTTATAGTTAGATTTATAATAATTCTTTATTAATAATAATTAACAGCAAAGAATGGACAACTATTGCTGTCCATTCTCATTGTTTTCTTTATCAGAATTGTTAGTATTTATTGTATTATCAGATATCTTAGTGTAAGGTATCACAAGATTGTCACATCCATCCATTGGATTAAGACCTAACTGTATTCTAGCTTCATTAGGTGACATAATGCCACCTGATACTAGTGTCTTACAATAGTTGGCCATGTTTGTCTTGTTTGACTTCAAAATTACATTCTCATCTAAGTCAATATATCTCTTCTTGTTTGTGATGAGCTTTCTAGTCAACTCATTCTGTATCATCTCTATCCATGGTAACAAAGTATGTTGCACAAACTCAATGTTAGCTTGCTCAATGTCAGAATATGATGTGTGAGACAAGTCACCTAACAATATTGGGTTGATGTTGAACCATCGGGCAATCTCGGTGACATTGAATTGTCTTGTCTCTATCATCTGTGACTTGTCTGCATCACTAGAAACTGCTACAAAGTCTTCAATACCTGACATAATAGCAATGCCTGAGCTATTGTCACCACCATGTATTGCTTGCCAGTTAGCACGTATGTCATTCCTTTGCTTGTCTGATGTGATAGGTGACTTTGTCTTCAAGATACCTTTGATTGAGCATCCACTATCAAAGAACTCTTTTGCTGATTGCTCAGTAGAGTTGGCAAGGTCTATTGTTCGTGTAGCATAAGATTTGATAGAAAGTCCATTGACACCATCATTGCTATGCATCACAAAATGACACATGTCTTTGTCTGATATCTTCTTCTTAGTTACTTTGTTTGAAGAAGTAACAAGATAATAAAGGTCTTGTGTCAACTCTGTATACTGTATTGATACTTGTGATGGTCTTAGATAAGTGAGACCTTTAGGATGACCAGCCTCATCTCTATTTATGTAAAGATATCCATTGCCAGTGAGAATGACATCTTCTACTATCTTCTTGAACACATTGAACTTAGTCAAGAACATATTGTAGAACAAAGGTGTGATACTTGAATTCTCAACTACAGTTCGTTTGTTGTCTGATAATTGATTCTCTGACACAGGAAGCAAGGCAATAGAGTTGCTTATGAGATTAGTAGCAGCAAAGAAAGCACTCAAACCAATAGCATTCTTCTTTGTATATCCACCAAACAACAAAGAAGCACTGATATTGTTTGAGGTATTGTCATTACAACCTCTAGCCTCTAGTTCTTGTCTCAATGTCTTAGTCTTGAATCTTTTAAGCAAGAAACTCATGTATTTGAATTAATTATTTTATTAAAAATATTACAAAGCTTCCAAGCTAGCTTCTTCGGTGATGTCAGATAGATAACCTCCTAGAGCTTCAAGGATTGCAATCACACCATCTATCTTCTTCTTCTTGTTCATTCCTTCTTTTATTGGCTTACAATTCTCATTATGATCTACTTTCAACTCCACATTTCCAAAGCACCATCTTGTTATAGGGTTGTCATCTAATATCACTTTTCCTGACTTTATCAAACGCTCAAACTCTTTCACTGTCTTAGAGAAATTTCCTATTGACTGAGAGAAAGGTTGCATTGGATATCCTTCTTCTGTACAGTCTATAGCCCATTGTGTTGAGTTCCAAGCATCATAACATACATGAATGATAGGACACTCATCTTGTATCTCTTTCATTACCCCTCTAATGTAGTCATAGTCAACTACATTTCCATCTGTCACTATTAGATATCCTTCTCTTGACCATTGTCTGTAATAGGCTTCATTTGGATTTCCTGTAAGTGATTCTTCTGGTAAGAAATACCATGCTTTGAAATAGTATTTGTCTTCTATCTTCAACATAGCTGCTAATGCTGTGATATCGGCTACAGCAGAAAGGTCAGCACCTAAATATGAATACAATTGGACTTCTTTAGTTAGTAAGTCAGAAAGCTCAAACGACTTAGAACATTCTTTGAGCATCTTGTTTGATATCCATGCAACTAGATCTTTAGACCAAATGTTGAACTGCTTAGTCAAGATAAGTGGACGTTGTGAAGAATTCTTATCTGCTGTAGCTACACGTTCTCTCATATAGTCCATTCTTACTGTCTGATTCAATGATGGTGTAGCTTTTATCCACTTGCTTTCATCATGCCAGTCATCACCTTCATCTAATTGGTATATTGCTGCAAACTGACTATCATCTTCTACTTCACCTTTGAGCATCTTAGTACAACCAGTCCACATATCATAACAAGGATATCCATCACCAATGAGGAATCCTGATGTTGTGATAGTGATTGCTAATGGTTGTGAACGCATTGCTTGTCCTGACTTCATCACTTCATATTGGTCCCATGTAGGTGAAGCATGTATTTCGTCATATATGAACAAAGAGGGATTATACCCATCATTACCCATTGCATCAGATGACAGCACATTGATAATTGACTTCATTTTTGGTATCTTGATTTCAGAGCGATATTGCTTGAAGAATGTACCATCTGGATCTATTGACTCAGCAAAATTCATTGTCTGTGTCAGAGCAATAGAGGCTTGCTTACTAGAATTAGCAATACAGTATATCTCTTGACCCATCTCTTTGTCATTCACTAGTGTAGCCAATGCAATAGCAGCGGCAAGAGCGGTTTTTCCATTCTTACGAGTACACATTATGAATACATTCTTAATCACTCTCTTATTTGTGTCTTTATACTTCCATCCAAATATAGAAGCAATGACCCACTGTTGCCAAGGAAGTAATTTGAAGTTCTTATGAGCAAAGTCACCTGTACTATGCTTCATCATGTAGATAAGCTCTATTCTTCTATCTGCGTCTTTCTCATCAAAGTATATGTCATTTCTGTCAAACCAATCATTGAATCTTTTACATGCTAGCCAAATTGTCTCACATGAAGGAATATAACCAGCAAGGATATCATTCACATAGTTATAGTAGTCATGAATATTGTAGTCTGTTCCTTTTAGATATTTTGTGTTTGATGACTTGTTCATTGTGATTGGTTAATTTGTTTTAGTCTTCTGCCTCTAGAAAAGCATCAAGAGCACTCTTCTTCTCACTGTTTCCTTTGGACATGGCTTTCATCTTAGACTTGGTCATAGGTGTAAACGCGAATGCTTTGAGTAATGATTGCAAATTACGTTGAGCTTCCCACATAGCAGTGAAATTCTTGTTCTTTACTGCTCTTCCTTGATTGTCTTTAGTCACTGTACCTTCTGCCTTTATTGACTCATAGCATTCAGTGTATATCTCATAGTTGTCACGAATAAGTCTAAGTGAAGCATAGTAACTGTCATCTATCTTTCCATAGTCATCAATTAGACCAATCATTACAGATTCCATGTACTCTTTTACTTCTGAATTGCAATCTTTAAGCAATTTCTTGAACTTGTTTGATATTTCTAGTTTCTTCATATGTGATTACTTGTGTATTTTATTAATAATATCATTAATATACAAAAAAAAAAAAAAAAAAAAAAAAAAAATGACTGAACTGAATATCCTACGCTTAGGTTCAGTTCAGTCTGCAATCACAGTATCTTTACTCATATTAATAATAGTCATTTTATTATAAAATTTCAAATTAAGTTACAATAAGTTTGGTAAAAAATGTTTACAGACAAAATAAGATAAAAAGCAACCACCTAGATTTTTACAGAAAACTATTTTAGTCCTCTGAGTTTTCTGCTTAACAGTTCATTTTGTAAAGTCGAGATTACAATTTAGTACCTTTACATCAAAAACCGAAAACTCTACTGACCGAAATAGTTTTCAAAATGAGCGAAAATCACACATTTTTTATGAGGAACACTGGCGAGGATATTTTAGAGTTATTTTGATAAAAAACAGTATACCGGGTGTATACATAGAAAAATTTATTAAAATTTATAATGTATTGAGTATCAAACTATTATGTGTTCTCAATGATGATGTAATAATATTTTATCAATATTATTTGTACTAATTATAAATAAGTATAAGTTAAGATATGAAGATTAGTTAACCTTTATTCTAACTATTTTGTTTACTTATCTTATACATATAGTAGTCATGTAAATTCCATAAGTATTTTTTGTCTTTGTCATTGTGTACTTCATAGTGGCACTTTTCACACAATGCAGCTAAGTTGTCTTTGTCTGATAACAATGTCCAACGCTCATTTGCAGTCTTGCCTAAGCCAAATGGACATTTATGATGTATGTCTATCATAGGTGTAACTGTACCATGTTCTAGACATCGCTCACATATAGGATGCTCTATCTTGTATTGCAGTCTTGTAGTCTTCCATATGGATGATTGATAGTATGTCTGCCAGAATGTAGCTCTATTGTTTAGTATTATAGGTTTATGATGATTATGTTCTATCTTAGGTCTTCTTACATCTCTTAGTAATGTGATATGTGGCATATATATACAATAAAAGGATATAGTTCTTTATTAATAATTAAATTATTAGTAACTATATCCTTTTAATATTATGAATAACTATATTAGGCAATCCTATATTTTACCTTTGTTGGTGTATTCTTTGTTGTAGCATATTGATAACTATCTTTAATATTTATATTCTTCTGAGCTTTAAGATATGGGTTAAGTTTACCGTTTAAATGATTATCTCGTATTGCTGCTGCTACACTTTTATATGTACAAATATAATTACCATTTTCATCATACTTATTTACTGGTCTTCTTTTATTATATACTACATTCTTCATATTTTGCTTTCTAGTTACCATTCTTAAATTATCTATTTTATTATTAGTTTTATTTCTATCAATATGATCTACCTGTAAAATAGGATTCCATGTTGGTAAGAAATGCTTAGCAACTAATCTATGTAAAGAATATCCATGTAATATATGATTATCATCATAAAGAATAACCGTTGCATAACCTGCATTATTTATAGAATATTTTATAAAATGATCCTTTATTTTTCTATTGAATTTCCTTCCATTCTTATCGGTGTAATGTTGTATTGTTGATAATGACTTAATTCTTCCTAAGTCAGATATCATGTATCTCTTTTCATAACCTTGAATAGGTTTCCAATTCTCTTCATTTATATAGAAGGTAGTTGTATTAATGTTATTAATCGTTGTTTCCATAGTATTAGTTTATATATGAATTTGTTTTATTTATGTTATTTTATTTCAATATCTGTATCTGTATTTAATATTTCTTGTTCCATTTCATCTACTTTCCAGATATAACCTCTATAAGTGATGTTAGATAAAATTGCTATTTCTATTTCATGAGCATTAAAATTATATTGCTCATTAGAACAAGCAGCTGATATGGAATTGTATCTTACCATATTATTATCATATGGGTTAACCATAAGTATTGGTAAGTTGTTTAAGCTAGTAGTTGTAATAGTAGTCATAGTAATAAGTTTATATATTTATTGTTGTTGTATTAAAGTTAATCTTTATAGATACCAATCATTTTCATTGCTTCTAATAGATTTAATACTTCTGAATGTATATTATAGTCTGTATTGTCTAATGACTTATTAGAATCAACTACTTTATATTTGTAACCTTTATAAGTGATACCTTTGCATATAGCATTAGAAATACATTGGTAATTGTAGTCTTTATTTGATTTTACTATATCTGAGATAGTTTCATATCTTTCTACTATTTTATTTGTTTTTGGATCTATTGATATAAAGTATTTCATTGTATGTATGTTATTTAATTTATTTAATTAATAATAATACAGTATATCAATAAAGGTTAATAATTTTATGTTAATATGTGTTAATTATTATATTATAAATGCTTAATATTTACATTCAAATGAAAACTAAATTGAAACTGAAAACTTTTCTTAGTATATATAGCCCAAAAAAGTTTTCAGTTTGTCTAAAGTATTAACAGTCAATATATTATAAACTGAAAACTCAAATTTTAAATAGTTTTCATTTTCTTCTATATTGTAGTTTTATTTGAGGAGCATTTAAATCAACTTGACCCATTTCATATAGAGTATTATAATATCCTTTATGTTTTATTTCTGCTTTTCTTTCTTCTAATGACATAGCATAAAATCTATTTAAAAATTTCTGTTGTTGTTTATCTACTTTGTATGATGATATAGGTCTATTTGTATTATAGTATTTCATTATATTTATTGTAATATATTTTTACCACTGAAAACTAAACTTTTGCATAGTGAAAACTTTTCTTAGTATATATAGGCCCAAAAAGTTTTCAGTTTGTCTAAAGTATTAACAGTCAATATATTATAAACTGAAAACTCAAATTTGTAATATCAGTATAATAGTTTTCAGTTTATATAGTTTTCATTTTTTATTGTATATATTTTTTACTTTATATATTAGAATGAGAATTTTGTAGTTTCTTTCTTATCTTCTTTCATTTGGATTTTTTCTTGTTCTTTCCTTTTTATATTATCCACTAAGACATCATAATCAGGTTTAGTATTTATAAAACTTTCAAATGAATTATACTTATTATTAGATACTTCTTTATATGCATATCCTTTGTAGGTTTTTCTTCGACCACACAATACATTACTTAAAGATGTCTTGTCCATTCCTTCCTTTTCTATGCATTCATTTCTGCTATCATACTTAGCAACAATATCAAATGTGTTCTTATCTATCTTGACTATCTTAGGTTTTTCTTCAAGTGATTCATAAAGTTGGCTATCTGTATATATTTTTTTTAAACCTCTCTTCAATTCATTGACTCTATTTCCAAGTTCATTCCATTGTGATTGAGACCAGTTATCAGTGTCTTCAATATTAGTTCCAGTCTTACATCTGAACCATATTGAACGTTTGATAAGATTCTCTCTCATACTATTGATATATTGATTTAACAATGAATCTAACACTTCATTATTATGTATTGTATTCTCATCTAAATTATCTTCTATCATTATTAATTCAGAATACTTATTCTTTATCATATTCTTCCAATCTTTAGTATTATAATTAAAGCAAGGACGCATCTTAATCAATTCATTTTTATTATCATCATTTAATATTTCTATATTCAATACTAAATCTATTATGTATTTTTTGACGGACTCTAATAAACCGGTAGTATTTTGGAATCTTATATCAAGAATGTATGATTTTAATAAGTTAGGCATTATTACATTATTTATGCCATCAATAGGCATAATAGGATATTCTTCTGCTAAGCACCATAGGAAATATATTGTGTTTTTCAAATCATATTTTGTAATGTAGCTGAATGGTTTATAGTTAACAAATGGATTCAAATCAACTTTATTATATCTTACCTTATTCCAAGTATCAATATTAAACTCTATTGCATTCTGTGAACTCATGTCACCTAAATCAAATGCTATAGTATCTCTTCTTCCTCTTAATGATGCTATATTGTCAATCAAGTCAAATTTAAAGTCTTCTTGATAACCAATTTCATTAATTTGATGCATCATTATTCCATTCATCATAGATATATCACTTAGTGGAGAATTCTTTATATTGTTCTCAGATATCAACTTTTCTCTATCAATATCCTGATTGACTGCTTGCTTTACTGATTTGATTACTTTGTTTGTTAGTTCCATATTGTGTTATTTTATTTATTTAATTAATAATACTTATAACATAAGATAAAGGTCAATAAATTAATGTTCTTTTTATACCTAATAGTATTCTATTTTACTACTGTATAGATTTTAATCATCCATTTTATTCAATTTATTTACATTCAACTGAAAACTAAATTGAAACTGAAAACTTTTCTTAGTATATATAGGCCCAAAAAAGTTTTCAGTTTGTCTAAGTTATTGATATACTGTATTTTATGTATCTGAAACTCAATTTTAATATCATGGTATATTAGTTTCAGTTTTATTTATTTCAGTTGAATGTAAATAAATTAAATATAAGTTAATATGAAACTAAATCAATATTGAACCATAATTTTGTTTGTAATAGTAAAAGTTTTCAGTTTACTTATTTTATTAGTAGTTAATACTTTAGACAAACTGAAAACTTTTTTGGGCCTATATATACTAAGAAAAGTTTTCAGTTTCAATTTAGTTTTCAGTTATATGCTTTTAAAATACAGATTGACCATACAAATACAAATATTTTAAATCAACAATTATAATAACAGAATCCACAGTCCTAATAACAATACATTACCAACTGTCAGAAGACATGAAAGACAAAATAACTAATAGATTCTTTTGGATGAAATAAATAGAAGGCTAGAAAATAAGCAAAACAAGTCATAAAATAAGAACAAATCTATAAAAAGCTTCATAACTAATTGATAATGAACTACTTATACACTTATAAATTTTGAACCGCATAAAAACCTCTAAGTAGTTCATTATCAATTAGTTATGAAGCTTTTTATCTTTTATTTAACTCAAATCTTATAAACTATAAATAAATCCAGATAAAATCTTATAAGTTGTTCATTATCAATTACTTGTAAGATTTATAAAAATCAAATTCTTATGTGTTTTTACTACCTTCTACAATATTATTATAAATAGTTCATTATCAACTACTTATAAATAAAAATGGAACCACTTTCACAAGTGGTTCCATTCAAATAACAAATTCTATATAAACGTTAATTACATAATATGGCTAAGAAAGCAATACCAGTCTATTTAGCTTTCTGATTAATAATAGAACATCTATTAACAAGAAGTACAAATAATCGATGTTCTTTTTGTACTTATTTATGTTCCATTTTGACTTCCTTTTTAAATTTATGCAAGTGTTAAATATTCCCTCTAAGCGCTTAGAATTTCTCAGACTATAAATTATACATCCAAGTCATTTCGTGGTCGCAGGCACCACCTAGCGACCCCTAGCACAACCCTGTAAATTACTTGTCATCTTTACTAATTTTGACTATCAACAAGAAACTACATGTTAGCACAACACCAATAATACATGAAACTATCATATCTGTTTCCTTTCATTATATATTTATCTTTTTATATCTAAGTTCAGTGTGTTTGACTTCCACTGATTTAATAGTTCAAATTTAATAATAATACCTTTGTCATTTAGTACACAATAATCACCTTTTCTGTTATGATAAAATGTATACTTATACATTTTTCCATCTTTAAGAAGTATAGATATACAACTTTTATTCCACATATCACTCTTGACTTCTATCTTGTCCACATATTTCAGTATAATCTGTCTCTTCTGACTATATGACAGTTCTTCTTTTTTCCACTCAACCATGTCAAATGTATTCAAATATACAATCTGTTCATTCAAATATCTATCTAACTCTATCTTGTCATCATTCAATTCTTCTATCTTGACATCTATCTCATTTTCCATTTGCTCTGCTTTCTCATCACTTAGCCTGCCTCTTATCACACGTTCTTCTATCTTATCTATCTGAGTATACATTTTCTTCTTCAATGAATCAATATTGTAAATTTTCATCCTAGTCTCTTCTATTCTCTTCTCTACATCTTCTCTCTTAACTTTGTTGTCTATATCATTGTAACCTTTCACTAATGACCATACTAGGGAGTCCAATACATTTATTCCAACACTGCCTTTGCACTGAATATTTATACAATTCTTGATGTCTCTCTCTTTGTCATGTTGAACATACATATATCTGTTCTTGTTAGTGTTAGATCTCATCAGTCTGTCTGTTCCTTCAACATAGAATATTCCTTTGCATAATGGCTCTACTTCTTTGTTTCTAGTTCTGTTCTTGATGTTTTTGTTCTTCTTTATTTCTTCATTTATCTTCGATTTACAGATGTCCCAAATGTTTTTATCTTTTACTATGGTGGGATAACAAATATTTCCTGCATACCCATCATACTTCAATATTCCATTCACTTTGACACCAACTTCTATTCTAGTCAAGTCTTTGAATAATCCTAACTCATACATCTTCTGTGATATTTGTGTCTTGTTATGTCCTTTTGAGTACAATTCATACACCATCCTCACATTCTTAGCCTCATCTTCTACTATACTACCTTTCTTATTCTCTATTCTATATCCATAAGGTACACTTCCACCAATGAAATAACCTTGCTTCTTCTTCATCATTCTTCCTCTCATCATACGCTCTTTCTTTATCATCATCTCACTCTCACTCAAGCTACTGAATAATGAGAACATGATGGATGCTGTCTGCGACATGTTTCCATCATTGTCAAGGAGTCTCATGTAAGGCTTCAATATGACCAACTGAATCTTCTTCTCTATCAGTAAGTCTCTTATTGAGTACAATACTTTTGGTCTTCTTGATATTCTACTTATCTCATAGCATATCACACAATCATAGTTGTCAGTTGCTATAAGTCTTTTTAATTCATTCAACCCATGTCGCTCATACTCATCTAGACTTATAGCACTCTCTTTGTCTTCTATGACATCATACTCTTTTCCTATTCTATGTGCTTCATCTATAAGTTCATTAGTCTGTTGGTCTAGTGTCTGCTTCTCTGTTGATACGCGGCTAAACAATATGCATTTCTTCTCACTCATGACTTAGTTCTTTTTTATAATCATCATACTCATTGAAATATATGAAGATTGAATTAATATTTCAAGAATTTAACATAGTTTGAGTGTCCTTTATGAAATTATACCAAGGTATGTTTCGAGTTACTCGAAACCGTTCGGGTTACTCCCTCCCGACCTTG
>ERZ808240.1128-NODE-1128-length-33989-cov-4.387399_pt1 | contig 33989 bp, 31 predicted proteins | sample MGYA00521084_ERZ808240 | MGnify/ENA primary metagenome ERZ808240 (study PRJEB31516, sample SAMN03275571) | gut metagenome | biome: mammalia-associated habitat; material: feces | host: Papio cynocephalus | place: Kenya | collected 2012-08-06 ... | reverse complement strand
GCTTAGCTCAGCGGGAGAGCATCGCCCTTACAAGGCGGGGGTCGCAGGTTCGAAACCTGCAGCATCCACCATTTAGGGCTAAAGACGCGCGGACGGATCAAGTGGGCGAATAGCGAAGTGGCCAAACGCGGCTGACTGTAAATCAGCTCCTTCGGGTTCGGTGGTTCAAATCCATCTTCGCCCACCACCTTATTTATTGGGGTGTAGCCAAGTGGTAAGGCAAGGGACTTTGACTCCCTGATGCACTGGTCCGATCCCAGTCACCCCAGCCACGATCCTCCGCTAGCTCAGTGGTAGAGCACTTGACTTTTAATCAAGGGGTCGTGAGTTCGAGCCTCACGCGGGGGACCATTCCCTTATTGTAGGGGATGCGGAAGGAAGCCTAGCAATGAGCTGGGCGTTTTTTCGTTAAAGGGGTTCTTCCCCCACTGTTCCGGTGGTAGAATCCTCTCGCGCGGGTTTGGTGAAATGGTAGACACAAGGGACTTAAAATCCCTCGGGTGATGAGCCCGTGCCGGTTCGAGTCCGGCAACCCGCACCACGCCAACAACCGAAGCGGGCCCCCCGCTTCTTTTTTTATTCTAAAAGGGCGTTTCCAAAAAGGCGCCGAACCGTTGGGGACGCCTTCAGAAACGTCAAAGGAGGTTATTCCATTTGCCGATCCGCGAATTTCCTCAGCCGATAACCAGCAAAGGTCGCAACGACGATTTTGGCGGCGTCGCCCGGCAAGAAAGGAACGACGCAAAGCATCAAGGCTTTGGCGAAATCGTAATTCGGGTTCGCGTAGATCAGAAACCAGCCCGTGCCGAAGGAATAAAGCACCACCGTGCCGATCACCATGGCGATGGGATACATCCAGAGCTTGTTTTTGAATTTCCCAATCAGCAAAGATTCAATGAGCACGCAGGGGACATAGCCAATCAAATAACCGCCGGTAGGGCCGAAGAGAACCTGGGGCCCTCCTCGGAAATTGGAGAAAATCGGCATCCCCGCCAAGCCAAGGAGCAAATAAAGCAAAACGATGGGGACGGAGATTTTCCAAGAGAAAACCGCGCCAATAAGATAAAGAGCCAAAGTCGCCAAGGTTATTGCGATGGGCTGAATGGGGATGGAAATCGGGGCCAAGACGCACATCAAAGCGAGGAAAACCGCGATCAGGCACATCTTTTGGACGGAAGTTTGACCGAAGCGTTTTCCTTTGGTTTTTTCTTTTTTGAATTCTTGTTTGGTTTCTTGTTCCATGCCGGAAATTTTAAACCAAAACAGTGCGTAGGTCGATGCGTTGGAGGCGATTGGCCGAAGATTGGCCAAGCCATTAGCACTCTTTGCTTGACAGTGCCAAAAAAGTGACTACATTTTATCTCAGCAGCCATTGGGAGGACACAAAATGAAAGAAGAAAAAGAATTCCAAACTGAGTCGAAGCAGTTGCTCGACTTAATGATCAACAGCATTTATTCCAACAAAGAGATTTTCTTGCGGGAACTTTTGTCCAACGCGAGCGACGCTATCGACAAATACCGTTTCCTTTCTTTGACCGAAGCTGGCAAATACCCCGCTTCCGAAGGGGTTATCCGCATTGAGGTCGACGATAAGGCCAGGACGATTTCGGTTTTTGATAACGGGATCGGCATGAGCAAAGAGGAAATGGAGAAAGATTTGGGTACCATCGCCAAATCGGGATCCAAAGACTTCGCCAAGAAATACGAAGACGCCAAAAAAGCGCAAGACCTATCCATCATTGGTCAGTTCGGCGTCGGTTTCTACTCTGCCTTCATGGTCGCGGATTCCGTCGAAGTCGTTTCCAAACCCATGGGAGGGGAAGCCCACCGCTTCCTTTCTTCCGGGCAGGATACCTATACCATCGAGGACGCTTCTTTTGCGGGCGAGCATGGCAGTTGCGTCAAGATCCACCTCAAAGAGGACAAAGACGGCGAAAACTATTCCACCTACCTCCAAACTTGGAAGATCGAGGATCTGGTCAAAAAGTATTCGGACTACATCCGTTACCCCATCAAGATGATGGTCAAAACCCAAGAACCCGACAAGGACGAAAATGGGAAGGAAATCCCTGGGAAAACCCATGAGGTTGAGGAAGACAAAACCCTCAATTCCATGGTTCCTCTCTGGAAGAAGAATCCTTCAGAGGTGAAAGAGGAAGACCTCAACCAATTCTATAAGAGCAAATTCGACGATTTCGAGGATCCTCTCGTTTCTTTGAACGTCCATATCGAAGGCCTTGTTTCTTACGATGCCTTGGTTTACATCCCATCCCACGCCCCTTATGATCTTTATTCTTCCAACTACGAGAAAGGTCTCGCCCTTTACAGCAAAGGGATCTTCATCCAAGAGAAATGCAAAGAGCTCGTTCCGGATTTCCTGAAATTCGTCCGCGGCTTGGTTGATTCGGAGGATTTCCCCCTCAACATCTCCCGCGAAATGCTTCAGAAGTCCCCTTTGATGAGCAAGATCGAGTCTTCTTTGGAAAAGAAAATCCTCGATAAGCTCATCTCTTTGCAGAAAAACGACAAGGAACGTTATAAGAAGTTCTTCAAATTGTACGGGAATTACCTCAAATACGGGATTTATTCCACCTACGGCATGAAGAAAAACGATTTGCAGGATCTTTTGATCTTCTCGACTCTGCAAAGCGAGGAGCCCATCTCGTTTAAGGATTACGTCGCCAAAATGAAAGACGGGCAAAAGGACATCTATTACGCCTCCGGGAAAAACATGGACGAAATCAAGATGCTGCCTCAACTCGAGAAGTTCAAAAAGGAAGGGATTGATGTCCTTCTTTGCGACCAAGAAATCGACGAATTCGCCTTGATGGCCTTGATGGATTACGATAAACACCCCTTCAAGAACATCGCCTCCGAGGACAAGGATTCCTTGACTCAAGAGGAAAAAGACAAACTGGATGCGGTCACCGCGGAGAACAAGCGTATCCTCGATGACATGAAAGAAGCCCTCAAAGGGAAGGTCGATGAGGTCGCTTTCTCCAGCAAATTGGTAGACTCCCCCGTTTGCATCACGACCAAGGAAGGTTTGTCCATGAACGCCGAGCGCGTTCTCGATGAGCAGCCGGATGTGGAGGGAAGTCAGAAACCGAAAGCCACAAAAGTCCTTGAAATCAACGCAGATCACCCCTTATTCCAAGCCATCAGCAAGCTTCAGGACGAAAAGGAAATCAAAAAATGCGGAAGCCTTCTTTACGATGAGGCGCTCCTTCTGGAAGGGTTCGAGGTTGAAGACAAAAAAGCCTTCGTGGACAACCTCAATTCCCTCATGATGAAGGCCTTCCATTAAGCCTCAGCCCACGTAAGTGGGCTTTTCTTTTTCCTCCCTTCTCGCCAAGCCCCCTTCAAATGGTAAGATGAAACCATGGATAACCTGCCAAGCAAAATCAAAGGCTCGATCTTGGCGCTCCTCGGATTGGGTTTTTCCTTGGACACCTCCTTCTTCTTGTTTTGCTTTGCGCTGAAAGCCCCTCGAGGCGATTTCCTCGCCTTGTTTGGGGCATCCATCTATTTTTTATTAGAAGCCTTAGGCCGAGCTTTTTTGATGTATTACACTTGGAAGGCAAAGGGCGCTTCGGGGGAAGAAAGGGAAAAGAAAAAACGATTCGCCTGCTTCTTTACCGGAGTTTTCGAGACCTTTTACCCCATCCCCTGGTTGCTCAGCGTCTCCTATTCTCCTTTTTTGTCTTCCTCCCATTATGCCTTTCTGAGCTGCGCAACGATCGCCTTGAAATTCAGCGTCGAAGCTCTCATCGCCCTGTCGCGTTTCCTTCCCTATCGAAAAAAGAGGATCACGATGGCGGCGGAATCGCTCTGTTCCTGCTGCGCCAGCCTTTCTTTGCTCCTTTGCTTTTTGTTCCCGGGGCTTGTTTTAAAAGGCGCCCTTCCGGCTTCTTTCCTTTTAGAAGAAGCTTGTTGGGTTTCCTTTTTGGTTCTGTTTTTTGCTCAAAACTTCTTCTTTTCCCTTTTGCTGTTGCAGGGGAAGATGATCGAACGCATAAGGAAAATCGTTTCTTTCGGGGTCGAGCACAGCATCGGCAATTACATCTTGGTCAGCGCCTCAGGCTTGACGATCCTCTCTTCGAGTATCGCCGCGATTCAAGAACAGAACCCTGCCTATGGCCTCGTTGGCTGGATTTATTTGACCCTGGGCGCTTTGCGGCTCAGCTCCCTCCTTTGGCGGAATTCCCTCCAGAAGAAAATCCACAACAAGAAAATCGCCAAGCTCCGCGAAAGCAAAATATGCCTCTACGTCGGAGCGTGTCTGCTCATTTTCTCGGCCCCTTTCTCCTTGGGAATGGCGACCGTAGGCGAGATCAAAACCTCCGGCGGGATAAGCGCCATCCTGTCCATTCAAATCGCTTACGGTCTGTTTCGCTTGGCTTTATGCATCAAAAACTGGATCGTCTACCGCAAAAGAAAACTCCCTTTCCAAACCGCGATGTCCTGCTTGGATTTCATCATAGCCGGATACGTGGCCTTCGCTTTGTTCTTGTTGATCGACGGTTACTGCCACTTTTCTTGGTCAGGGCCGTTTCTATTGATTTTGGCTTTCGTTTTTTTCACCCTCATCCTTGGCTTAGGGGTTTGGATGCTTATATTCGGGATCGTAGGTTGGAAAAAAGCCAACCAGGAGGAATACAACATGAAAGAGAATTGGAATGCTTTGCTTCCCTATCTGGACCGAATTAGGAAGCTGCGTCACCTAATCTCCGTCTTGAATTACGACTTGGAAACTATCTGCCCCGAGGCAGGATTCGAAGAAGAAAGCGGACTTATCGAAGACGCCCAGTCCGCCCTGGCCGGGCTTTACAAAGACAAAGACTTCGTCGAAAAAGTTAGGAAAGCGAAGGAAGGCGGCTTACTGAATCCCCGGCAGGAAAAAGTCGTTCGCCTTTTGTCGGAGGAAATGGACTTTTTGGAAAAGGTCGATCTTACCCAATTCGAAAAATGGCAAAAGGCTTATTCGGATTCCAACCGGATGTGGCATATCTGCAAAGAAAAGAACGATTTCCGTTCATATTTGCCTTATTGGCAGAAGTGCGTGGATGCGAAACGGGAGGAGGCCGCATTGAGAAAAAAAGATGGGCAGACCCCTTATGACGCCTGTCTTGGGAATTTTGAGCCAGGGGAAAGCTCCGCCCATCTCGATTCGCTTTTCGCCTCCTTAAAAGACTTCCTGGTCCCAAAAATCCAAACGACCGTCGAGGCGCAAAAGAAATGGAGCGTCCCATCGTTCCCTACCTATTCCCCCGAACAGCAGAAGAAGCTTGCATTCAAGCTTCTCGACCTCATCGGCTACGATAGGAAACGCGGCGCGCTTGCGGAGTCGCTCCACCCCTTTTCCGACTGTCTGAGCAAGGGGGACGCCCGCCTGACCTGCCATTACGATTCCGATTTCCGAAGCAATCTATTCACCATCCTCCACGAAGGCGGGCATTGCCTCGAATTTCAAGGATGGGGAAGCCAGATTTACGAAGACCACGCCGAAATGCTCTCCAGCATGGCCATCTGCGAAACCCATTCCCGCTTTTACGAAAACATCTTGGGCCGTTCATCCGCCTTCGCCCCATTCCTGAAACGAATCTGCGCGAAGACGCTTGATCCATCCTTCCTAACGATCAGCGACCATGATTTCTATCGTTCTCTCAACCTCGTTAAGCCAAGTCCTATCCGTTGCGACGCCGACGAAATGACCTACTCCTTGCACATCATTATCCGCTACGAAATCGAAAAGGATTTGATCAATGGCGTCATTCAATGCAAAGACGTCCCTGGCTTATGGAGAAAGAAATACGCGGAGTATTTGGGGTATGAGGTCAAAAACGACAAAGAGGGCTGCCTCCAAGACGTCCATTGGTCGGATGGTTCCTTCGGTTATTTTCCCTCTTATGCCTTGGGGAATCTTTATGGAGCCCAGCTCCTTCATGAGATGAAAAAAGATTTCGACGTCGGTCTTTCCTTGGAAAAGGGGCATTTCTCCCTGATCCAGAAATGGTTCAAGCTCAAAGACTGGCAAGAGGACTGGAGGGATCCTGCAGATTGGATCAAAACCGTCACGGGCGAAAGCTTAAACCCCTCCTATTTCGAAGAATACCTGAACGAAAAGTTCGAAAAATAAAAAAAGGGCACATTCGATGTAAAACAAAATTTGACAAAAGGGAGCTAACCATTGATTTGTTTTTGCAAAAGCAAAAGGAAAAATGATCATTTTGTCATACATATTGGAATGCCCGAAAACAAACGCATGGGGCTATTGTTTTGTTGTGAAACCTGAAATCGATTATTCCGAGCTCATCTCCGCCTTGGAGAGCGTTTGCCATATGTCTTTGGAGGAAATCGCCAAAGAAGGGCGGTTCAGCCGTCAAAGCATTCACAATTGGAAGAAAGGGATCTGCGAACCGGATCGGACGAATCGGGAAAGCCTCCTGCGGATCTCCACCGCCCACAACCTGAACTTCCCGACCTATTTTTTGGATATGCGCGGCCTCACACCAAGCCAAAGGGAAATGCTCCTCCAAATGAAAGAGTTCTTCCTCTCCGAAAATAAAGGAAAGCCGTAAAGCTATCTTTCTTTTGCCTCCTTCTTCAAGAAGGCAAGCCAAAGATTGCGCGGGGGGTGACCTTCGCATATAAAAAGGCGAACGGGGGCTGGGGCTCAACCGTTCGCCTTTATTTCCGTTTAATCGACTTTGTAGGACTTCAGAACCTTAAGCAACGGCTTGATGCTCTTGGCGACGACTCCTTGATCGAAGGGATCCTTCATCCCGTCTTTCTTCACCAAAGTGCGGAAAGGATATTTCCCGCCCATCTTGCAAAGCTTCAGATAGCGTTTCCAAGCCAGAGCGTGGTTCTTCCGATCCAAATTGAAGAATTGGAATGCCATGATTTGAGCTAAGGTGTAATCGATGTAATAAAAGGGGCTCCCGAAGATGTGGGACTGAGTCAGCCAACGATGGCCTGACGACATATATGCGTTCTCGTGGTACAAGGCGACTTTATAGGGGGTGTACTTTTCTTCCAATTCATGCCACTTCTGGTCCCTTTGGACTGGGGTGGCTTCGGGATTGTCGTAAACCCAATGCTGGAATTCGTCCACGGTTACCCCGTAGGGCAAGAAGGAAATCGCATCCGCGAGGTGAACATACCGGTATTTATCTGGCTCATCGAAGAAAAGGTTCATCCAAGGCTCGGCGAAGAATTCCATGGACATCGAATCGATTTCGCAGCTTTCCATCGTAGGAGAACGATATTCCGGGATTTTGATGGAACGGGCCATATAGGCTTGGAAACTGTGGCCGAATTCATGGGTCAAGACGTCCACGTCTCCGCTGGTGCCATTGAAATTAGAGAAGATGAACGGGATTCCGTATTTGGGGAAATAGGTCATATAACCGCCGGATTGTTTACCGGGCTTGGCTTCCAGATCCATAACGTGGTGGTCCGCCATGAAGGAGAAGAAATATCCCGTCTCCGGAGAAAGCTCTTCATACATCTTTCTCGCGGCGTTGACCTTATCCTGCGTAGTCCCATTGGGAATGGGGTTCCCCTCTTTGAAGGAAAGGCTTAAATCGTAAAGCCTAGGAGAAGTAATCCCAGTCCGTTTGAAGGCCGCTTTAGCGATTTTAGCGGCGATGGGGGTGACGAATTCCCTCATCTGTTCGCGATAAGCGGCAACGTCTTGCTCGTTGTAATCGTAACGGCCCATTCGGATATAGGCGAGTTGGGTGTAGGAGGAATAGCCAAGCTTATGGGCCATTTCGGTCCGGACCTTGACCAACGAATCGTAGATTTGCTCCGCTTTGTCCTTGATGTTCTCATCCAAATAGGCGTAATAGGCTTCGGAGGCTTCCTTCCTCGTATTCCGATCGACGTCCTGCATGAATTTCCCCATTTGGGGCAAATTATAGATGCCGCCGCGGAACGGAACTTTGGCAGAGGCGATCAGGGTGTCGTATTCCATGACGAGGTTGTTCTCTTGAATGCACTCCTGAACGACCCTCTCATCGAAAGATTTAAGGGCGTAATCCAACATCTGGAAGAGGAAGGAACCGAGCTTTTCTTCCAAGAATGGGCGGAATGGGCTGTCCACGAGGGCTTTGTTCCAACGATTCTCAGCCGCTTGGACTAAAGGCATCCCCTCGTTGATGACGTTCATCGCCTTCTCGTATTTTTTATTCGTCGTATCCAAGGAATAAAGGACCGAGATATGGGTCACTTCGTTTTGAAGAACGTCGCTAGCTTTCGCATGTTTCTTCCAAATCTTGTAGGCTTCTTCCCCGCTTTTGGCTTCTTCCAAAGAAGCGACAAAGGCGTTTTCCTTTTCGACTTCCTTTTTGATGTTCGGCACCTTAAACGGCCAGTCCTCAAAATTGGCTATTTGTTTCATCACAAAAACTCCTTTCAACGAAACATGAATCCTTAAAAGGATTCAGCATTGGCATTATAGTGAAGAAAGGAATTTATCAAAGAAGAAAGCGTTCTGTTTGCAACGAGGCGAAGCAAGTCTAAAATGTTCACGATTATGGAAGATGAAGCGATTGAGAAACAAATTCTAGCCACCATCGATAAAGTTAGGCCCTTCTTGCAAAGGGACGGCGGCGACATTGATTACATCGGATTTCGTGATGGAATCGTTTATTTGACGATGACCGGCGCCTGCAACGGCTGCCTTTACGCCTCCGAGGACATCACCTCCGGGGTGGAAATTATCCTCATGGAAGAAGTACCGGGAGTCATGGCCGTTAAAACCGATAACATTCCTTCGGATTTAATGGCGGATTACCTAAGGAAAAAAGAGGAAGAAGCAGTCAAAAAAGCCGGCATTTAAATCCCTTTTTCCTATATCTTTGCAAAAATACTATTTTTTTGCGCCTCTATTAAGCGCTTCGAAAACCACGGAAGTGACGGGGATCAATAAGAAGACAACCCAACCGGGATGCCAATACCCAAACTGCATCCCAAGGATCATGTAGGCGAAGACGGAAACGGCGGTCGTCAAACCCATTAAAGTTTTGTAGTCTTTCGTGCAGACAAATTCGAAGACCGAAGACCAAGCGGGAATCAGTAAGTAGAAAATCCAGCCAATCTTCCAAACCCAAGGGTCAGGCAAAACGGAATCAAAGAGGCAACCAAGTGTGACATAAGCCGCCGTAATCGTAAGGGCTAAACAAGCAGTGACGAGACCTCCTATTTTTTTAAGCTTCTTCCTTTTGGCCCCTTCCTGTTTCTTTCCATCCTGGGCGGATTCAACCGAGCTTTGGCTTTCTTCAGTGTCTTCTTCGTTCAAGTTCTTCCCCGGCTTGTCGAAAACAAGGCTATCCAAGGAAGTCCCATAAAGCGAGGCCAGTGCGATGAGGTTAGTAGTATCTGGGGTGGCCTCCCCCCTCTCCCACTTCGAAATCGCTTGGCGGGAGACTCCAAGCTTTTCCGCCAAATCATCTTGGCTATAGCCTTTCCCCTTCCTCAGATCGGCAAGTCGATTTCCAAATTCGATTGATGTCATAGGAACAATCCTTTCTTGATTTTACTTTATCTTCTTTTGCCAAAACATGCCGCCAAATCGGCTTTGCTTTTCGCAACTAATGGTTGCATTTAACATACGTCCTCATCATTTTACGGAATTTGGACCACCGATGAAAGAAAAAGAGGGGAGCTCCCCCTCTTCACTTTTCCGCGTGGATTAGTCGTTGGCCCAAAGAAGGTGCTTATAGAGAAGAACCCAAACCAAATCAGCGTATCCAAGGATCGTTCCGGTGAACGGAATGATGGCCAACACAAGGCCAAGGATGTTGTGAGTTCCTTTCGGCTTTTCAACGACAGCGGTGATACGAACGACAAGTTCGACAACCCAGTTGACGCCAGGGATCAAGAGCAAAATGAATTGGACGATCCTGGGCAAGCTATTGAAGAATTTCATGAATTTTTCCTTTCTAGGAACAAGAATAATGCTTTTCATTCAAAGAACAAGCCTCGTCTTTCGCAAATTCGACTTCTTTAAAGAAATAACGGGATAATCAAAATCCATGGCTGGCGATTCCGTTAAAAAACCGCCCCGCGAAATTCGCGGAACGGCTTCGTTGATGGACGGAACCCTTATTTGAGAATCAGGTTCTCCTTTTTGTTGGCGATAATGTATCCCTGACGGTTATAAACATCCTCGCGATTGTAATGGAATGCCGTTCCATCGGGCTGAACCATAGCGCCTCCCGCTTCTTGGATCAGAAGGTCTCCTGCCGCGACGTCCCATTCCTTGGTTCCTGAAGACATGCGGTAGAAGAAATCGTATTTGCCTTCGGCGATGACACAGAATTTATTGGCCGCGCCGATGGGGACAGCCTCCCCTTCGAAGCAGTCCGCATGGGACTTGTAGAAAGCTTTCTCTTTTTCGTTGAAAAAGGAAATCGAGCGCACTGCGCGAAGCTTGGAATCGCGATCGGAGCAATGGATTCGAACGCAATTCCCGTTTCCGTCCATCCGATAAGCTCCTTCTCCTTTCACCGCATAATAAAGCAAACCAAGAACCGGAACGTTGATCACTCCAACGACAACCTGCCCGTCCACCGCCAAAGCGATGTTGGTCGTGAATTGCCCATTCCGCGAAACGAATTCTTTGGTCCCATCCACTGGGTCAATAATCCAAACCGCTTTTTTCGATAGGCGCTCTTTCGTATCCCTGCTTTCCTCGGTCAAGAATCCATATTCGGGGAAAGCGCGTTTCAGGCGGGAGCGAATCATCTCATCCGCAGTCTTATCCGCATTCGTAACCGGAGAATCGTCGCTTTTGATTTCGACCTCGAAATCAGAATGGTAAATCTCCAAAATCTTTGTAGCGGCTTCTTTCGCCGCGCCAATGGCTTCGGACAGTTCTTTTTGATACATCTTTTTCCCTCCGAGGGAATTATAACGGAAGCTTTTTGACCCGCGTCAGCTCTTCGACGACTTTCCGGCATTCCTCTTCGCTGTAAGTGCTTGTCCCCGAGGCGAAAAGATGCCCGCCTCCATGGAAATGGGTCGCCGTAGGCTGAACGGGATAGCCCTTGTTCGAACGCAGCTCGCCGCGGTATTCGCCTTTCCCGTCTTCCACGAACAGGCAATAAATGTTAGGAGATTCCACGGATTCGATCGCGTTCACAAACGACCCCGCTTCTTCGAAAGAAAGCCCAAAAGAAAGATAATCCTTGGGGCCAATTATCACATACGTAACATCCTTCGTCTTCTGGACTTTCGAGCGTAAAAAGGCTTTGAAACGTCTTACGTTTTCCGACTCCCGTTCAAGAATCGCTCGAATCGAAAGAGGGTCGATCCCTTCTTTGGCTAAGCGGCGGACCGCCTGGAAGGTTCCTTGGTTCGTCCCATAAAACCGAAAGCATCCGGAGTCGGTAAAAATACCGGTATAAAGGGCTTCTGCGGCCAATTTTGTAAGTTTCAGATGATTGAAGAACGCGAAGTTTTCGATCAATTCGGCGCAGGCGATTTTGCGAGGATCCACGCAGAAATCGGGATAGGGGAAATCTTCCCCGCGTTTATTGGGGTCGTGATGATCGAACTTCGCGAATTTCTTCGCGAGGAATACGCGCTTGTCTTCGACCCGCCTTAAGCAGGATACGTCGACCAATATCGCCAAGGAGGAAGCGATGGTTTCCTCGTCCACGGAATCCATGGGTGAAAGGCGCGAGAACAAAGCGGGGATCCCGCTCCCGATGGCGTAAACCTTTTTGTTCGGAAAATTGGCCCGCAGGATCTCTCGCAAGCCAATTTGGCTTCCATAGCAATCCCCGTCGGGGATGGCGTGGCCCCAAATCGTGATGGTACTTTCTTTTTTTATAGTTTCGAGCAATTCTTGAAAGGTGGCCATAAAAGCTTTATAAGATACCTTCTTTTCGCGAAAAGGGAAAGAAAAAGCGCCTACGTTTCGCAGGCGCTCCGTTGGCTTTCGATTCAGGCGATGTCCTTAAGGCCGAGATCTTCTGCGGTTTCGGGTTTGCGAGGAGCCTCTTCCCCTTCTTCGGGTTCCGGTTCCTCCGAAAGGACAGCCCCTTGAACGGAAGCGTCATAGGCGGCGTCTTCGGCCTTATCGGCATCGTCCATATCGGATTCGCTGAGATCGGTGTAAACGTCGGACATATCAATGTGCACATTGTCATAAGGGGTGCGGGAACGGAGATTCCAAGTGTTGTCTTTCCCTTCCACAAAGCGTCCATCCAAAGAGATGTCGGTGTAGAAATGACCGATGCGGGAAGCTTCCTCATCCGGTCCGATTTCCAAAGCTGCTTTGATTTTCTCCCAAAGTTCTTTGAAGGAGACGGGGCCTTCCGAAGCAGCGAGGATCGAATAGGCGGTGTCGATCATGGATTCGTTTTTCATTGCGTTTTTCCTTTCACATTTTTTCTGGAGCAGAGACCCCAAGGATCCCGAGCCCGTTTTCCAAGACAATCTCGCAAGCCTTTATAAGTCCAAGGCGTGAAGAGGTCAAGTCTAAGTTATCGCGGTCGATGATTCGGCAAGAAGCGTAGAATTCATGGACCAAACCAGCGAGTTTGTGAACGTAGGCGGCCATTTTGGCGGGCTCACGCTCCTTCGCGGCGGACTCTATCATACTCGGAAAATCAGCCAAATGTTTCAAAATGGCGAATTCTTGGGGCTCTTTGAGCATCTTCCCGCTCTCATCAAGAGGAATCCCCTCCCCCAATTTCAGAAGCGAAGCGCACCGAGCATGGGCATATTGGCAATAGAAGACCGGATTGCTGGAGCTTTGTTCCATCGCGAGGTTGTAATTGAAGTCCAAATGGCTGGAAGCGCTGCGCTCGACGAAGAAGTAGCGAACCGCGTCGACGCCGACGTCTTCGATAAGCTCGCGATGGGCGATGGCCTTCCCAGTCCTCTTGCTCATTTTCACTTCCTGGCCATCACGGTAAACGCGGACGACTTGGACGAATTGGGCTTCCAAACAGTCTTCGGGATACCCTCCCATCATCAAGGCGCTCTTCATGCGGCCAATGTAGCCATGGTGGTCGGCCCCCAAAACGTCAATAAGATGATCGTAACCACGGTCCATCTTGTTGTAGTGATAGCAAATGTCGGGCATGAAATAAGTGTAAAGCCCATCGGATTTAATGATGGGCCGGTCCTTATCGTCCACGAATTTGCTGGTGGCCAAATAAGTCGCCCCATCCTTTTCATAGACATAGCCCTTTTCGCGGAGCTTCGCGACGGTCTTTTCGATGGTCCCGCCCTTGCGGATGTCGCTTTCGTAGCTGACTTTGTCGAAATGGACGCGGAAGGCGGCCAAATCGTCCCAAATCTTCTTCAACTCAGCATCGATGCCGAAGCGGATGAAGAAATCATGGGATTCTTGGCTATCAGCAAGGTACTTGTCCCCGTATTGGCTTTTGATTTGGTTCGCGATCGCGATCAAGTCGGTGCCGTGATAGTCGTCCTCCGCCAAATCCAAAGGTTCTCCGAAGGCTTCGTGGTAACGGGCGCGAATAGAGTGCCCCAAATGCTCGACTTGGTTGCCGCAGTCGTTGACGTAATATTCGCGAGTGACGTCATATCCGGCCCAATCAAGGAGGGAGGAGATGACGTCTCCGACCGCTGCGCAGCGGGTATGGCCAAGGTGAAGGTCGCCCGTCGGGTTGGCGGAAACGTATTCGATGTCGATCTTCTGACCGTTCCTCTCCGCGCGCCCAAAGGAGGATTTTTGTTCGAAAATCCGGGGCAGAATATCCGTCAAAGCCCCATGCTTCAAGAAGAAGTTGATGAAGCCCGGTCCAGCGATATCCACTTTCTCGACGAAATCGAGTTTCAGCTTATCGGCGATGATCCCCGCCAATTCACGGGGATTCTTCCCGATTTTCTTCGCGAATTTCATCGCGCAATTGGTCGCGTAATCGCCATGGGAAGCATCGCGGCTTCTTTCGATGACGATGTCGCTTTCCTGAGCCGGAACGCCGAGTTCGGCCAGCAAGGGCAGCAAAGCTTGTTTCAATCGGATTTCGTTGTCCATGTTTTTTCCTCTCTTTCTTCTTTTTCGAATAGCAGAACGGATGCTCGCGCGCGAATCCCTTCTTTCCTACCCACTTCCCCTAAGCCTTCATCGGTTCCGACTTGGATGCCGACTCGGTTCATGGGAACGTTCAGGAGGAAGGCCAAATTCACGCGCATCCCTTCGACGTAAGGGGATAAATGCGGTTCCTCCGCCAAGATGACGACATCGAGGTTCCCAACTCGGTACCCCGCTTCGCCGACCATTTTCATGACTTCGGAGACAATGAGCCTGCTGGGGGCGCCGTCCCATTTTGGGTCGTCGGTTCGGAAGTGCTTTCCGATGTCGCCCAAGGCCAACGCCCCCAAAAGGGCATCGCTGACGGCGTGATAGACGACGTCCCCATCGCTATGGGCGAGGAGGCCTTTCGAATACGGGATTTCCATCCCGCCCAAAACAAGTTTCTTCCCCGGGGCGAGGCGGTGGATGTCCTCGCCGATTCCGATGCGGAGGTCGCTCATTTCGTGACGTTGAATCGGAAGAAGACGACGTCACCGTCCTTCATCCGATAATCCTTTCCTTCTTGGCGAAGCTTTCCGGCTTCTTTCACGGCCGCTTCCGAGCCGAGCTCCTTCAGGACTTCGAAGTCATAGCATTCCGCTTTGATGAAGCCTTTTTGGAAGTCAGTATGGATGATGCCGGCGCACTCCGGGGCGCTCATCCCATTCACGAACGTCCAGGCGCGGCATTCATCGGTCCCGCAAGTGAAGAAGGTCGACAAATTCAGAAGCTTATAAGCGGCTTTGACCAGCTTGTCGAGCCCGCTTTCGCTGGCCCCGAGGGTTTCCAGGAATTCTTTTTTCTCCTGAGGCCCAAGCTGAGAGATCTCATATTCGATTTCGCAGGAAACGGGGATGCACTGCGCATGCTGCTCCGCAGCGATGCGGCAGACGGTTTGGTAATAAGCGCAATGGTCGAGGTCGGTGTAGTCCGAATCGGCAACGTTGGCGACGTAAATGATGGGTTTGGCCGAAAGCAGGAAGAAGTTTTTCTTGGCGTACTCTTTTTGCTCTTCGCTCAATTCCGGGCAAGTGCGGGCAGGCTTCCCCTCCCCCAGCCATTTCTCAAGGGGAGAGAGAATGGCCATTTCGTATTGAGCGACCTTGTCATGGGCGACGCGGGCTTTAATGCCCTGCTTCGCAATGCGGTTTTGCACGCTTTCGTAATCGGCCATGGCCAACTCAAGATCGATGATGCCGATGTCGCGGGAGGGATCGACCGTGTTCTCCACGTGGATGATTTCATTGGAATCAAAGCATCGGACGACCTCGCAGATGGCGTCGCATTCACGGATGGCCGCCAAGAACTGGTTGCCGAGCCCTTCCCCTTTGGAGGCGCCTTTGACAAGGCCTGCGATATCATAGAAATCGAAGGTCGCATTGACTTTGCGGGCGGGATGGAACATATCGCAAAGGAAATCGAGCCTCTCATCCGGGACGATGACGACGCCCGTGTTCGGTTTGATGGTCGCGAAAGGATAATTCGCAGCTTCAACGTGAGAATTGGTGATCGCGTTGAATAGGGTAGATTTTCCAACGTTGGGGAGCCCAACGATTCCAGCTTTTAATGGCATAACGTTTACTTCCTAAAAATGGCACGAGCATTTTAGCGCTTTGCGCGCGCGTGAAAAAGAAGAAGAGAACAAAAAAGGCCTCCGAGAGACTCGGAGGCGTAACCAGCTAGGTTAAATTAGTCGACTTTCTTAACGTTCTTAGCACGCGGCCCACGCTGAGACTCTTCGATTTCGAACTCTACATGCTCGCCGGGTTCGGCGGTCTTGTAGTCGTCCATCAGAAGAGCAGAGTAGTGGAAGAAGTAGTCCTGGTTGTCTTCGGCATGAATAAAACCATAACCCTTCTCTTTGTTGAACATTTTAACTGTTCCCTTCATGAGACTCCTAACCTTCCTAGCCATAACGCCTCAAAAGGTTGTTTGGCTGTGCATGATATTAGCACCTTTTCCCTTGCTTGGAAACATAGCTTTTTACCAAATTTTGCTGCGCCTTAGGCGAAATGAAATCAAAACATAGAAACAAAGGAGGAAAACGCAGGAACAGCCCAAGCAGCCCCATAAAGGAAGCAAGGAAAGCCCCAACCGGATCGGCGTTCCGAAGGAGCGGGCCAAATATATGCTGACCACCGCTTCTAAGGCCAAAAGGGAAAGACAGGATGAAACCAAAGCCGCCCCCAAGGACAGCAAGATGTGGCATAGCAGAGCCTTCGACAATTGCTTCCTGTCCGCCCCCATTGCGAACAGCAGCCGCGCTTCTTTCCCGTTTTCCTTGAGCGTGATCCCCAAAACGATCGTGGAAAGAAGAAACGACAAAAGAAAAGCAAACGCGGCGAAGAACGCCAAAACCTTTTTGATATAACCCAAGGAACTTTCGATTGCGGAGGAAACCTCAAGCGTCGGGGAACCGAATCGGAATTTTGGGAAGGATTCGCGAAGCTCAGACAAAACGGATGGAAGATCCGCGCCTTCATCGATTTGGAAAATCGCTCCATTCGGAAGAAGGGAGAAGGGGTCCGCCCCGGCGGAGAGAAAAAGAAAGTCCGCGGACCAGTCCGAACAAAGGTAAATCGCCTCGACATCGTTTTCTTTCACCCCGGTGACCTTGACTTTGCTCAGGGAAAACTCGCGATCGTAAAAATCCCCAGCTTCCGTTCCTTCAAGTTCGGTGGCTACATAGACTTCCTCCGGTTGGCCCCAATTTCGGTACAAAGCGGACGAAACGCCGATTTCTTCATAGTTGATCGGCGCCTTGCCAAAGTCAAATTCCTTTTCTCCGTAAACGGTTCTCAAGGGCAAAGAAGTTTGCAAAACCCCGACATCTTTGCAATATCCCGGCAATTCTATCGGAACGTCTTTTTGGGCGAGCGGCAGTCTGGAGTAAGAATCCACCACTGCCTTCGCTTCCTCTTCGCTCGGCGTGAAAACCAAGTGTTTTAAAAACCCGGAAACGAGGGATTGCGGATCGGCGAAATACCCGCCTGGGGTCAAAACATCCCTCCCCAAAATGAAAGGCGAGGATGACGACACTTCTTCGATCTCCTTCCAGCAGGGTCCTGATAAATCGCAGGAAAACAGATAAAGCCTTCGGATATCCGTGGCGTCCCCTTTTTCCATTAAGGAACCTAAAAAGAAAGATGAGACCCTTTGAAAGACAATGCCTTTGTATTTGTCCTCGACCCGAATTTTAGACAAAAAGGAGGAGGCACCGCCCCTAGGCTCAACGTAGGGCACCTCATAAATCGCTTGAGGGGAAGGGGTCTCGGATCCATTCCAGGGCTTAAAGCGCATTTTGTCGACGAACAAAGAATGGGCCCATCGATGATCGGAATGGTAAATCGTTCTTTTTTCGGAAGGACATACACTGACCAAATTGAAAATTTGTTCATCCTGAAAGCCATAGTCCAACCGCGAAAGACGCAAAACGATGGGCAGAGGAAGATCGGAAAGATAGTCGCCCAAGCTTTCGAAGCTCCGCTCAATCTGCAAGCGGAAGCAAAGTTGGAACATATCCGAATAGGGCAGCCCGAGGATGATCTCGTCGAAATCCATGGAAGGCGGTTTGTTCGGATAGAAAGAATCGCCATCAGCAAAATCGAGCCATTGATAATCGTTGAATGAGCGGGCGGAAAAACCAATCAAGGGGATTTGCTCCGAACCGCGGAGGGCATAGACGAAGTTGTCGTCGGAAAACCATTCTTCGAAGTTCATAACAAAACTCGACCCATAGTCGAACAGCTCATCGGGATAGGAAGCGACGAGGGCCTTTGCGCTTGCCATTGAGTAAGAATAAACGTTGGAATAAGGGGAGGCCGTTTCTGTCTTTCCCTTCATGATGATGCGGTTTTCCGGCACGATCGAAGCAAAGGATGATTCAATTTGGCTAGAGATCGAAAAAGACAAATAAAGAGACATCCCAATGCCAAGCAGGCCTGCGGCGATGGCGCCTTCGGTGAAGAAGGAACGCCACTTCTTTCTCTTTAAAATATGCCAAGCATGAAAAAGCAAAGAAAAGAAAGGCAAACGGGGATGCGCCCTTTCTTTTCCTGGGATCCTTACGGGAAGATGTTTCTGGGAAGACTCTTCCTTTTTTGAAGAAAACCCCGCAATTTGGCCCTGATCTAGCTGAAGAATCGCGTCGGCGTGAGCGGAAAGCAAATCCACGTCATGGCTCACGACAACAACGAGGCAGCGGGAAGAAATCTTTTCCAAAGCGGAAAAAAGACGAGAGGAGTTCTCGTGGTCCAAAGCGGCGCTTGGCTCATCGAGCAGCAGCAGAGAAGGATTGTTCATGACCGCCCGGGCAATGGCGACCCTTTGTTTTTCGCCCCCCGAAAGGGTATTCACAACGCGCTTTTGATAACCGTCCAAGCCAACAAGAGATAGGGCGTCGCGGATTTTCGCTTCGCGCCTTCTTTTTTTGACGAGATAGCAGGACTGAAGGGGCAACGAAAGATTGAATTCGACCGTTTCCAGCTCCAAGAGGTTGAACGATTGGAACACATAGCCGATTTCCTTGAGGCGGAACGCGCACCGTTCCGACTCGCTCATCCTCTTTGGGTTCTTCCCAAGGATCAAAACATCCCCTTCATAACCATCATCAAGCATTCCAAGAATATTCAGCAACGTGCTCTTCCCGCTTCCGGAAGCACCGAAAACGCCAAAGAACCCTTTCTTAGGCAAACGAAAGGAAACGCCCCGCAACGGTCTTTCCTCGCCGAAGTTTCTTTTCACATTTTGGCATACAACGCTGTCATTCATCGCGGAGTTCCTCGTTTAGGCTATTTGCTTTCGCTCTCTTTAGGGGGAGCACCGACAGAAAAGCGACGAGCAAAGAGAAGAAAAGCAAAAGCGTCTCCAGCAAGAAAGGGCATCCAAACATCGATGAAGTCGGGATGGACACCAAATCGGAAAGGCCGAATTCCGATTGGAAAAGGCGGTTTGCGCCCCATTGGAGCAAAGGGGCAAAAACCAAACTTAAGAAAACGGCGGACAAACAAATGGTCAAGGATTCCAAAAAATACAATTGGCGAACGGTTCTTTGGCTTACGCCCAAGCAATAAAGAATCGCCGTCTCCTTCTTCCGCAAAACGAAGTTGGAACAGTTCGTCATGATCAAAATCAAGCAAACCCCCGCCAAGGATAGCGTTGAAAACAAAGATAAGGAGGAAGAAAAACCTTGCGACAACGTTAAGAAACTATTCGCGGTATTCGCCACTTCGCTGAAAAACGAAAGGCCATCTTCGGAAGAGTCATAAGAAGAAAGGACCCTCGCGCTACGGCCCGTTGTGCAAAAAGCAAAACGAGAATAGCCACTCAAGGGCGAATTGCCGGCGCTTGATTCCACCATCTGGTAGATTGAAGAACGCTCATCCCCAAAGCCAGTCGAAGAATAGAAATCGGCCAGAGCGGAATAGGAAAGATAAACCTTCGGCGTAGCCAAAAAGGGAAAGTCCGGCGTCACGGCTTCGATTTGAAACTCATAATCCAAAGTTGTATCGCCCTCATCGCCAGGCAAAGAAAAGCTCGTGCGGAAAGAAACCGTTCCGCCTTTTTCGTTTTTCAAATATTGTTGGGAAAATTCATGATTGACCACGCAATAATCCACCGTCTCTTCCGGAATCTGTCCATATTCCAAACGGATGCCTCTTTCTTGTAAGGAGGCAAAAGAGGGTATCACGCAAATTTTGATCGTCTCTTTTTGGATGCCGTTTAAATAGAAAACGGTTTCTGTTGGAAGGAAATAAGAGAAATTAAGTCCCCATTCGATTTCGTTCTCTTGATCGAAATCCAAACAAGAATCCAAAGGCGGCCTGCTTGTTTCAACGAGCTTTAAGGGGGAATTGCTCAAGGAGACTTTCCTTTTTTCCTGAACTTGGAAGACCCCATATTCCGGAGATTGCTCCACCTGATTGCTCAAAGCGCCTTGATAACCCAAAAAGTATCCTAGCGAGAGCAAAAGGGAAGAAACGCCGATGAAAGAAGACGTCAGGCAAAGGAGATTCTTCCCAAGGTCTTGACGCAAATTGCGGAGCAAGAAGAAAGAAAAAAGGGAATGCTTCGCCATCAATCAGCCTTCCTTTCCCAGGGCAGGCGGAACGTTTCCGTCAAAAAGGGCTTGAACAAATCCTCATCGTGGGTGACGACGATTACCAATCGGGTTTGGGATATCGAGCTTAAAAGCTGAGCGACCCCACGCGAATTATCCTTGTCTAAAGCGCCTGTAGGCTCGTCGCACAAAAGCATTTTCGGAGAATTGGTCAGCGCTCGGCAAATGGCCGCCCTTTGCTTCTCCCCGCCCGATAACGAATCAACGCACTGCGTTTTTTTCTTCAATATCCCAACCTTCTTAAGCAAAGAATCGACTTTTTCCCTTTGTTTGGCTGGCCCTTTTATCATTGAAGGAAGCAAGACATTTTGATAAACGGAAAGGCCTGGAATCAAATTGTAGTGCTGGAAGACAAAGCCGATTTCTCTTCGCCGGAATTCAAGCCAATCCTTTTCATGAAAAGACGTCAGGTTTCTTCCTGAATACGAAATTCTTCCCTCGCTCGGGGAAGACAAACCGGAAAGGAGGGAGAGCAAAGTGCTTTTCCCGCAGCCGGATTTCCCCAAAATACCAACCATCCCTTTTTCCGGGAAAGAAAAGGTCAGGTGACGGAACACCCATTTCTTCGCCGATCCGTCCTTAAAACACTTCCCGACGTTCTGCAAATCTAAGAATCCCACATCAGCCTCCCTTTAATCCTTAAAGGGAAAAATGGCAAATGGGAGGATTTTTATAGCTCTCCCGTATGGGAACAAACGATTTTCTTAAGGCGTTTGTTGAATTGATCGCGGTCCACCAAAAGAACTTTCCCGCATCCCAGACATTTCATTTTGATGTCCGCGCCCAAGCGAAGGATTTGGAACCTCTTGCAGTGGGAGAAGCAGGGGTGGCATTTTTTCATTTCGACTTCATCGTAAAGGGAAGGATTTAGAATCACCACGGTTCATCCTCCATTTTCACGGCGGCAGGAACCTTCGGGAGGCCGGGCATCGTGAGGATTTTCCCCGTCAAAGGGATCACGAAATTGCTGCCTGCGGCAAGGCGAACTTCGCGGATGGAAATCGGGAACCCCGTCGGAGCGCCTAGCAGCGAGGGGTCGTCGGAAAAGCTGGCGGGCGTTTTGGCCATGCAAATATAGGCGTCCCCGAACCCCATCGATTCGTATTCGCGAAGTTGGGATTCCGCCTGCGGAGAATAACGGACCTCACCAGCATGATAGATTTCTTTGCTAATCTTTTCTATTTTTTCTTTCAAAGGCATTTTCAAGTCATATAGGGGATGGAAATTTGACAGCTTGGTTTTTAGAGTGGCAAGGACTTTTTCCGCGAGGTCCACCGCCCCCTCCCCGCCTTTTTCGTAAGCATCGACGAAGGAAGCGGAATACCCATTTTCGCGGCACCACGTCTCCAAAAAGGAAACCTCTTCTTCCGAGTCCTGAGAGAAATGGTTGATGGCCACCACGACGGGGAGGCCGAATTTAGCCATGTTATCGAGGTGGGCTTCCAAATTGCAGACGCCTCTTTTCAAAGCGGAGACGTCAGGCTTCCCCAAGTCTTCATAGACCTGCCCGCCATGGAGCTTGAGCGCACGGATGCTCGCGACCATGACGACGCAATCCGGATGGAAGGAACCTTCGCGACATTTGATGTCCAAAAATTTCTCCGCGCCCAAATCCGCGCCAAAGCCCGCTTCCGTAATCGTGATCGGGGCCAGCTTCAAAGCGAGTTGGGTGGCGAGAATCGAATTGCATCCATGGGCGATGTTGGCGAAAGGGCCGCCGTGGACCAATACGGGATTGTTCTCGACCGTTTGGACCAAATTCGGCTTCAAAGCCTCTTTCATCAGCTTCATGATCGCATGGGTGATCCGGAGGTCTTTTATGGTGATCGGATTCCCTTCTTTGCCATAGGCGACAATGACTTTTTGGATTCGGGAATAGAAATCATCCGCGCTACGGGCAAGGCAAAGGATTGCCATCAGCTCGCTAGCGACGGTAATGATGAAATGATCTTGCCGAGGAGTGGCTTTCGGGTCACCTTCGGAAACGGAAATCGTCCGTAAGGCTCGATCGTTCATGTCCATCGCGCGGTTCCAAACAATGCGATTCGGATCGATATTCAAAGGATTCCCTTGATAAATGGAATTGTCGATCACGGCCGAGATGAGATTGATGGACGAAGTCAAGGCATGCATGTCTCCGGTGAAGTGAAGATTGATGTCTTCGCTTGGCCCAATGGAGGCTTTGCCACCGCCCGTTGCGCCGCCTTTAAGGCCGAAGACCGGGCCCAAAGAAGGCTCCCGGAGGCAAAGCATCGCCTTTTGCCCAATGCGTCCGAACCCCTCCGCCAAAGCGATGGACATCGTTGTTTTGCCCTCGCCCGCCTTCGTTGGGGTGATAGCGGTCACTAACACAAGCTTCCCGTCTTTCTTCTCTGCCAAAGACTGATAGCATTCGGGATCGATTTTGGCTTTGTATTTCCCGTAGGGTTCCAAATCATCCAAGGGAATCCCGGCTTTTTTGGCAATTTCTTCGATTTTAATCAGAGACATAGAGGCTTCCTCGTTTGCTTAATTATCCTTGTTCTTCGGCGAGGAAAGAAGGCCGTCCTGCGATATTAAATCCGCAAGCAAATCCTCCTCCCCTTTGATCCAGCGAATGGGGAACTGGTGGCGGAACCAGGTCATTTGCTTTTTAACGTAATGGCGAGTGTTTTTCTTGATGAGCTCTTTGGTTTCCTCTAAATTGGCCTGACCGTCCCAATAAGGGAAGAATTCCTTCACCCCAATCGCTTGGAAGGCGTGGCAAGAGCGGCCGTAGCGATCGACCAGCGTCCGGTTCTCCTCTTCGATGCCCGACGCGAACATTTCTTCGACCCTTTCCTCAACGAGCGGGTAAAGCCGTTCCCTTTCCACTTCAAGGCCATAAAAGCGAACGTCATAAAGGGGCTTATGGGTTTGGCAAGCGTTGACGGATGACCGTTTCGATCCGGTGGCCAAACAATATTGGATCAGGCGGAGGACCCTGCGACGGTTGTTGGGATGGATTTCTTTAGCGGATGCTTCATCGAGTTCCAGCGCCTTTTGGTAAAGGGATTTGTTATCGAGCGTTTCGTAAGAGGAAAGGTCGATCTGCCTTTCTTCGGGGAATTCGTAATCGTAAAGCCCCGCTTTGAGGTAGAGCCCGGTCCCCCCGGCGATGATGATCGTCTTCCCAGCGCCCTCAAGCTCAGAGATCTCACCGCGCAGATCGGCTTGGTATTCCACGACGTTGTAATCGGAAGACAGAGGCACGAAATCGAAAAGGTAATGAGGGACTTCTAGGCGCATGGATTCGCTCGGCTTTGCCGTGGCGATATTCAGCCCTTGGTAAACTTGATAGGCGTCCGCGTTGACGACCGCGCCATTCATTTTTTTAGCCAAAGAGACGGCCAATTTGCTTTTGCCGCTACCAGTAGGACCGGTAAGAACCAAAATCATTGCAAAAACGCCCCGATTTTCTTAAGCAAAGGCAAAACGTCTTCTTGGGCGGAACGGTAATTCTCCGTCACCGGATGGGAATCGTATTCTTCTTTGAAAAAGGAATAATCCTTCTTGGCTTTTTGGTATTCCTCGTCCTTCCCCGCGCCGGCGCAGCTCATCATCCTCTTTTGGGCGTCTTCCATTTTCGAGCGAAGCTCTAGGAGGGAAGCATCTTCCAGGAAGGCTTTCCTCGCTTGGAAGAAGGCGATGACTTCCTCTTCTTTCCGCAGGGTCGAAGAAAGCTTGCGGCAAAGAAGGATGAGGGGGTCTTCCTGCAATTCTCCGATCATGGAGAAAGCGCGGTCCTCAATCACCTTCACCGGGACGATGAGTCCCTTCAAGGATGCGGGCCCTTTGAAATTGATGAGCTTATTCGATTCCGTGTAGCCCGAAAGCATCGAAGGATCTTTCTTGGAAGGGCCATCGACCAAAACGTCGTAGACTTTCCCGACCATTTGGGAAGAATGGGACATCACCCCTTCTTCAATGACCTTCAAAAGGCGGTTGAAGCGTTCGTGCTTCGCCTCTGCCGGGACATCGTCCACCATCGCGGCGGCCGGAGTTCCTTTCCTTGGGGAATATAAGAACGTGAATGCGGCATCGTACCGAACCTCTTGGCAGAGGGTGAGCGTATCTTCGAATTGCTCCTCCGTTTCGTTGGGGAAGCCGACGATGATGTCCGTGGTGATCGCGCATCCGGGGATCTTCTCACGGATTTCTTTGACCAGGGCCAAATATCCTTCGCGCGTATAACGCCGGCCCATCTTCGCTAGGATTTCGCTGTTCCCGGACTGAAGGGGCAAATGGATGCATTTCATGATGTTGGGGTAAGCGGCGATGACATCAAGCATGTCGGAAGAGAAGTCCCAAGGATGGCTCGTCATGAAGCGGAGGCGGGGGATTCCGGTCTCGGCGACTTGCTTCAAGCAGGTCGCGAAGTTGGTCCCATCGTGGAAATCCTTGCCGTAGCTGTTTACGTTCTCTCCCAAAAGGGTGATTTCCTGAAACCCTTCTTCGACCAGTTCTTGGCACTCCGCCACAATGTCCTTCAAAGGGCGCGACCTTTCTCTTCCTCGCGTATAAGGGACGATGCAGTAAGTGCAGAATTTGTCGCAGCCATAGGAGATATTGACGAAGGCTTTCACGTTGTCGAGGCGCGTGGATGGCAGGTTTTCGAAAACATCCCCCTCCCCCGAGATGATTTGGACCAAATCCTTTTTCCGCTTCAAATGCCCCTCGATGAGCTTGAGGATGTTAGGAATGTTGTGAGTGCCGAAAATCAAATTCACATAGGGGTAGGAATGCATGATTTTCTCTGCCACGCCTTCCTGCTGCATCATGCATCCGCAAACGCCGAGGATGAAATGATCCGGATCGGCGTAATGCTTGGCTTTGAATTTGCCGATTTCCCCATAGACTTTCTCCTCCGCGTTTTCCCTAACCGCGCAGGTGTTGATCAAAACGAGGTCGGCCTCTTGTTCGTCTTCCGTCCGGCTCATTCCCGCCAATTCCAAAAAGCCACCTAAGACTTCCTCATCGCGAACATTCCCTTGGCATCCAAAGGTTTTGATGAAGTACTTTCTCCCTTTGCCATAGGCCTTCACGACAGGAGGGACTTCCAAAGAAGCCGAAACGATTTCCGCCTTCTTCACGCGGCTACGCGCTTTCTTCATGTCCGGGAGAGAAAGATAATCAGTTCTTGCCATAGGTTTTTTCCTTTCCGTTAACGTAGAACAAGGGGTAGATGCCTTCGCATGATCCATTAAGAGGGTTTAAATCCAAAACAACGGCGTTGATCTGCCGGTCCCCATCCTCAGGGAAGCGGAGCCGGGCAGAAGGATCAAGAAGGAGAAAGCGGTCGATCGCCGATTCCCTTTCGGCGCCGATGACGGTATCGAACCCCCCGCACATCCCCGCATCACTGATGAAACCCGTCCCCAAAGGCAAGACATGGGCATCGTTGGTTTGGACGTGGGTATGGGTGCCGACTACAGCGCTCACCTCGCCGTCGAAGCCATAAGCGAAGGTTTGCTTTTCGGAAGTCGACTCCGCGTGGAAGTCGACGAAGTGGAAAGTCGATGGCTCCTCTTTTCTCAAAAGGGAATTCATCGCCTCAAACGGAGGGGTAACCTCTTCGTTCATGAAGGCCTGCCCCAGGAAATTGCTCACGCGCAGGCTTCCCTCCTCGGTCTTGAAGACCATGCTTCCGAAACCCTTGTCGTAACCAATCAGGTTATAAGGCCGAACAAGGCGGTCGGCGTAGGAAAGGTAATGATCGATCTGATCCTTGGAATGCCAATGGTTCCCAAGGGTCACACAGTCGACGCCCGACTTGATCAAAGAGGAATAATCCTTATAGGAAAGCCCTTTTCCTTTGGTGATGTTTTCCCCGTTGGCGATGACAAAATCGGGTGCGTATTTTTTCCTTAAAAAAGGCAAAAGGTCGGAAACCCCGGCCAAGCCGAGGCTCCCGACGATATCGCCGAAGAAGAGAATCCTCATTTTATTTCGCGGTTTCGATCGCGCGGTATTCGCGGATGACGGATACCTTGATTTCGCCCGGATAGGTCATTTCCTTTTCGATCTTATCTTTCATCTGCTGAGCCATGACGACGGCTTCCGAATCGGAGATTTTATCGGGGATGACCATAACGCGGATTTCCCTGCCCGCCTGCAACGCGTAAGCTTGCTGGACGCCTTCGAAGGATTTGCCGATCGTCTCAAGCTGCTCAATCCTCTTGATGTAGGTTTCCACGGTTTCGGACCGTGCGCCCGGCCTAGCGGCGGAGAGAGTGTCGCCCGCGGCGACCAAATAGGAGATGACGTAGCGAGCTTCCACGTCCCCATGATGGCTGGCGATGGCGTTGATGACGACGTCGCCTTCGCCGTATTTCTTAGCGAGTTGGGCTCCGAGATCGGTGTGCTTTCCCTCGACTTCGAAGTCAACGGCTTTGCCGATGTCGTGGAGCAGCCCGGCGCGGCGGGCCAAGCTGACGTCCAATCCAAGCTCCCCGGCCATGATGCCGGCGAAGTAGGCGACTTCCATGGAGTGCTGAAGGACGTTCTGCCCATAGGAAGTCCGGTAATGAAGCCTGCCGATGTAGGACATCAATTCGCGGTTGATGTTGTTAAGACCCAGCTTGTAGCAAGCTTCTTGGCCGTACTTCTGAGTCGAATCGGCGACTTCGCGTTTGCATTTGGCGACGACGTCTTCGATGCGGCCCGGCTGGATGCGCCCGTCTTTGACCAGGTATTCCAAGGACCTTCTGGCGATTTCGCGGCGGATGGGGTCGAAGCAGGAAACGGTGATGACTTCGGGCGTATCGTCGATGACCAAGTCCACGCCAAGCTGCTGCTCCAAGACCTTGATGTTCCTTCCCTCGCGGCCGATGATCCTCCCCTTCATCTCATCGCTGGGGAGGGAGACGACGGAGACGGTCCTTTCGGTGGCGACGTCTTGGGCGTACTTCTGAACGGCCATGGAGAGGAGATTGGTGGCCTTCGCCTCGACGGTGGCCTTGGCCTCATCCTCTTTGTTTTTGATGTAAGCGGCGATTTCGCTGGCCATCTTGCTTTCCACGCGGGCCATGATTTCATCGTGGGCTTCTTTCACGGACATCCCCGCGACTTTCTGCAGTTCGGTGAGGATGTCATTGATTTTGGAGTCAAGTTCCTCGCCTTTTTTCTTATTGGCTTCGATCTCACGCTCGAGCTGTTCCTTTTTGGCGTCCAAGGAATTCTCTTTTTGGATCAAAGCGGCGTCCCTGGCGTCGATGGATTGCTCGCGAAGATCGAGCTTCTGCTCTTCGGAAGCGAGCTCGCCTTTGCGGATCCTGATTTCGTTATCGGCTTTTTGCTTGGCCTCGAAGGCGATTTGCTTCGCGTCGATTTCGGCGTTCTTCGTCAAGTGCTCCGCTTTGATTTTGGCGTCGCGCAGAATTTCGTCCGCGTTGCGCGACGCCGCCTTTTCCTTGCTTTTGTTGACAAGGAAGAAAATGGCGAGGGCGATGGCCGCCAGCCATCCGACGATGGCTAAGATGAGGAAGGTGAGAGTCAACGGTTCCATAAACAAAATCTCCTGTATAAGGCACCCAGGCGATAAAGCGAAGTGATTTGCTTACTATGATCGAGAACGAGGAATCTATAAATGAGCGAACCCAAACTTCAGGCAATGGGTGTAGTACCTCTAGGTACTGATGCTATTTTATCAAGCGTTCCAAAGAAAAAATAGAGCCGATTGAAAGGGCTTTCCCATTCAAAGAAAAGCGCGAGGGCCGTGTATCGGTTTTCCACCTATTATTTCTTTTCAAGCCTCGCGGCGAGAAAGCACCCGCTTTCATCCATTCGGACATCAATACCCCCTTGGACAAGGGGCAAAAGATATTCATGGAATTCGTTGCTCATGGATGAGGAGGAAAGTATCCAGTCCTTCGGGAAGAGGCGATTTTTGTTGGCCACCTCGCCGACTTTCACCTTTTTGACGTTGCAACGATAGGGGGAAGAGCTGACTCGCTCTAACGCAACCATCACGCCCGTATCCCCGTTTAAGCCCGCAAAAAGGGCTTCTTTTCCCAATAAAGCGGCTTCTTCGGAATCGACCTTCGACGTTAGGAAGGGGTTCGCGCGAACCGGGGTCGACAAAATGACCGTGCGGACCCCAAGGCCGAGTTTCTTATTCACGAGTTTGCCAAGCTCAAGCGCGGCACCTTCCGGAGAGGCGTGCCCAAAAGAATCGTAAAGGGCAAGGGTTTCGTGATGGACGGGGATCCCCTCAGAAACCACGACGACGCAGGTTCCTTTCCTTTCGTATTGGTTTTGAACCTCGGTAAGGAATTCGCGTTCAGAGAATTCGCCTTCCGGCAAATAGATCAAATCCGGGTGATAGGGCTTAGGCAGCAAATCGGCGGAGGCGGCGAGCCACCCCGCTTCCCTGCCCATCACTTCGATGATGACGACTTTTCCTTTTTTGTAGCTATGGGCATCGATGGATATGAGCTTCACTTGGTTGATCACGTGCTTTGCGGCGCTTGCGAACCCCGGACAATGATCGGTCAAAACCAAATCGTTATCGATGGTCTTTGGGATGCCAACGACGCGGATCCCTAAATCGGAAAGGTGGTGCGAAAGCTTGTCGCAGGTATCCATCGAATCATTCCCGCCGTTGGCCAAAATCAAGGAAATATCATGTTTCTGCAATGTTTTGGTGATCTTTTCCCAAATTTGTTGATCTTCGTGCAATTTAAAACGCGATGATCCCAAGAAAACGCCCGGGGTTTGGGGAAGAAGGGAAACCGTCGCTTCCGAAAGCGAAGAAAGGGGGATTAAACGATCCTCAATGATGCCTTCGATCCCATCTAAGGAACCATAGACTTCACCGATGCTGCTTTCCTTCTCTTTGGCCCCTAGGAGCACGCCGTAAAGGGAGGAGTTGATCACGGCCGTCGGACCGCCCGATTGGAAGTAGCAGACATTGGTTTTTTTCATTGGGTTATTTTAACAAGTTAGCACGAGAAAAGGGAGCCTCGCGGCTCCCTGAATTAAGCGATGACCCCGTCTTCGTCGGCTTCCTCGGGCTGAGACTCTTTCCGGATGGCCTCCCGGACGCCTTTGTCGATTTCGTCCGCGATTTCCGGATGCTCCTTGAGGTAGCTCTTGCAAGCTTCCCTCCCATTTCCGATTTTGTTCCCCTTGTACTCGTACCAAGAACCGGTCTTCTTCAGGAATCCGTATTTGTCGCCGAGGTCCAGCAGCTCCCCCTCCCGGGAAATCCCTTGGCCGAAGATGATCTCAATCACGCAGCTCTTAAAAGGAGGGGCCACCTTGTTTTTGACGACTTTCACCTTGACCGTGTTCCCAATGACGTTGGCGCCTTCTTTAATGGCTTCGGCGCGGCGAATGTCTAAACGGATGGAAGCATAGAATTTCAAAGCGCGACCACCGGTGGTCGTTTCGGGATTCCCATAGACCACCCCCACTTTTTCGCGAAGCTGATTGATGAAGATGACCGTGCATCCGGTGCGGGCCAAGACGCCGGCGATCTTCCTCATTCCTTTGGACATGAGGCGGGCCTGCAACCCCACCTGATTGTCCGACATGACCCCATCAAGCTCCGCCTGAGGGACGAGCGCGGCAACCGAATCCACGACGATTAAGTCCAACGCATTGGACTGAGCGAGCATTTCGCAGATCTCCAAAGCCTGCTCGCCGGAATCCGGCTGAGACAAGATCAAATCATCGATGTTGACGCCGAGCTTCTTCGCATAATCCGGATCGATGGAGTGCTCCGCGTCAATATAGGCGGCGCGGCCTCCTTTCTTTTGGGCTTGGGCCACGGCCTCCAAAGCAAGCGTCGTTTTCCCAGAAGACTCAGGACCATAAATCTCGACGATTCTTCCTTTGGGATATCCGCCGACGCCAAGGGCCTGATCCAAAAGGACAGATCCGGTCGGAATCACGTCGACGTCGACCTTGGCATGGTCGCCAAGGCGCATAACGGCGCCTTTCCCATAGGCTTTTTCGATGGAACGGAGGGCTTCCTCCAAAGCTTGTTCCTTCCCGTTGTTCGCGGGCGAAGTGTTTTTTGTCATTGCTGTTACCTCTTACCTTATCTATAAAAGCAATTCGGCGAAATCGCCTATTTTTTCCCTTCCTCCGGGGCAGCCGGGAACAAACTCGCGGCAAAGGCGATCATGGCATCGACGGTGGCTTTACGAATCTCGTTTCGGGTTCCTTGCAGATGAAGCGGGACGGTCCAAACGTTCCCTTGATAAGCAAGGCCAAGGAATACCGTTCCGACGGGTTGCCCGCCTTTTTGGACGTCCGGACCCGCGTTGCCTGTGCAGGAGACGCAGACGTCGCAGCCCAGAGCTTTTCTCCCGCCTTCGGCCATTTCGGTGGCGACTTTGGCGGACACGACGCCTTCCTCGTCGATGTCCTTTGCGGAGACGTTCGCCAAAGAAACCTTCAAAGCCGGGTCATAGGTAATCAATCCGCCCCGGTAAACCATGCTCGCTCCGGGGACTTCGCAAACCGTGGAGCCGAATAGCCCCGCGGTTAGGGATTCCACGCTCCCGAGCTTGAGGTTTCGATCTGCGAGCCTTTGCAGCAATTCACGAGCATCAATCATGGTTTTTCTCCTTTAAAACATGCCGATTCTGAATGACGTAAATGATTCCGGAAATCAGGGACATCGCCGTCGCCAAATAAATAAGGCAAGAGGCGATTCGAAGATAGGGGTTCCAAGAAGCGTCGAAATAAGAAAAAGGCCATCCATTCAACATCGCAATCGGCAAGGCGGCCATTTGGAATACCGTCTTCAGCTTCCCGAAGATATTGGCCGCCACCACTTCGCCCTTGCTTGCGGCGACGAAGCGGAGCGTGTCGACGACCAAATCCCGAAGGACCATGAGGATCACGCAGAAGACGGGGATCGTTAAGGAGCCTGGAAGGAACTCCCAAGGGACGGCGAAGAAAATCAGCGAAGAATTTACGAGCATCTTATCGGCGATGGGATCCAAAAACTTCCCCAAATCCGTCACTTCGCCCCGGCTTCTCGCCAAATGGCCGTCCAAGGCGTCCGTAAGCGCGGCGAGGATGAAAACGCAGCAGGAAATAAGCCCCACCAATGTGATCGGGGAGTCCCCTATGGTCGGAGAAACCCAGCCACAGAACTTTCCGCCGATCGCCCAAACGAAAAGGAAAACCAAAAGCAATCCGACCAAGAGGATTCGGAGGATCGTGATTTTCGTGGGCAAGTTGATTTTCATAAGCATTCAATGAGTATCCGGTCCTATAAGCCATGTTTTGTCTAGGACGACAATTTATCTCGGCTTTCGCCGGCCCCCTCTCCTTCGTTTCGGATTGGGCGCTTCCCCTACCAAATTTGGGTTTCTCGCTTGTGGGGTTTGCCTCGTTTCATCTTGGCGTCGCCGCCAAGCTCGTCTCTGTGGCACTTTCAGGGTTCCTTTCTACAAGAGAAGTTCCCCCGCCGTCACGCGCTCCCGCGTGCCTGGGGTTATTGATTCCCCCAGCGCAATCACTACCGCCATCGCAGGCGGTGCGAGCATGGACTTTCCTCTACCTTGCGGCAGCAGTCGTCCAGACCGGATGCATGTTCATTTGATGGTTTCGGGATTCCCTCCCAAACGCCAAACGGCTTTCTCCAGTTTATCGATGCGATTTAGGAGCTGAAGGTTGCCGGAATTGACTTCGGCGGAATCCTTCACCCCCGCCAAGCGGGAATTGAGCTTCGCGTTCTCCACCGTCAAGGAGTTGTTGGCCTCCTTGGCTTTACGGAGTTGGGTTTCCAAATCCACGATGTAGCGTTTGCTCTCTTTGTAGTAAGCCTCGAAAGCTTGGTAATCGCGGATTACGGCATCCAAGAAGGAGTCAACTTCTTCAGGGTCGTATCCCTTCACGTTCGGAGTGAATGTTTTGCGAAGGATTTGCTCCGCGTTCAATGAAATGGTTTTGTCTTCCATGGCAACGTTTGAATTATATTCAAAACACCACGCACCTGCAACGAAGCAAGCCGCGTCCAAAACAGGTTCAAAGGGGTCGCAAGCACCTACAAAGGAAGCGCGGGCGAAGGTATACTTCTACTCGTGAAATCGCTAACGAAATGCCTCCGAGGCTACAAAACCGTCATCTTCGTGGATCTAGAGGGCACGCAGTTTTCCCACGAGGTCATCGAAATCGGCGCGTATAAGGCTTTTTTGAACGAAGATTTGACCGTCAAAAAAGTAGGACGCCCATTCCGCTGCTTCGTCAAAGCCAAAAGGCCGATCGGCGCCTTCGTGGAGAAGATGACCGGCATCAACGAGGCTAAGTTGAAGGAAGAAGGCTGCACATTCCCCCTCGCCCAGCAGGCGTTTCGGAAATATGTGGGGAAAGACTGGTTCCGCTCGATCTTTCTGACTTACGGCAATCAAGATGCCTTCATGATGCAATCCTCTTTGGAGCACAATCCGGAAGCCAGCGCGGAGGACGTTAGGATCTTCCGCTCCCACAACTTCGACTTTGGATCCTTCCTTTCTTCTTACGTCCGGGACGAAAAGGGGAACGCGCTTTCTTTGGCCCACGCCTGCGAAAGGCTGCAAACAAGTTTTGACGGAAAAGCTCACGATGCCTTAGACGACGCAAAGAACCTCATGTCCCTTTATTCCGCATTCATTGAAAGAAAAGACATCGTCAAAGCCCATTATCTCCGAATCCTCTCGCAAGGAAAAATGATGAGCCCCTCTTTGCGGAAGGCCGCAATCCGTTTGGCCAAAGGGGAGGACGTCAGCAGCGAGATGTTCTTATCCTGGGTGGGAGAAGAGTTGGAATGAAGTACCCTTCCGGCGTGAGGCCGTTTGCGCAGGGCAAACAAGCGAACACCTTCCGCAAAACGAAAAAAGCGGCCCTTTCCTCCGGCAACCGAGGAATGGATTTTGAAGCGGCGCTCAACGAATCGAATGCTTATTACAAAGAAAGGGGGCTGTGCCTCATCACCAAAAGGCCGACTCCCATCAACGTGGTGAAAGTTGACTACACCCGCGGAGCGCTGATCACCCAAGCATATTTCGAAACCCAATCCACCACCGATTACAACGGCGTTTGCGAAGGACGTTACATCGATTTTGAAGCAAAAAGCACGCGAAGCAAAACCTCATTCCCCCTATCGAACATCCCCTCTCAGCAGATCGAGCATCTGAAAGGGGTCATCGCCCAAAGCGGGATCGCTTTCTTTCTGATCCACTTCGACCTGCTTGGGAAAACCTTTTTGGTCCCGGCTTCCGAGGTTATCGCTTTCTACGAATCCCGCCCCCGCGCATCCATGCCCCTCTCCTTCATCGAAGAAAAAGGGAAGCCAGTCGCCGAAGGATTCAATCCCCGATTCAATTACTTGCCGGTTTTAAAAGAAGTGTTTTTTGCGGAGAAAAAGGAACAATAATCCCGCAAAAAACAATGATCGCATTCCGGATTTCGGCTGTGGCACACCTCTCTTCCAAAGCGGATGAAGCAATGATGCAAAAGAGCCTCTTCCTCTTCGGGGAAGGTCTTTTCCAGGACCTTTTCGATTTCGGCGGGCTGAAGCCCTTCTCTTACAAGCCCTAAGCGCGTAGACACCCTTTCGACATGGGTATCCACAGGGAAAGCGGGCTGATGGAAGCACTCCATCAAAACGACCCTCGCCGTCTTGTTTCCAACTCCCGGCAGATCAAGGAGCTCCTCATAGCTGTCCGGAACCCTGCCCCCGTATTTTTCTTGTATCCGTTTGGCCATCGCAATCAGATGCATCGCCTTGCTATGGCTTAGTCCTAAGCTGTGGATTATCCCTTCCACCTGATTCAAATTTGCTTCCGA
>ERZ808240.1127-NODE-1127-length-34004-cov-4.064361_pt1 | contig 34004 bp, 31 predicted proteins | sample MGYA00521084_ERZ808240 | MGnify/ENA primary metagenome ERZ808240 (study PRJEB31516, sample SAMN03275571) | gut metagenome | biome: mammalia-associated habitat; material: feces | host: Papio cynocephalus | place: Kenya | collected 2012-08-06 ... | reverse complement strand
CAAAGAGATGATGTCCCCGCCTCGGTTTTGGTAAATATCCACGATGGAAAGGAAAACTTCGTACAAAGGGCTTTCGAAGTAGGGCGTCATGAAAAGGAGGCGCCCATAGACTTCCTCGCTTTGGATGCTTTCGATCGTCTCCTTCATCTCCCCTTCCGCCCCTTCGCAGGCGGCCTGAAAACCTCGCGAAAGGGAATTCGTGACCGAGCAGGTCGTCAAGAAAGCATTCATGAATCGATAGCATTCCCTCCGGATCCTTCTTTTCCTCTGCAAAAAAAGGACTCGAGGGAGGCAAAGAAAGCAAAGGCAGGTTAGATAAAGGGACAGAACTAGAAGGGAAAAGGGAAGCGAAGAGGACGACCAATAGGCGACCGAGGCGACAAGCGCGGAAAGGGCAAAGCAAACCAAGACGCCTTTCATTGTTCCGCCCCCTCTTCGAATAGGATGCTCATTTCGCCCTTTTCCATCCGCCCGATTTGGCTGATTCTCCGTACGATTCCTTTTTCGGAGGCGGTTTTTTGGACGCAAACGTAGAGGGGGAAGCTTTCCTTCACGTCATGGAGCAAATCCTCGTAAACCATTTTCCCGCCTTTCATCTGGGCTAGCCGAGCCAGCCGGGACGGCATGGAAGAGACCGAACCCGCGTGGACGGTAAGCAAAATCGGATGGCCGCTCATCGCGCAGGAGAGGGCTTCGAACATTTCTCCGCCTCGGGCCTCCGCCAAAACCAAGTAGTCGGGGTTGAAGCGAAGGGCTGCCCGGATTAACGAAGATACGTCCCCGCCTTTCCCGGAGGGATCGATGACCCAGGTGGTGAGGTCGATCTTCGAAAGGCCCCGGATCAGCTCAAGCTCCTCCGCCGAATCGATCACCAAAACGCGGCACGCAGGAGGGAGGTGAAGCAAAAGATATTTTTGAAGCTCCGTTTTCCCGCTCCCGGTCTCCCCTCCGATCACGATGGATTCGCTTCTTTTCAAAGCTTCCAGCAAAATTTCCCGGGAACCTTTTGGGAAAAATGAAGGGTCTTCTTCCACCGCGGAGCCTGGACGCTCCACGCGGAGGGAAAACGAATAGGACTTTTGGTCTTTCACCCGGGTCAAAGACAAAAAGCAGGCGCAGAGTCGGTAACGGCCAAAGCTCACGTCCAGAATGGGGGACAAATACGAGAACTGGCGTTCGGATAGATTGGCGATTTGCCTCAAAAAGGATCCCACCTCCTCTTTGCTTTCCTCCAAAGGGAGCCTTTCCCTTCCTGTGGAGGACCCCTCCGCGAAAAAGGCCTCCCCGTTGAAGCTGACGTCATTTACGTCTTCCCGGCGAAGCACCTCTGCCAAGAACGAGGATTCCACGAAGCGGACAAGGGGGTTCTCCTCTTCCATCAATAAGCCTCCATGAGGGAAAAGAAAGCCCGCTTGCTTAAAATCCTGTCGCCGCTTGCCCAATAGCAATTCAATTCGACGATGGCCGCTTGAAGGCCCAGAGGATCGATTTCCTTCCGAATCGGGTCGGCCGGGCTTACGCGATAGGCATATTCGCATAGGCCGCCCAACGTTTCCTGAAAGTGGAGATCGATCCGTTTGTGGAGGATATCGAAATCGAAATAAGGGGCGACCATTTCCCCTTGGACATTCAACTGAACCACGCTGGATTCGACGATCCCTCCGAACAGGCCATAGAAAGCCCGGTTCGCACCCATGGTCACATAGCCGAAGCGGAATAAGGCGAAAGCGTAGGCGAGGAAGCCCAACGCGAAGAAGAAGCTCCCCATCAAAGCTCCTCCCAATTCAACCAGTATTCCCCGCCGGGGGAAAAGGAAGAAAAGTTCGGCGTGAAATGGCGGGAAAAGACGATCGACTCCTCAAGCGGGGTGAAGGAATTCAAGCAAAGGGAAAAGCGAAGCGGCATGCCTTCCTGCCAAACCGGAATGATCAAGTCTTTCGTCCGATAAGATGAATCGCCGTCCTCCCTCATTTCCCCATCATAAGGGGAAAAGCCGTATTCCTTAGCTAAGCAAAGGCGGAATAAGCAGTTTCCTAACGGGACGAAAGAAAGGGGCACTGCGGTGAATTTGTTTTTCTTTTCGCCGATTTTCCAGCGCTGAAAATCTGTGTAAATGCGCAATTCCCCGATTTTTTCTCTCTTCACGAATTTCTCTGGAATATTGTAGCCGCGAGCGGTGATCCCCCCTAGCCCAAAGCGATTCCCAATTCCTTCTACGTTCTTCTTTCCGCCTGAGAAAACAAAATAAGAAGACTCGGCGCTGAGGCTTGGATAATAAGGCCCGCCCAAAACGAATTGGTCCTCTTCCCCATCTGGGTAAAGGGAAGCGCCCACGGATTTGGCCGCTTGGACGATCCGCTTCTTTTGATAGCAAACGTAGCTGCTTCCAAGAAGGGAGGAGGAGGTATGCTCCAAACGCGCCTCGAACCGCAAAGGAACGCCTTTGCCTAGGATCGCCCCGGGGACGGAGAAGGAAACCCGCTCCGTGCCGGAAGGAACCTTGAAGAAAGTGACTTTCTTTTGGAAAAGCATCTCCTCTCCCCTGCTCACCTCAAAAACGAATTCAAAGCAGGAATATGCGTTCCCCGCATGGGCGATGAAGAAGGTCAGGTTCTGATCCTTCCCCGCCAAAAGGGGGTCACCGGAAATGGACTGGAAACGGATCCCTCCCGCATCAACGAAGGAAGAGGCAATTCCTAGAAGCGTTAGGAAGGCAAAGGGGAAGCGGTTCATTTTATCTCCGCCTTCAATGCCTTCAAAACGGCTTTTCTCTCTTTCCGATACGCCGGTTCGGAAACCCAGCCGTAATACCAAAAAGGGTACACCCGGCCGAATTCGAGGCATTCGGATATCAATACCCTTTTTTGGAAAGGGTCCAATCGTTCGTAAAACCTCTTTGCCCTTTGGAGGTAACGCGCCTCCGGCCGAAAGGAACGTTCGTTCAGGAACGTATCGTTCCATTCGTAAATGTGCAGGTCTGGGCTATTGCCAAGGGCCAAAAGGGCCTGCCTCACCTTCATCTTGATTTTTGAGCAAATCGGATCTTCCTTAAAGGGAAGGGAAATTGAGTTTTCGGTGGAATCCATAGGTTGACCTCACCCTCTTATAAAGATGGATTTCCCTTTTCCCCCCCCAAGCGGATTTCTTTTCCTCAAAGACGGGACGCGTTTTATAATTGGGTCAGATGATTATTTTAGTTGGGGCCTCCGCTTCGGGAAAAACGGAAATCGCCAAATACCTCGCCTCCCATTATGGAATCAAGAAAGCCATCACCCACACCTCGCGCGACAAACGCGAGGGGGAACAGGATGGGGTCGATTACTTCTTCGTGCCTGAGGCGATTTTCCTGCAGATGAAATCGCGGTACTGCTTCGTGGAGACCACCTGCTACAACAACCACTTCTACGGTTGCTCAAAAGACCAAGTCGCCGACGATCGCTGCGTGGTCGTCGATCCCAACGGCTTGAAAGCCTTCCAAGCTTTGAAGAACAAGCGGGTCATTTCCTTTTTGCTGCGGGCGGACAAGCAAACCCGCGAGCAGAGGATGCGCGGAAGAGGCGATGGCGAAGAGGCGATCCGATCCCGGATCGAAAACGATGAAGTCGCCTTCGCCCCTTCTAACGTTGGCAAAGTCGATTTCATCATCGATACGGACTCCCGTCCGATTGAGGTCATCGCGAAGCAAATCTACGCGCTTTACCAAGCCGAGCTTTCTAAGCTCAGCTAAGTTTCCTCCGAGGGTGATAAGTGACCTCCGCTTGCACGACGGTGTAGGGGGAGGCTTTTTTGACTTTCACCGAAAGGGGCCCGAATTCAAAATGATCCCCTTCCTTCCCAAAGCCGCCAAGGCGATCGTTGATCCAACCGGAAACGGTTTCGTAATCCTCGTCGAGTTCGGTTTTGGAAAGATGGAATTTCTTGAAGAACTCATCGATGTCCATTCCCCCACGGACCAAGTAAACGTTCCGCTTCGGGGTTTTTTGGATATCCAATTGCACGACTTCGCCCTCATCGTAGATCTCTCCGACGAGCTCTTCCAAGATGTCCTCCATGGTCAAAAGCCCTTCGGTTCCGCCGTACTCGTCTTTCACGATGGCGAGGTGGATGTGGGTTTTCTTCATCAGCGACAATATGGAGGAAATCTCCATCGTCCGAGGCACGCTGAGGACCGGGTGCATCAGCTCTTCGATCGAAAGATCGGAATCGTATAGCATCGCGCGAAGAAGGGATTTGACGGGAATGTAGCCCAAAATGTGGTCGTAATCGTGACGGTAGACGGGGATGCGGGAGTGACGGAAGGCGCCTTCAAGTTTGACGAAGGAGTTCAGGTTTTGGTCATAGGCGATCCCTTCGATTTTCATCCTCGGGGTCATGATTTCATAGGCAGAGGTGTCGATGAATTCGATGGAATTGGAGACGAGTTCTTTTGACTTCGAATCGATGATCCCCTCCTTTTGGATGGCGTTGACCATTTCCTGAAGCTCTTCGTCGCTGGGGGCATCTTCTTCCGCGTCCACCACCGCGTCGTTGGTCAAAATAGGTTTGGTGAGCAGGCCGGCGAACCAACGGGAGATAAATACGACAGGGTAGAAAACAAACCGCATGAAGGAAAGGGGATAGGCAAAGCCAAGGGACAAAGACAAGGAGTAACTCTTGCCGACGACTTTGGGAAGAATCTCCCCGAAGGTCAGAATCAAAAGGAGCATTACCCCCGAAACAAGGAGCGAGGCAAGCTCCGGGTCGTCCGGGGCGAGCTGAGCGGAAAGCAGGGTCCCAATAGAAGAGGCAAGGATGTTCACGACCGAATTCCCAAACAATGGAGCAACGATGGTTTCTTCGTAATGAGAGGCGAAATAATAGGCTTTTTGCGCTTTTTTGCTCTTCTTTGAGGCTTCTTTTAAACTAGGAAGGGAAACGGAAGAATAAGCCATGTCCATGCAGGAAAAAGTCGCGGAAAGGCAAAGCAAAAGGAAGATGGCGACGCAGTAGACGACGATCAGAGTCTCCCTCATAAGGACTCCTTCCTCGGCTCGGCGATTTTCCCGACCAGCTCTTCCAAGCAATCCTCCATCGTGACCATGCCCAAAACGTCCTCGTCTTTCTTGACGATTGCGATTTGGGTCTTCCGGTCGCGGAAGCCGGCCACCAAGTCATCCAGCTTGACGCCGGGCGATACGAAATAAGGCTTTTGGAGCATGGAGAGGCAATTGGTTTTTGGGTTCTTGAAATAGGCCGTCAAAAAGGTCTTCACCACCAAAATCCCGACGATCTCATTTTTGTTCCCCACATAGCAGGGGATGCGCGAAAAATCGGTCTGTTTGATCGCTTCGATGAGTTTTTCGTTGGTGATCCCCTTTAAATCGATCATGGCCATCTTCGACTTCGGGGTAAGGACTTCCTTAACGGAGGTATCGTCGAAATCCAAAGTCGCTTGGATGATGTCGGACTCATTGCTTTCGATCTCCCCTTGATCCTCAGCTTCTTCCACCGCGGAGGCGAAATCGGCTTCCGTGACCTCGGGGGTCGGCTTCGCGCGGAAAATCTTCTTCGCCAAGAACGTCACGCCCCGGAACAGGAGCCCAAGGGGATAGAACAGGCCAAAGAAGAAAGTCAGAGGATAAACCGTGAACCTCACCACCGCGTTGGGAGCCCCTTTGCCTAAGTATTTCGGAATCGTGTCCCCGAAAAGGAAAGTGAGGAAACCCATGACGATGGATACGACCAAAGAGGAGACGTTTTCGTTCCAATTCGGAAGCCATTTCAAAAACAAAGAAGTGGATAAAACGGAAATGATGATCGAGCTGACGTTATTCCCAATGAGAACGGTCACCAGCGTCGAATCGAAGTGGTTATAAAGCCAGACGATGAGTTTTGCGGTTGTGCGGCCTTCATCCGCCTGGACTTTGAAGCGGTATTTGTTCAAAGAGGCGAAGGCCGTTTCTGTGGCGGAGAAAAAGCCGCTGAAGACAAACGCGAACAACAGCAGCGCGAGTGAAACCCAATCTAAGGGATCCATAAGGCGGCGCATCACTTCCTTTCGTGACGAAAGGGATTCTAGCATAGAAGAGGGCAAAACAAAAAGGCCCGCGGTTGCGCGGGCCTTCGTTGTCGGAGATCAGTCTTCGTCTTTCTCGTCGGAAGCTTGGGCGTTCTTAAGTTCGGAAGCCCAATCCTTCTGCTCAACTTGGCCTTGGACCAAATTGTTTTTGGCCATAACGTCGGCGATCAGCTGCTTGGCGCGGCGGAAGGAGAGGTCGCTCTTCACTTTGAACACCAAGGGGATGTCTTTGTAAGTCCCTTTGTGCCCGGCGTCCTGAATCGGAAGGGTCGTATTGGCGTAGTCCTTCGGATCGAGGGCGAAGTAGAGCTTCAACCCTTTGCCGGCGATGGTGATCTTGAGGAAGGTCACTTTGTGCAGGCGGAAGGTGTCGCCGGAGTTGGAGACGCGGCTTTTGACGCCGTAGCTCATCACTTCGCTTTTCAGCTCGTTGTAGTGGTTTTTGAGCTCGTCGTCTGCACTTTCCATACGTTCTGGGAAGGGGATGCGGATGATTTTCTCGTGGGGAGGGAGATTGGGATTGATCTGTCCCACGACCCTTTTCTTCGGCTCGTCTCCTTCTTCCTCGCCGCTTAATCCGGGGGCGGGCTCTTCCTCGGCGGCCGGAATGGTTTCTTCGGCGGCCGGCTCGGAAGGCTCTTCTTTGACGGGCTCAGGTTCGGGGGCTTTCTCTTCGTCCTTCGCTTCTTCGACGATCTGAACGGGGGCCGGGGCCTCTTCTTGGACGGTCTGCTTGGACTCCGGTTGCTTGGCGGGCTGCTCAACCGGTTCGCGGACGATGATGGTCACCGGGGCGGCGGGTTGCTTGGGCTCAGCGGGCTGAACGCTTTTGAGCTCTTGCGCGATGATGGCGCGGATGTCCTCGGCGGTCAGCTGCTCAGGTTTCTCTTCCTTCACGGGCTCTGCCTTGCGGGAGAGCTCTTCGGAGATGATTTGACGGATCTGATCCGCGGTAAGGGCGTTGCGCTTCTCCTCTTCCGCGCGGGCTTCGGCTTCTTTCTGAGCAGCCTCGGCCTGCTTCACCTTTTCCTTTTCGGTTTCGATGGCGAGGCGGATTTCCTCCGCGACTTTGGCCTTGGCTTCCTCAATTTCGCACTGATGGCGCTTTTCGGCCTCCTTTTGGATAGCCTCCTGCTCAAGGCGCTTATCCTCTTCCGCTTTTTTGGCGGCTAAAGCGGCTTCTTGGGCGCTCTTCTCGGCGGAGAGCTCCTCGCGGATGATGGAGCGGATGTCCTCGGCGGATAGCTCCGGCTCGGGGGCGGGTTCCACGACGACGGGCTCTTCTTCGGGATCCGCCTCTTCCTCTTTCTCTTTGGCAAGATACCCTTTGAGCTCCTCTCCGATGATGGAGCGGATGTCCTCGGCGGTTAAGGATTTGCTTTCCTCTTTCTTTTCCTCTTCTTTCGCGGGCGCGGGGACCGTGACGATGAGAGGCTGGGAGGAGGATTCTTTCTTTTGCGAATCAAGCTCTTCTTTGACGATTTTCCGGATGTCTTCCGCTTTCAGCGATTTTTCTCCGGTCATATTCTCTTGGATTTCGGACAAAGGAACGGAGCTGCGCCTTTCGCCGACGCCAGCGCTTTGCGCCGGGGAATAGGTGTTGATGTATTGGACTAGAAGCGGGCCGGAGATGGCAGTGGAGGTCGCGGGCACGTCCGAGCGCGGGCTTTCGATGGAGGAAACGGTCTTGCCTTTATATTCTTCTTCAGCGGCGGCGGGCTTAGCGGAGGCTTTGTTCATCTCGTCGTGCATGATGTCGCGGATCTCTTCCGGGGTCGGCGTCGGGCCGGTGGAATTCTCGTCGTGGACGATGACGATGTCATTTGCTTGGGCGGAATCTTTGGCGTATTCCCTCTTCACCGCTTTCGGCGTTTGGGCCAAATAAACCATATCCGCGATGTCGGCGATGACGAAGAAGAGGAAGCCAAGGGCGGTGATGCCGGCTTCGGCGAAGACGATGATCAGCCAATAAAGGGGGAAGTTGATCGATTCGTTCTTATAGCAAGCAAGGAAGAAAGAGAGGAACGGAATGGTTCCTTCATAGCGAACCCCTTTGTACTCGGCGATGTAGTTGGGAAGGAAAACGATGACGCAAAGGGCGGCGAAGACTGCGCCAAACAGCAAGAAGAAGATCGCCACGGCCAAACCGCTCGGCCTCTTGTTCACGCAAATGACGATGATGTGAACAACGAAGAGGACCAGAACGAAGGCCAATACGCCAAGGACGGCCCATGAGGCCAGGCCCAACGGGGGGTTGAACAAGGACATCACCTTTTCGGGGAAGGCGGTCAGAAGCGCGCGAGTTCCAAACACAACGTCGCTTCCGGAAACCTGGAGGAGTTTGGGGGTAATGCCAAACATCACAATCCCGACAACCATCATCACAACGGCTGCGATTGTCAGGCCACGAACGGTCTTTTTCATAGCTTTTATCTCCTTTTATGAAAGACGCTTTGATTTTATGTCACTTTTCTTTAGAAAAACAAGAACGAAAAGCCCGCAAAAACCCATTATTGAAGGGAATCGGAAACAAAAATTTAAGGTTTTTGCCTTTTCCGGCTCCTTGGAAATAATTTCGGTCTTTGATAGTGACGGAAGCAGAAAATGAAGACGCGTTGTAAAAAACAACTACACGGATGCCCTATTTCAGGGCATTTTGTCTTTTTTACGCTGATGGGCAACCTTTTTTTCTCCACTCACCCTCAGCATCGTTTTTTCCAAAAAAACGCTTCCACGTCTCGAATGTTTTAAAAAAGAGGGCCCGCAGGCCCCCTTTACTTCAGAAAAGAGATTATTCGTGGAATTTGATCGCAGCGCCGATGAATTCGCGGAACAAAGGATTCGGGCGAAGAGGGCGAGATGTGAACTCGGGGTGGAATTGAGCAGCGATGAAGAAAGGATGATTTTTCAACTCAATGATCTCGGCCAATCCCGTTTGGGGGTTGATGCCGGAGAAGACCATGTCCGAATTCTCGAACTGCTTCTTGAACGAGTTGTTGAATTCATAACGGTGGCGATGCCTCTCCCGGACGTGCTCGGTTTGATAGCACTGGTAAGCGAGCGTCCCCGGCTGGATATCGCAATCATAGGCGCCTAAGCGAAGGGTTCCGCCCATATCGATTCCTTGGTATTGGTTGTGAAGGAAATCAATGACGGGATATTTGGTTTCCGAATCGAACTCGGTGGAATTCGCGTCCTTCAGCCCCAAGACATTCTGGGCGAATTCAATGATCGCAAGCTGCATCCCAAAGCAAATGCCGAGGAAGGGGATCTGGTGTTCCCTGGCAAAGCGGATGGCGAGCTTCTTCCCATTGCTCCCCCTGTGCCCGAAGCCGCCCGGAACCAAGATGCCGTCGACGTCGGAGAAGAACCCTTCCTCCGTCCCCGGCTTCACCTCAGTAGAGGGGATCCAACGGATTTCGACGTCGCGGTTATGGTAATACCCCGCCGCTTTCAACGCCTGGGAAACGGAAAGGTAAGCGTCATGAAGCTCAACATATTTCCCGACCAAAGCGATCGTGACTTTCTCCTTCAGGTTTTTGATTTTCTCCGAGAGGGAGACGAAATCGCTTAAGTCCGGCTGATTTCCTTCCGTGGGAAGGCGGAAATGAGAAAGGATGTAATCATCGATCCCCTGCTCATGGAGCTTTTCCGGAAGCTCATAGATGACCGGGGCGTCGTCGCATTCGAAAACGCCCTGAAGCGGAACGTTGCAGAAAAGGGAGACCTTCTCTTTGGTGTGGTCGTCCAAAGGGACCTCCGAACGGAGGATGATCGCATCCGGCTGCAAGCCCAAAGAAGCCATCTCTTTCACCGAGTGCTGAGTCGGCTTCGTCTTGGTTTCGCCCGAGGTCTTAAGGTACGGGACGAGGGTGTTATGAAGGAAGAAGGTATTGTCGTAGCCGAATTGAAGACGGGCCTGGCGGATTGCTTCTAGGAACGGCTGCGATTCGATGTCCCCCACCGTCCCGCCGATTTCGGCGATGACGATTTCCGCTCCGGAAGCCTTGGCCGCGTCCAGCAGCCTTGATTTGATCTCGTTGGTGACATGAGGGATGACTTGGACGCAGGCGCCAAGATAGTCGCCGTGGCGTTCTTTCTCGATGACGGAACTGTAAATCTTCCCAGAAGTAACCGAAGCCTCCTTGGTCAAATTGATGTCCAGCCACCTTTCGTAATGGCCCAAATCCAAATCGGTCTCCGCCCCATCATCGGTCACGAAGACTTCCCCGTGCTGATAAGGGCTCATCGTGCCGGGATCGACGTTCAGATAGGGATCGAACTTCATCGTGAAGACTTTGAAGCCCCTTTTCCGAAGGATCAGGCCGACCGATGCGGCGGAGATGCCCTTCCCCAAGCTGGAGACGACCCCACCCGTGACGAAAATGAATTTCGTGTCCATAAAACCACCCGCGTTGCCGCGGACCTTTCTCAAAAAACAACGTTTAAAATTTTATTCCAAAGGCGCTTTTTCGGGCGAAAATCTTTATTTATTTTCGTACAATGTCTAGGTTTTTCTTTGAAAGTATCGTCTTCATCGAATCAGTATAGATAATGGATACGGAAGTTATCCTCCACCATGGAAATCTCGGCTTCCGCTCCGCAGAGAAGCGGGAGCGAAGGAGGCACGTGACCGAGGTCGACGTTATAGAGAATCGGCTTTCCGAATTCCGAGAGCAAAGAGAGATAAGATTCCCGTGCCGTCGTCCCGAAGCATTCCTCCGGATGAAGCGGCCTTCCGATCAAGAAGCCATTCGCATGATCGAACCACCCCGCTTCTTTCAATTGGAAAAGGGCCCTGCGGATGGAGATGGCGTTCAAATCGCAGGATTCCAAAAACCAAACGATCCCTTCCGGATGGGCCGCCGCGAATTCCTTCACCTTGTCGAAGCGAGTGCCGCAAAGAGTGACTAGGCAATCAAGGCAGCCACCGAGTAGGGTTCCTTGAAAAGGGCCATCGTACTGAACGGGCTCAATGATTTTCCTTTGGGTGAGGCTATATCTCCGCAGCGGGGCGGAAGGGTTGTTTTGGGAGATGGAATATTTCGGGTAACCAAGGAATTCCCGCTTTCCTTCCATCAACCCCATCGCGTCTTTCTCGGCGCAGCGAAGCGGAAGGGCGTAAAAGGAAGCCGCGTTAGGCCCATAAACGGAAGCGGTATCGCAAAGGGTCGGAAGAAGAAAGGTCAAATTGGTGTTGTCGGAATAGCCCATGAAGAACTTCGGAGGCAGCTTGGAGATGGATTCGAAGTCGACGTAAGGCAAAATCTCGACCATCGTTTCTCCCCCGCCGACGGAAAAGACGGCTTTGGAAGAAGAGGCGAAGGCCTCGTTGATCTCTGCCGCCCTTTCTTTTGAGGAGGCGCTTCCGGCAATGCCGTCGCCTCGAAAGACATTGGGGCCGACAACGGGGTTGAAGCCCAGCTTTCTCAGATTGGCCAAGGAAGCGTTCATGCGGGTGAGATACGGTTCGCTTGCCGCGCCGAAAGAAGGCGCAGCCAAAGAAATGGAATCGCCTTTGACAAGGAAAGGAGGGATCCTCATAAGCTCAATCCTCAGGGAAATACACTTTGTAGGAAGTCGCGTCTTTCACGACCTCGCCATCGATCTGAAGCCCAGTCGGTCGGGAGAACTCGACTTCGATGGTTTTCCCACGTTTGGCGAAGACGAGTTTTTTGTTTTTGATGTGCGTCCCTTTGAACAAAGAGGGGAACAAAAGCAGCGTGCGAAGCTTTCCAGCCCCGTGTACGCAGACGAAGGTGAGCTCTCCGTCCCCGCGCTTTTGCATCGGGGCGACCTCCATCCCACCTCCGTAGAAACGCCCATTCATGCCAGCGGCGATGTAAACCTTCTTAAAGGAGAATTCCTCGCCGTCGATCTTCACCTTGGCCTCAGGGGCGATATAGCCATTCATCAGCAGCTGAATGGTGATGCCGCCATAGTTGATGTCCTTTTGCCCGGCTTTCACCATCTCTTCGGCCTTCACGCAGCATTCCCCATCGATCCCGAATCCGATGCCGTTGAGGAAACGGCGCTTGATCCCCATCGTCTCAACGACGGGGAGCTTTCCCAAGTAAGGGGCAAGCGGAACGAGGCCGTCTTCGTTTAGCGATTCGCCTTTGATGTCGTTGAGGAAATCGTTCCCCGTGCCAACGGGCAGTAGATAAAGCTTCTCCGGGATCGGGGCGTCTTCGATGTCGTTGATTAGATGGTTTAGCGTTCCGTCACCACCGGCGACGACGACCATATCCTCTGGTTTCAAAGAAGAGAGAAAATCGGCCTTTTGCAAAGAAATCAAATCCAAAAATTGAAAATCCCCGTATTTCTCGGACAGTTTTTCTAGGGCGGTTTTTGCTTCCTTTTCGCCTTCGTTGGCATTGGATCGGCTGTTAAAAAGCAGGTAGTTCATACATCAAACTCCCTTCTAAGTCGTTTTTGATCAAATGGTAGGCCAAATCCCTTACCTGGACCGTGGTCATTCCTTCGTATTCCTTTGGCTCAAGGACCTTGAGAACATCCAAATAGACGAAGCAAGGGAGAAAGGGGGCTCTCTTTTTGATTTCCTTGGTGCCTTTCACCGCGACGATGGCGATGGGAGCATGGGCATCCATGCCGGCTCGGAAGGACCCCGCGTGGAATTCGAGGAGGGTCTGATTGGTCTTGTTCCTCGTCCCTTCGGGGCAAATCTCAACGTCGCAGATCCCTTCGCTTAGATAAGAGCTCGCGCGGTTGATGGCCTTCCCGCCTTCTTTTGCGTCTTCGCGGTTGATGGGGACGAAACCCGCTTGCTTGATGAAAGGCCCCGCGATCGGGAAGCTGAAGTTTTGGGGCTTCGTGACGGCCAATAAGGGCCCGCGGAAAGCGGCGATCATGGCCATGGGGTCGAAGTTCGAGATGTGGTTGTTGACGTAGAGGACCTTCTGGGAAGGGATTTTGCTGGCGCCGCGGACGCGAACGTGAATGTTCATGGCCCAGAAGAAAGTGACGATCGTTTGGTGGATTATGCCAACGTAGAACCGGTTCGGGCGTTCGGGCGCCGCCTTGTTTTTGATAAATGGCCCCCAAAGGATCAGGAGCAAAACCCAAAGCCCGAAGCAAAGGTAGAAGGAAACGAACCAGAAAGGCAACACGAGGAACCAAAAGTAAGCGTTATAGGCAGAAAGAAAATAAGCGGCGGCCAAAGACACTGACAGGGATATTAGATAAAGGATGCTCGTCAAAATCATAATGTAGCAATTATCCGTTTTTTCGATTGTTTTCTCAACACGGGCTTCATCCGACCCGTTTTTGCCCCTTAGAAAAGGTCTTTCTTTCTTCTTCCAAAGCCTCCAAAGCTTGCTTCGAGGGCATGCTCCTCCCCTCTTTTGTCCAAGAAGTCAAATCCATGACGACTTGATGGGCGATCAGAATTCCGGCAACCGGAGGGACGAAGGCGGTCGATCCCGGAGGGCTTTTCCTCCTTGGCTTTTCCCCTTCGGAATCAATCTGATCAAGTCCAAGCGGGCGGACGGGCAGCTCTTCGGAGAAGACGACTTTCAATGAAAAAACGCCCCTTTTCCGAAGCTCGCGGCGAACAACCCTCGCCAAAGGGTCTCCGCTGGTTTCGGAAATGTCGCAGACTTTCAGTTTGCTCGGGTCGGTTCGGTTGCCGCAGCCCAAGGCCGAAATCACGGGGATCCCCGCTCTCTTCGCCTGCAGGACGATATCGATCTTCGCGGAAACCGTATCAAGGGCATCCACCACGTAATCGAACTGGGAAAAGTCGATATCCCCCCGTTCTTCTGGGAGATAGAAGCAGCAATGTTTATGAACCACAAGTTCCTGGGAAATCCCTGCAAGGCGTCTTTCTGCCGCATCGACCTTTTTCTCCCCCACCGCATCCAAGGTCGCAAAGACCTGACGGTTGATGTTGGAAAGGCAAACTTCGTCGTTATCGATCAAATCCAATTCCCCGATCCCGGATCGGGCCAAGGCCTCGGCGGCGTTGCCTCCGACTCCCCCAATCCCAAAAACGGCGACCCTTTTCTCCGAAAGGGTTCTCAACGCATCCTGCCCCAAGAGCAGCTCGGTTCTAGAAAATTGGCTTTGCATGGCCAAAGAATTATAAACTCAACCCCGAATCGCGGAAACGGGTGAAGAAAAAGGGGGAAGAAGTTAGAATCATACCCATGGCAAAAGCGATTCTCTTCGATCAGGACGGAACCCTTCTAGACAGCGCACCCGGAATCAAATCCTGCGCGCGTTTCACGTTGAAGAAGCTCGGATACCCCGTGATCCCGGAAAAGGATCTGGACTTCTTCATCGGCCCACCCCTAGGCGATTGCTTTCGGCTATGCGGGGTGAAAGAAGACGACATCCAAAAGGCAGTGGATACCTATCGCCTCCAGTATCAGACAAACGGGAAATACCTCGCCCGTCTTTACCCAAACGTGGAAAGCGTGCTGAAATCCCTCAAAGGAAAAGGCCATCGCCTTTACGTCTGCACCTGCAAAGGACGCTCCTTGGCCATCGACATTCTCAAACACTTTGGGCTCTTCGCCTATTTCGACGGCGTCTACGGCGCTAGAAAGGACGGGCGCAAATCCACGAAAGGGGAAATCATCTCCGATTGCCTAAGAGAAAACGCAATCGAAAAAGATGCGATCATGGTCGGAGATACGGAACTCGACGCGCAAGGGGCAAAAGACAACAAAATCCCCTGCCTAATCTTCGAGCCGGGCTATGGAGACAAAAAGAAAATCCGCGAGCAACGCCCCGCAGGATACTTTCAGGACTTCGCTTCCTTGCCCCAAATTCTGGAAAACCTCTAAGCATAAAAAACCCCGCTTCCGCGGGGCTTCTTGTTTGGCTTGGTGACCCCACCTGGAGTCGAACCAGGCATTGGACCTTGAGAGGGTCCCGTCTTAACCGATTGACCATGGGGCCATAACCGCGAGATGAATTTAACCACTCCCGCGGATGATATGCAAGAACTATTTGTTGAGGACGGCAATCGTCTGGTTGATTCTAGCGACGACTTCCTCTTTGCCTAAGATCTCCAGGATCTCGTGGAGGTTGGGGGAATCCTTCGCCCCGGTGATGGCGACGCGGAGAACCTCAGAGCCATCGGAGACGTTCCCTTTGTAGTTCTCCGGATGCTCGGCGTAATCCTTGTTGGAGATCGCGAAGCCATGGGCGGAGACGATGTCCTTCATGGAATTCCACCAAACGTTCTCGTCGGTTCCAAAGAGCATCTTATCGCGGAAATCGCTGAGTAAAGAAACGATTTCTTCTTTCGAGTAAGAAGGATTGAAAGGAAGGGGGTTTGCTAGGATTTTCTCGTATTCATCTTTATAGAAGAACTTCACCAAAGGATAGATGTCCGAGTATTTCGCATAGTCTTTGCGGGGATTTTTGCGATCTTTCTCAATATTGAGGATCTTTTTGAAGTACGCCTCGTTCGCTTCGATTTTCTCGAAGAAGGGGTGATCGTATTTCGCCGCGTACTCCTTAACCGAAGCAAAGAGCGTATCTAGCGGCGTCTTGGCGATCATTTCCTTACCGAAGTAATTCAGCTTATCTTGATCGAACAAAGCGCCATCCAAGGACATTTTCTTCAAGCGGAATGCGAATTTCGAGAAGTCGTAGGTTTTGTTGGCGGATGTCCATTCTTCAAAATTGGAGTTGGCGATGGACATCAAATAAACAAGCAAGGCCTGCGGCTGGTAGCCCTTCTCCAAGAAGTAGGACACGGCAGCTTCCGGGTCCTTGCGTTTGGAGAGCTTCCTCTTGTTTCCGTGGTCCAACTTCATGATGGAAGGAATATGGGCATAACGGGGGGCGTGCCAGCCAAGGCTCTTGAACATGCCAAGATGGATCGGGGTAGAAGGGATCCATTCCTCACCGCGGGTGATGACCGTCGTGCGCATGAAGTGGTCGTCGACGACGTGGGCGAAGTGATAGGTGGGGAGCCCGTCGGACTTCAGGATGACGACGTCCGTGTCGTTGTCCTGAAGCTCGATCTCGCCGCGGATGGCGTCGTTGAATTTGATCTTCCGATCGTGGTCGCCGAGGGAACGGAAACGGATGACCCAAGGGGTCCCGGCTTCGATCTTGGCGATGCGCTCATCGACGCTGAGGTTCCGGTCGCGGGCATATTTGCCATAGTATCCGGGAAGGACTTTGTTGGCTTCCTGCACTTTGCGGATCGCATCTAGATCCTCCGGGGTGCAAAAATCAGGATAAGCGGACCCATCGATGATCATCTGCTTGATGACCGTGCGGTAGATGTCCCTTCTTTTGGACTGCTGATAGGGGCCATAGGCGCCGACGTCCCCATTTGGGGTATAGCCTTCATCGGCGACGATGCCGAACTGGGCCAATTGCTCGATGAGCAAATCGCCGCTCCCGGCGATGGTCCTCTTGGTGTCCGTATCCTCAAGGCGGAAGAAATAAACCCCGCCGGACTGTTTGGCCAAAGTGTAGGAAATGAGGGAAGTGAAAAGGCTTCCGGTGTGGAGGAAGCCCGTCGGGGACGGGGCGAAGCGGGTGACCTGGGCGCCCTCTTTGAGCCCGCGGGGCGGATATTTCGCTTCCAAATCATCGATCGTCATCGTGACGTCGGGGAAGAGAAGTTCGGCAAGATCTTTGTTGTCGGCCATATTGAAACCTCCTGAAAAGGCGAAGAGATTATAATCTCTTCCCATCCTCTCTTCCACCCCGACAATCGTCAGAAGAAGCAAGGCTCTCCGTTGCCCGTTTTTTCCTCTTGCAACGCTGAAAGGGTCTATCTATAATAGCAAGGCCTTAAGGGCGATGCAGGTGTAGTTCAATGGTAGAACACGACCTTGCCAAGGTCGATACGCGGGTTCGATTCCCGTCACTTGCTCCAGGAGCAAGCACCCCAGCTTCGGCTGGGTTTTCTTTTTTCCGCGCGGGGACGGGTCTATAATTTGCCATCATGATTGAACTCCACTGCCACCTCGACGGTTCCTTGAGCAAAGAAGACGTCGCCTATTTATGCCGCCTCAACCACAAGGACGTGGACGTGGACGCGGTTAAGCTCTCCGCGGACAAGTCGGTCCACAGCCTCACGGATTACCTCTCCTGCTTCGACTTCCCGATTTCTCTTCTCCAAACCTCGGAAAGCCTGACTTACGCGGCCTATTCTTTGTTCAAACGCCTTGCCAAGCAGGGGATTCTCTACGCGGAAGTTCGCTTCGCCCCGCAGCAATCCACCAATCAAGGTCTGAGCCAAGAGATGGCCGCGAAAGCGGTCGTTCAAGGAATGGAAATCGCCAAAAGGGAAGTGGGGATCGCCGGCGGGATCCTTCTTTGCTTGATGCGCGGGGGAAATACCCACGCTGCGAATTTTGAGACGATCGACGTCGCCGAAGAATTGCTCGGGAAAGGAGTCTGCGGGATCGATTTGGCGGGGGCGGAGGCCCTTTATCCGACTTCAGATTACGAAAAGGAGTTCCGCCTTGCCAGAGAAAAAGCCATCCCGTTCACCATCCACGCCGGGGAAGCTTCCGGCAGCGAATCGATTTGGCAGGCGGTTCGCTTCGGGGCCAGGAGGATCGGCCATGGAATCCGCTCCATCGAAGATCCCCAATTGCTTTCCTTCCTCTCCGGGGCGCGCATCGGGCTTGAGGTGTGCCCCACTTCCGAAGTCGATACCCACTGCATCGCCTCTTACGAAGATTGCCCCATCTCGATCTTCCTTTCGAAGAACGTCCTCTTCTGCCTCGGGGCGGACGACATGACGATCTCTTCGATCAGCCTCCCGGAGGAGTTCGCGAAAGCCACCAAGGTTTTCAACCTGAGCGTCGGGCAGAAGAAAACCCTTTTGCTCAACGCGGTCGAGATGGCTTTCCTCTCCACCGAGCAAAAAGACTTCCTGAAGGAGGAAGTCCTGAAAAAGCTGCAAGATCCAAAGGACGATTTCTAATCGCCTTTGCTTTGATCGTCTCCCCCCTTCTCGTCGGGGTCTTTTTCGTCGAGCTTCTTTTTCATTTCGTCGATGCTTTTCCTCAGGTTGTCGATCTCCTCGTCGTTGAGCTCCTTTCGGGCCACGCTTTGCTTCAAAGAGGATTCGGCTTCGCGGAGGGAATAGGCCAAGAAGGGCTTGGTTTCGATCTTGGCGATTTCGTCCATGACGTAGAAGAAATAAGGGAGGAAGAAAGCCAAAAGGAGGCAAGCGAAGAGATATCCAAAGGAGAATGAGAAAGCGAGGTTCTGCGTGAAAACGAACCCCAAGGAAGCCCCTGCCCCATACCCGAAAGCAAAAAGCAGGATCCCCGGCCAAACGGCGGGGTAATACGCCTTGTAGAAGGATTTCCTTTGTTGGCGGAAGAAGTCGGCGAACAAGGCATTGGCGAAGCGGGATGGGGCTCCGCCGAGGATGGAACGGATATAGACGTTGAGGGTGTTCCGGGCGATTTCATGGACGAAGCAAAGGCCGAAGGCGCCTAAGGAGGAAAGGCAGAGGATCGCGGCGAACGTTTGCAAAGACGGAGCGGAGGAATAGAACTCCATCGCTTCTTGGAGCGTCGTGGTTTGCTGGGTTAAAAGCAGGGCGAATTCCTGGGCCTCGGAGGCAAAGGAGGGGGAAGAGGCGAGCAAGATGTAATAAACGAGGAATCCCAAAATAAGCAGGCACAGGAACAAGGCCAAGAGGGAGCGGAGCAAGGAAATCCAAAACCGGTATACCCCGAAATAGAAGGAATAGTAAAGCCGGAATCCCCGGAAGGCCTGGGCGTGGGAAAGACCGTTCTCCTTCCCTTCCCGAAGGCACATCAATTGGAAGGACAAAAGGGATGGCAAACCCAAGAGCAGGACCCCGAGGAGGGCAAAGTCCAAGCCCAGAAAGCCAAAGCATAGGCTTGCGCCGAAAAGCAAAAAGAAAACGAAGGAGAGGGCGAGGGAATCGGAGGCGCTCCCTTTGTATCGTTTCAAAGCCTTCGCGGCGAGGGATTCACTTTTCTTTTCCATGGAGGTTCAATTCGGCGATGTCTTTCGCCGCCACCGCAATCGCGCGGGGATCCATCGGCTCGATAGGAAGGGATTCCTTCTCGGCGATGAAGGCGGGGAAATTCTTCAGAGAGACGACGAAGTTGCTGCTCGAAGTGACTTCGTAGTTAGATAGGAGGCAGTCGTCGTTGACCAAGACGACGGAGATGAACAGCTTGCGGCTCAGCCCCGACATCAAAGACATCCTCTGAACGCGGATCTCATTGATCCGCAGGGGGTTTTGGATGACGACCCCCGCTTTGTTCTTCTTGGAATAGTAAACCCAGCTGGGGTCATTTTCCTTGGCTTTGATGGCCCCTTCGTAATAACGATCGCGAATGCAATAGATGAACTTATCGCCGATGAGGATGTGGTCGATATGGAATTCCTCTTCGTCCGCGGTTTTGTTGGCGAAGGAATTGATCAGATAGAAGTCCTGATCCAAAGCGACTTTGTAGATTCTTTTGTAATACATTTGAATCGTCCTCTTCCGGAAAAGGAACCGTTTGAGGATCGGGCCGAAGAAAAGAATCAGGAAAACCGCGCCGACGAAAATGGCGCAGACGATGAAGAGGCAAAGTTCAACCGGGTAAGCCATTTTTAGAAACGATCGGCGACCGCGATGGCGGTTTCAATCATGTCGGTCAAGTTCTTTTGCCTTTCCTCCGAACTCATGGCCTCCGCGCCCAAGAACGAGTCGGAAACCGTCAAAATCGTCAAAGCCTTTTTGCGGTATTTCGCGGCGATGCAATAAAGGGCGTAGCTTTCCATTTCGACGCCGAGGACGCCAAGCTCAGCCCATTTTTTCCATTCATCGGGATCCTTGCAGTAGAAATGGTCGGCGGCGAGGACGTTCCCGACGTGGATCTTCTTGCCGAGCTTCTTCCCTTCTTCGTAAGCGGAAAGGAGCAAAGGGAAATCGGCGATGCCGCTATAGACGCCGCCGTGGAGGTCGTATTCCCCCATCCAATTGGAATCCGTGCAGCTTGCCTGGGCCAAGATGATGTCGCCGACCGCGCATTCTTTCTGATAGGTGCCGCAGGTTCCGATGCGGATGATGGCTTCCACGCCGTATTGGGAGAAAAGCTCATTGGCGTAGATGCCGAGACTTGGCTGTCCCATGCCGGAGGCCATGACCGAAATCAGGGTCCCGTTTTTGGTTTTGCCTGTATAGCCATAGACGTTTCGGACGCTGGTGACGAGTTTGGCGTCGACGAGGAAATTGTCGGCGATCATCTTCGCGCGGAGAGGGTCTCCGGGCATCAAGACGAGTTTGGCGAAGTCGCCTTTTTGGGCGGAAATGTGGGGTGTTGGCATGGAATGTCCTCCTAATTGTCGTTTTCTTCTTTTTTCTCGTGGGGAGATTCGACCAAGGCCATGTAATCCTCGAAGGTAGAGAGGAATTCGTCGGGGCCGACGGTTCGCAGTTCGCCTTCGTGGGCGATGGAGATGCGCCCGGTTTCCTCAGAGACGACGACCGTGACGGAATCGGTGATTTCGCTGATACCGATGGCGGCGCGGTGGCGCGAGCCGAATTTGCCCGTGAGTGGGCGGGTGGTCGGGGTGTAATAGACGCTGGCGGCGACGATGGAGTCGTTGCGGATGATGACGGCGCCGTCGTGAAGGCGGGTGCCGGGGTAGAAGATCGTTTCCAGCAATTCGGCGGAAACCGGGGCATCGATGCGGGTCCCCGACTTCATGACTTCGTCCAAGGAATCTTTTTTCTCGAAGGTGATGATAGCCCCCACCTTCTTTTTGCTCATGGAAATGACGGCGGTTTCGACTTTGCGGTACACCGCATCGCGGTCGAAGAGGGCCTCGGGTCCGTTTTTCTGGCGTTTGTACCACTTGAACTTCGTGGCTTTCCCCGTCATGTTGTTGGAGATCAAATCGCGGTTTTCGTTGGGGTTGGCCAAGAAAAGGATGATCGTCTCGATCCCGAGCCCGACGAAACAGAGGATCGCCGGGGCGGAAAGCCCGAACCCCCACAGCAAAAACGCGGCCGCTTGGGTGGAATAAAGGACGATTTTGGCCACGAGGCGGCGGAAGAAGAACCAAAAAGCGAAATCCATGATCCCGAAAAGGATGAGGATGAATATCAGGGAAAGATAATTTGCAGGTTGACTGATTTCGAAGAAAGGGCAATTCATAGCGGGAATTTTGGCCTAAAGGCCATCTCCGGGAAGAGTATAGCAATTCAAGGTTCGGAAAGAAACTTTTTGCCCACTTCAAAAAGAACAAAAAGGGCCGAAACTCGCCCTTAGTCGCAGAAAGGGAGGACTTAGAGCAAAGAACGCTTCACTTCGCGGTTCTCCCCCTCGTAGAAAACCGCCAAAGTGCCCGGCCCCACATGGGCCCCGGTGATGAGGTCGTAGAAAGCGATTTCGACGTTTTCGATGCCCTTTTCCTTCAAAGACTCTTTCATCGATTCGGCGTCTTCCTTCGCGGCGGCGTGGGCGATATAGACCTTCGAGGTCTTATCCTTGATGTTGCCTACCACCTGCTGGACAAGGCGTTTGATGGCGGCTTTGCGACCAACGACCTTCGAAGTGACGACGATTTTCCCCTCTTCCGATCCATAGAGCAAAGGCTTGATCATCAAGGCTCCGGCCAAGACGGCTTTGAGGTTTGAAATCCGGCCCGTAGCGGCTAAGTATTTCAAAGTGTCGACGGTGAATTCGCTTCTGACCCGTTCAACGTATTCCGTTGTTTTTGCAACAATTTCCGCGAATGGAAGGCCTTGCTTCGCCAATTTCTCGGCATAGATGGCGACCATCCCTTCCCCGAATCCAGCGGTTTTGGAATCGATCGTGGCCATCACGTCCCGCCCTTTTTCTTCGTTTAGGGCGGAGGCGATCAGCCTCCCGCTTTGGCAGGATCCGGAAATGCCGCTGGAGAGGGAAACGAAAACGACCTGGTTTCCCTTTTCGATTTCCTCGCGCGCCTTCTCTTCCAATAGACCTGGGCTTGGCAGAGATGTCTTAACGGCTTTCCCTTGCTTCATTTCGGCGTAGATGTGCGCCGAGAGTTTTTCGGCGTCGATGCTATCTTCGTAGCAAAGATAGCTTTCCCCACCGATCTGCAGAGGCATCGGCAGGACGTAAATCGCAAGATCATTCTCTTTCAAATAGGAAGCGAATAGATTGCTCCCGGCATCGGTGAATATGCGAACTCCCATAAAATACCTCCCTGCATGCGCAACGCTATTCTAGTTTTTAAAACTAGATAATACAACCGTTGCGCTCGAAAAAGAAAACCCAGCGTCGCTGGGCTGTGGTTTTCTGGAGCACCCCGCGGGAATCGAACCCGTATATCCAGCTTGGGAAGCTAGTGTTCTACCACTAAACTAGGGGTGCGAGCTTCGCCTTTCGGCGAGGACTATTATACAAAAAGCGCTCCGCTTGTCTACCCTTTCTTTGCCTTTGCTTCCGCAAGGGCCTTCCGTTCCGCCAGCAAGGACCGGGCATAGGAAAGGGCCTCCTCTTTGCTGGCGAAAACCTTCGTCTCCTTTTTCCCAACGCGGACGATCCACTTGCGGCTCGAAGGAGTTTTTTCCTTTGCCTGGCTCCAGGGCTTTTCCAGCGCCCCTTCCTCTTTTTTCTTTTCCAAGGGCAGATGGGGGTAAGGCGTTTCAGGGAGGGATGGCTTCTCTTCTTTTTCAAAGGCCCTTTCACCAAGTCCGCCCCGGCGGACTTCCTCCGCCATTTCCTTTTTGCTTTCGCTGTTGGCAAGGCTTTGCTTCGCCTCCTCATTGGCCCTCGCCTCAACGAGATTCAGCAGTTTGAAGAAACGATGGTAGGCGAAGAAGGGGCCGACGAGGATCAAAGCCCCGACGTATCCGAGCCAAAACATGTAGGCCCCGGAAAGTCGCGGCTTGCTGATTTTCTTTTCCAAGGCGGCCATTTGGATTTTGTTGGCCATCCTGCAAATCCATATCAAAGGGGCGATTCCAAGAGTAACGAAGCCCAGCAGATAAGCCCAGACGAAGGGCATCTGCTTATCGACTCCTTTCCCATCCAACAAAGAGGCAACTTCCTTGCGGACGGAAGAGAGCACGCAGACGGGGTAAATCCCCAAAGTAAGGATTCCGAGAAGCACAAAGGTTAGACTGGATCGTTTCGCGTGGGGGTAAGGCATGTTTTTCTCTCCTAATGCAATTCTAATACGAAACGAAACGGATAACAAAAAACCGCGGGCTGGTCCGCGGTCGGTTTCTCGCGTGGTGGGTGCTACAGGGATCGAACCTGTGACCTCCTGTACGTCAAACAGGTGCTCTCCCAGCTGAGCTAAACACCCATGAGTCCTGCGAGGCCGCTCATCGCGGCTTGCTTATTATAGGTAGGGGCAAGAAGGACCGCAAGGGGGATTTTCAATCATCTTTTTGGTGTTTTTTAAAGGAAAAAATCCGATGCTGAGCAGCAAAATCGTCGATTCTTCTTTCTTGGGATCCGGCTTTCCGATCCGTGCTTCTACTCATCCCCTGCTCTTTGCCGAAAACCGGTTTTGAAGAAGGCGGAACGAGAATTCGGAGTTTTTGCCCCTTCAACGCAATCCAATAAGAAAAGCGGGAAAGTCAAGTCGAAGGATCGCCTTTCCGCTCGTCTTTTGCGCCTTTCCCGAAACCTTCGCTTTTGAGCAATCTGCCGAATAGGCAAAAAAAGCCCGACTTTTCCATCGGGCGGTTTTCCGTTGGTGCCGACAGCGGGAATCGAACCTGCGACCTATTCATTACGAGTGAATTGCTCTACCAACTGAGCCATGTCGGCGCGTGTAATAATATAGACAATCATCCCCCCTTCATCAAGGAAAAGAAAACCGCTGAGGTTAGATTCTGCGGAGCCTTTCCAGCGTGAAGACGATGCCCACGGAAGCGAACACCTCGGCCATAGGAGTGGCCAAAAGCGAGAAAATGGCCCCGGCGTCGATTCCCGAGCCAAGAAACAATCCAAAATAGGAAAGAGAAGCCAAGGCGATGGAGCAAGCGAAAAGAATCCCCAAGATGCGGATGGGTTTGAAATAAGGAAAGCCCCTTTGGTAACGCACGACGAGGACGTAGAGCGCGATTCCCACTCCGGCTTCCGCTGCTAGGAAAAGAATGTAGAACGTGCCAAGGATAATCAAAAGAGGAGATCCGCTGTAGAGAACGTTCACGAAGGACATTTGCCCATAGAAAAGTTTCTGCAGATAAGAGAAGGTCTCCATCGAAACGAAAAGGGCGATGCCCGTATAAGCGAAATCATCGTTTCGGATATTGGCGACAAGAAGGATCAGATACATGATCGCGTCCAAGACGAAATAAAGGATCGCGATCCAATCCGAAGAACGGAAAAACGTAAACGAAGTTCGAATCTCGGCGTAGGCATAGTAGCCAAAAAAGAAGACGCAAGCCAGGGACAGGAAGCTAACCGCGAGAATTTTGTTTTTGCTCATGGCGGTTATAATAGCCCCAAAGGTAATCTCCCGCCATGATAAAACCCATCTTCCAGTTCCGCCTTCCGAAAGAAGCCAAAGAAATCCGTGAAGAAGTTTTTGTGAAAGAGCAGGGTTTTGCGGATGAATTCGATGAAATCGACTCGCGAAGCTGGCATCTAGTTTTGTATTTGGATCAGACCCCCATCGCGACGGGAAGGGTCTATGAAGAGGATCCGGAAACCTATCGGATCGGACGGGTATGCGTCCGAAAACCATTCCGCGGGCAAAGCGTTGGGACCTACGTCGTCAAATTCCTTTGCAACAAAGCCATCAGCCTAGGCGCGAGGAAAGCGGTTCTACTTGCCCAGCTAGACAAGCAAAGCTTTTATGATCGAATCGGATTCCGCCCCGACCCCAATGGGGAGATCGTTTTGGACGAAGGAGTCCCCCATATCGAAATGACGAAGGTCCTCGTGCGAAGCAAAAGGAAATAACGGCTAGTCGCCCTTATTGAAAGAAGAGAGGCGACCCTCGATGGAAGCAAGCTCTTTGCGGAGCCATTTTTTGCCGATGGTCTCCCTTAGGGCGCTGTGGGTATCCGCGTAATTGAGGAGCCACGATTCTTTGCAGCGGGGAAAACGGAAAAGATGGAAAGGCCACATGTGGCAGCGGATGGCTTCTTCCTCGAGCTCGTTCAGCCCAAAATCCCTCTTCGCGTTTTCCACCGCGTATTCGGGATGAAGGTTCGCGTGGTGCTTGGGATGGGGCTTCTTGTGCCAATCGTAGAGGAAATAATCATGGAGGAGGCTGGCTCTCACCAGACTTTGGACGTCGACGTTCCATTTCGCCTTTTTCGCTAGGCGCAACGCAAAGAGGCAAACGGCCAGGGAATGGTCGTAAACGGAATAGCCGCCATGCTGACGGAATTGTTTTTCCTTTTGGAAGCCCTCCGAACGCAGGATGTCCCCACCATATAGGAACAGCAAATCGATGAGGTCCCCGTCCACGCGGGAACGATGCTTCTCTGTCCTTTGCTTTTTGGTTTCGTTCATAAGTCGATTTCCTTCACGAGGATCGCTTTTGACCCAGGAGAGAGCTGGCAAAGCAATTTCCCGGACCGGAAGACTCCGACGTTGAAACGCTTCGGATCGGAGAGGAAGCAAGCGCAGTCCTTCCTGCCATTTGGATTGGGGTGGAAGGAAGCGAGGTCGCCCCCTTTCGCAAAGCAAAGGCAAAAGTCATCAGGGGACGAATCTTCTTCCGACGGAAGGAGGGTCCACCTCGTTTGATCCAGCAGGAAGGAAGAAGGGCTTTCCAAGGAATGCCACTGGGGGTCTGGGGATACGATAAGATAGCCCTCTTTCCCGCCTTTTTCATACCCAAAGCCAAGGCAAACCCCGTAAAAAGCCGCTCTTTCTTTCAGAATCGGCAAAGCCTTATCTTCTTTCCCCTCCTCTTCCCCGAGCATCGAGGGAGGGAAAAACAAAGCTTGGCATCCCACCCTATGGGCGCGAGGCAAGCAAGCGAGGATTTCCAGTAACGCCTCCTCCCGGGAGAAAAGCAAAACAGGGCAAGAGGCAAAAGCGATTTTCACGGGGCAAATTATACGGCAAAGCAAGCAAGACGAAGCGCCGATGTTGGCATATAATGCCTTCATGAGCATCCAAACGAAAAGAGGAATCTCCATCGCGATTCTTGTCGCCGCCATTTTGGGGGAGGGCTTCGGCCTGACCCTTTCTTTCTTGCGGCAAGGGGACCCCTATCTCTACTTCACCATCTTAGGCAACGCCTTCTATGGGCTCGTGGCTTTGGTTCTTTTGGCCGTGGAAATCGCTTGCCTCGCCAAAAAGAAGAAGCTGCCCCGCTGGGCCTATGTGCTCCATTACGTCGGGACGGTCTGCGAAACGATCACCCTGTTCACCGTGTGCCTCCTTCTTGTTTGGCAGCAAGGGCCGGGGCTGCTTTATGAAGGCGCCTTCCCCTTCCTTCACTTGCTTTGCCCGCTTCTTGCTTTGGCCAACCACTACTTCTTCCTGGGGAGATCCGATTACCGTTACACGGATGGGGGATTCGGTTTCATCCCCGTCCTCGCCTACGCCGCGGCGATCATCCCGCTCTCTGCCTGCGGAATCGTGAAACCCGTCTATCCCTTTTTGGACTTCCGTGTGAATTCCTGGTGGCTCACCCTCCTCTACGCGGTCGGGGCTTTGGTGCTTCTTTGGCTGATTTGCTACGTTTTGATCCGCTACGGGAGAAAAGCCCAGGGGCTGACCGAAAAAGAATAAAAGAAAAGGAGACGTCGGGAACGGCGTCTCCTTTCTTCGTCATTGAGCTAGCTTGGTGTCCGTGCGGATGTAGCTGCGATCCCGGCTTTTGACGATGCCGATCGTCGTATCGACGTAGGGCATCAGGATCTTCGCATTGTTGCTGGGCAAGCCGATGATCAATTGGATCGACAAATCGTTGAAGTAGGACATGGTCGCCGAGATGCGGGAGGCGTCCATTTTGTTGAAGGCCTCGTCGAGGATGACGATGCAGCCCGCCTCTTTGTCGAAGCTGCCTTCATGGACGATTTGGTCGAAGGAGGCGGCGATGATGACGTAGAACGGGGTCTGGGTCTCACCCCCGGATTTGCCGCGGGAGATCTTCGAAAAGAAAGAGATCTCGCCTTCCCGGTTGGTGATTTGGATGTCGTAATTCATGAACATCCGGTAATCGGTGTAGAGGCGGAGGAGCTTCTCCTGCTTCTCGTCCCCGCTGGTGGCGGTGAGGCGGTTGAAGAGATCCTTCATCAAAGCCGAATCGTTGGAATCCAAGGAATCGAGGAACAAATCCTTGGAGGAGATTTCGTCTTTGGAGGTGAAGATATCGTAATAGGGGCCAAAGGAGGGGTCTTTGCTGCGTGCGATGACGAATTGGTACACTTCCCCGTCGTTGCCGAAGGGCTTGTCGGCGAGGACTTTGTTCAATTTGCGGATATTGGCCTTCTCATCGAGGATGTGCTTGCGGATTTGGGCGATGTAATTCTCTTTGAAGGCATTGGCGCATTCGGCCTGGGCCCTTTCGAGCTCTTTCTTGAATTGCCCCAGCTCGCGCCCGACGACTTTGCTGTGCTCGGTGAGGAAGTCAGAGATATTCTCCATCGAGGCGGCGGAGTCGAAGCGGAACTCGTTGATGTAGGTCGCCATCGCGGAAATGATGGCGCGCTCCAGCGAGGAGATCTGCGGGGTAAGGGAGGCGATTTGCTTGGCGATCTCAGCCGGGGAGAGGGAAGAGTTCTTCTTGGCGAATTCCTCCAGTCTCTCTGCGACCTTCGGATCGGCGGTTTTCAGCGACAACTCATCGGAGGATTCTTTCAGGTCCTCCTGCAGTTCGCGGATCTGACGGGCGGCCAAATCGGATTCGGCTTGGAGGCGGGTTTGCAGCTCCAAGGAAGCGTCGCGCGCTTTTTCGAGCTCCGCCTTTTCCTTGGCGTAGTCTTCCCCGGAGCCATGGCCGCCTTCTTTGGAGGCTTCCTCCAGCTTCTGCCTTTCGATGGACAGTGCGTTCTGCCTGGCGAGGAGGTCGGCGTATTGACGCCAATAGTTGGGGGAATCCAAGAGCTGCTTCCTTTTGGAGTCGGAGGCCCTGTTGAGCTTGCTTCGGACCTCAGCGACGCTTTGGCTCAGCTCGGACACTTCTTCATTGACCTTCTGCAGGTCTTTCTGCAAAGAAGCGAGCTGGGCGGAATAGGCGCCCTTTCCGATATAGGGGGTCGCATAGATCTCCGGGCGCGTGGCGCGGGAGGCTTTGTTGCGGTAGACCATCACCGTCCGGGTGATGGAAGCGTCGTAGTATTTGAGCTCCTGCTCCGAATCGACGCAGATGATGTCGCCCAGCACGTAATTGACGTAGCGTTGGGCATCCGGGTCGTTGGTGACGACTTTGGTGGCCAAAGAATTGGGACGGGCATCGCGATCGTCGAGCTTGGCGACATTGACCAAACCGACGGAGTGGATGTGGTAAGGGCCTTTGTTCCTTTCGTAGAGGGAAAGGGCTTTGTCGTAATATTCATCTTTGACGAAGAGGTCGAAGCGGCGGGTGTTCAAATACCCTTCCACCGCATTCCTCCAACCCTCTTCCCCGGGGGCGATGTCGATCAGCTCGCAGAAAGGATGGACCTCGATATCGTGGCCTTCTTCCTCCAAAAAGCCGCGATGGATGATTTTCATGAGGGTCGTGGCGTTGTAATCGTACTGGGGAAGGCCGCGGCGGAGAGCGTCCAGCTTGAGTTGGAGCCCCTGCTGCTTCTGCTTGGCCTCATTGAGCTCGCCCCAACGCAGAGCCATCGATTCGTTGAGGGCGTTCCTGCGGCTTTCAAAGGCTTCGTCATAGCCCGACAAAGCGGTTTGGAAGCCCGCGAAATCCTCGGATTTGATGTAGGAAGAGAAATCTCCTTTAAGGGAAAGGGAGCGGGCCAGTTCGCTTTCCTCCAAAATGGCGCGGTTGAAACGCGAGAGCAAAGGCATCAGGTCATTGACGGATTTTTGGGCTTGGAGGAGGTTGCGTTGGTTTTCCTCCAAAGCTTTGTACCAGTCCTGCCCCGAAAGGGCGAAGAGCTTCCGTTGGACTTCCTCGATCTGCGCGACGATGACGCCGCGTTTGTCGGCTTCGTCCCCAATGAGGGAGGCATTGGTCTTGATGGTGGCTTCCAAGGAGGCGATTTTCCTCTCCGTGGAGACTTTCCCTTTGCGGACACTAAGGGCTTGAAGGAGCGATTTCTGCAGCGTTTTGTCCTCGTAGTCCGCGTTCATGGACACGATGGATTCGAGCTGTTCCTTCTTCTTTTCGTCGATCTCGACGTCTTTGCGGATCTCCATGTAGGAATGGATCGAGGCGCGGATGGAAGCGATGTCGACATTGTGCTCCGGCAAAAGGAAGTCGAAGACGAAGTCGTTGACTTCGCGGATCGGCTTGAAGGCGATGGCCTTGGGTAAAAGCTCATAGTATTTGCTGCTTGCCAGCCCTAACGCCCGGGCGATTTGGGATTTGATTTCGGTCTTCGTCCCTTTGACGGGGGCAAAGCTCCGATCCCCGAAAAGGGCATTGGCCCTTTCTTGCAGCAATTTGGCGTTAAGGGCTTTCTTCTTTTCTCCTTCCAAGGTGAAGAAAAGGTCATCTTGGATGTGGCCTTGGCGGATCAAATAGAAGGATTGGTCCGCTTTCGGGGCGGCATCGCGGATTTCCAAGGCGCAGCCCAAGACCAAGGATTCCCCATTGGTGTTGACGAATTCCAAAGCGACGTGGGAAATGAGGTTCGGGCCGGGGCGTAGGCATTCCCTGCCCTCGGCGCCGATGGTGCCGCGCATGTAGGTTTCGACCGAGCGCGAGGTTTCGTCGGTGGCGGCGAGGTTGAACTTGCTCGACCCGCCGGCCAAAACGAAATACAGCGCGTCCAGCATGGAGGATTTTCCGGCCCCATTCTCCCCAGTGACGAGGATGTTCCCGGATACGGGGATGGTGTTGTCGTAAAAGCTCTGCCAATTGATGAGCTTGATTTTAATCAGCTTCTGCATCGCCCTTCCCTCCTTCTTCTTTCTTGGAATAAGCCGCCAGCTCCGCGGCGATCAAATCGATGTCGCTTTGGCCCATGACGACCAAAATGGTGGGCAAAATGACCATGCGGGTGGAGGCTTCGAGTTTGCTGCCTTTGAAGTCGAGGATCTTGCTCCGACGCAGCTTCTTCAAAGCCAAATCGTATTCGGTCATCCTTTTGATAGGGTGGAAGATGTTGGTTTGGTTCACCTTCTCCACCAATTCCTCCACGCCGATCGCGTTGTCCTCGGGGGAGGAAGCGGTTTTGGAATTCTCGTAGTACTTCAGGCGGAGGATCAAAAGAAGAACCGTCTCGAATTTGTTCAACCGCACGCGGGAACGGTCCTCATCGGTAGCGAGGTAGAAGAACCCCCGCTCCTGATCGAACTCCAAAACATAGTCGGTCAACGCGAAATAGGAGGTGAACAGCGCCTTCCTCTCCTGAACGAAATAAAAATCGTAAGCGTCCATTTTCTTGTTCTTCAGAATGAAGGTTTCGTTCAGGAATTTCGAAACGACCCGGGCGAATTCCTGTTTTTCTCCATCCCCCATGCGACGGTATTCGTCCACGAAGGATTCGGCGATTTCGTTTTTATCTGCCATGGCGTTTCTCCTTTTTCTTCAGCTGGAATTCCTCCAGCTCGTGCCCGATCCGGACGTAGCGTTCGTCTTTGAAGTCCAAGCTGTAATCGAGCTTTCTGTCCTGCGAGATGAGCTGCATCATCATCAGCACGATGAGGTCGCTTTGCTCCTGGGTGGGGATGTCGGTCGAAGGCATCTGCTGCTTCTCCCCCAGAAAGGAGAGGGCCGCGGCGTTGATGTTCTCTTTTGAGTAGGGGTCTTCCCCGAAGATGCGGTCCAAGCCCTTCTCGACTTCGGAGGCATCCCCTTCCGGGACCGGCACCTCCACTTCCACGGGCTTTTCCCTTTGGAAGCGGGGGCTTGAGAGGCTTCTGGCGTCCAAAATCCCAGAGGATTCGATGCGGATCAGGTTCTCGAAGGGGTAATCGTCGGGGATATCCGCGATGGCTTTCAGGCAATCGTTGATGCGCCCAGTGACGTCTTTGGTGGAGGTGAGAAGGAAGTCGAGCCTTGCCTTGGCGGAGGAAAGGTATTTCGCGTTTTGGGCATCCAAAACGTCGAGGTACTTCTCGATCCCTTCGAAAGAGGCGATCACATAGCCGGCTTGATCGCGAATCTCGCCTTCGATCGCCTCGTAACGTTCCTTAGTCAGGTCTTTGACGTCCTCGGTCAAAACGGAGTTGGCGACAAGCTCCTCCATATGGTCGCGGAGCAAATCGCGCAGGATATTGATGATTTGGGAGGAATAACGGGAGGGGTTGTCCCTCATGCGGAGGTTGTTGAAGACGCGGAGGATGACCTGGCTTTGGTATTTGCCAACCAAGGTGGAGAGGATCTCCCGCGGGGACAGATCGGGGTTGTCCGTGAGGTTATCAAGGAATTCCTTGATCTCGCTGGAGAGGCGGGAAAGGGAGTTCATGAGCTCCTTCGTCAAACGGTAGACTTGCTGAAGGATCGCGGTCGATTTGCTGAGGTCGAAGCTCTGCAGGGTGGAGTAAATGACGTAGACGTATCCGGTATATTCCAAGGGCTTTTCGGCCCGTTCGGTGTAATTGACCAAAAACTCCATCGTGGCCTTGCCCGCGGAGGTGAAGGACACCAACGCGTTGTATCCGCCGAGGGACTCTTCGTTGATCCAGCCGAAATTGCGGAACTGACGAAGCTTAACCTGAGCTTTGTCGCGGGCGCTCCTCCGGGTGAGGTCCCCGCCTTCCCCATCGTCTTTCGCCTCGCCGGAATGGTCTTCCAAAAACGCCGAAAGAGCCCCCACCGCCTCTTCCTTTGGGATGAAATCCCCATAATCGATGGATTCGGAGAGGTGGTAAAGGATGCGGAGCAATTCGAAATTGCCCCGTTTGTCCTCCGAGGTAAGGACGGAGAACATTTTTTCATTTACGCTGTCGAAAAGGTTGTCCATGAAACTTTGACATTATGGCACAGCGGGAAACCCGCCGCCATCTTTTCTACAAAGTAGAAACGCCTTCCAACGCCCTTGATGCCCTTGAGGCGCATCCCCTTTGGCAGCAAAATAAGCCGAACGCAAAAAAATCGAGGCGGCCCATGGATCAAAAAGTCATCGAGGAAATCCGGAAAATGAACAAGGAAAGGGACTGGGACCAGTTCCACACGGGGGAGAACCTGGCGAAGTCGATCGCCATCGAATCCGGGGAGCTCCTGGAACTTTTCCAATGGGGGCACGAGGCGAAGTCGGTGGAGAGGCTGAAAGAAGAGCTCGCCGACGTCCTCTCCTACTGCTACATGCTCGCGGACCGCTATGGGCTGGACGTGGACCAAATCGTTTTGGCCAAATACAAGAAAAACGAAGAGAAGTATCCCATCAGCAAATCCAAGGGATCGAGCAAAAAATACGACGAATTCGACGATTGATCAGGCCAATAGGCCCCACATCATGTCCAGCACCATGAACACGATGGCCAAAAACGCGGAGACGAACAAGGCCCCAAAGAGGAAATAATCCAAAAGGGCCGTCTTTTTGGTGGGCTTGCAGTAGAAGAAGGCCAAAAGCCCTTCCGCGATCGGGGCGATCAGCAAGGCGTAACGGATCCTGGCCAAGCCGGGAAGCGAGGAAGGGGCGATGAAATAAGAGGCGGCCAAGCAGGCTTTCCAAATGGCGTCGGACAAAAGGGCGCTCCGAAGAGAGGCCCCGCCTCGTTCGTCTCTCCCCGACCACCCGGAGACGGTAGCGAAAAGGAAAAGCAACAGGGAGAAGAAGGGGATCAGGGTCCAAAAGGAAGCGCTGCGATCGGGAATGCCGCGATAAAGGTAGATGAAAGCCCCGGACAAAAGGCAAGCGACAAGAGGCAGGGCGACTCCGAACACCAAATAGCAGGCCCAGGCCCCCTTACCCCAGCTGCGGACCGTAGGGCGCTTGGCCTTGCACCCCAATCGGGGGCGGTATTGCCCTTGGGGCTTGCCATAAAGAGAGGTGAACGCGATATCGTTGCTCTTGCCGGCGACTTTGTGCGCATGGGGGGAGCGGAGCAGATCCTCAAGCAGTGGATTGAAGCGAAGCAGCAGCGCCTCATTCAAATGCTCCTTGATAAACAGAAGGGGGGTGCCCAGCTTTTCGAGGTTCCCTTTCTTGGGGTGGGTCTTCTCGATTTCCTTGAGCACGGCACGCATATGGAGGGGTTCCATGCCCAAGGCGATGGAAGCGGCGAAGAGCTCGATCTTCAATTCGAAGGAAAAGGGCCGGATCGCCTTGACGACCGCGCCGAAGCGTTCCTTTTTCAACCCCTGCAAGGCCAAAAGATGAGCCAAGACGAGGAAATGGAAATCGTCCGGAGAGGAAATGGCGGAAGCGAATTCCGATACGCGGGTCGCGAATTCCTCGGATTTGCTTTCGATGGCCTCCGATTCATAAAAATACAGCTTCAGTTCTTTCTCATCATAGGCATAGCGGAATGGGGCGAGGCGTATTTCGCCCTTGGGGAACAAATCCCGAAGGCGGAATAGGGTCAAGGCCAATTCCAAATCGCGTTTCTTTTTAAAACAGGATTCGCTTAAGGAGTTATAGCAGTTCAGCAGCAATTGGCCGAAGCGCTTCTTCTTGATCCTTGTGGCCTCACTTTCGATTTTGTCGGATAATCCCATTCTCCAAAAAGGGAGAAGGGGGAGAAAAAGGCTAACCTCCGAAACGCCTTTTTCGAGCAAGCTGGAGCAAGCGGAATACAAAAACCCTTTCGCCGAATCGATCAATTCTGCCGCCTCGTTCATCTCTTCTAGGCCGACGGGGAGGGAGAGGCATCGCTGGTAATGCCTTTCCGCCTCTTCCTTGCCGATGCTTTCGCGGCGATTTTCCTTTTCGGCAAAGAAAAGAGAAGTCAATCGGCAAATAAGCCATGGACGGATGGTGGCCGCTTCCTTT
>ERZ808240.1126-NODE-1126-length-34034-cov-44.098296_pt1 | contig 34034 bp, 38 predicted proteins | sample MGYA00521084_ERZ808240 | MGnify/ENA primary metagenome ERZ808240 (study PRJEB31516, sample SAMN03275571) | gut metagenome | biome: mammalia-associated habitat; material: feces | host: Papio cynocephalus | place: Kenya | collected 2012-08-06 ... | reverse complement strand
TTGTGCATAAACAACATAATTTCGAATTTAAATAATTTTAAGAGACACTAGTGAAGACATTCTATGAAGCTGGCGCAGATTATTACTTCACAAAAAACTTAAAGTTATCTGCTGAATATGCACTTGTCAATGACCGCACACTTGATAAACATAATTATAGCTTGATAAACACCGAATTATCTATCAAGTTCTAACATTTACTAGAGGTATCCTTGTTCCAAAAGGATGCCTCTAGTTTATTATATACCCACTAACCATAAAAACTGACAACATTGTGTCATACTACAATCCACGTTATACGCTTGGCACACCATTTGCTAAAGACAGCATATAATCATTCAAACAATATATAATGAATCTCTTAGAAGGACTCAATGACAAGCAAAAAGAAGCAGTAGAAGCCTTGGATGGTGTCATCAAGGTGATTGCAGGTGCTGGCTCTGGAAAGACCAAAGCCTTAACCCATCGTTATGCCTACTTGGTGGACATGGTAGGTATGGCTCCAGCCAATATTCTATGTATCACTTTCACAAACAAAGCTGCCAACGAAATGCGCCATCGTATCCGCCAAATGGTTAATTTGGGCGGTGAGACAGACTATGTATGTACTGTTCATGGCTTCTGCCGAAAAGTCCTTCAGGAAGAGATTTACCGAATTGGCTACCCAAAGACATTCTCCATCCTTGATGACGAGGATAAGAAGACCTTGGCCAAACAAGTGATGGATGAACTTGGAATAGACAAAACCCAAACCAACATCAAGAATTTCCTTGCTGACATAGCTGGATTCAAGGCAAAAGGCGACTATGTTGGTAAATACATGGTTCCAGATAGTTTCAAGGAAGAAATATACAAGAACTGTGATGTCTTTCATGTAAAAGCCACTGTAAAGGATGACTTGGATACCAAGCGAGCATCTTTCTTAAAGCTGTTCCTACAAAAACAACTCAAGACATTTGCCTTGGATTTCGATGACTTGATCAACTATACCTTATATATATGGGGAAGATTCTCAGAATGCAAGAAAACCTGGCAACTGAAGTTTGACTACATCATGGTGGATGAGACCCAGGACTTCAATAAGGTTGATTGGATGATCATTGATATATTGAGAGAAAAGTGTGGAAACCTATTTGTGGTAGGAGACCCAGACCAGGCCATCTACGAATGGAGAGGAGCCTATCCTGATGCTTTCATCAACTTGCCTTATGACAAGCAAATCATCATGGACCAAAACTATCGCTCCACAGCAAACATCCTGGATGTAGCCAACTCTGTCATCAAATACAACACCAACAGAATAGAGAAAGACCTCTTTACACTCAAGGAAAGAGCTGACGATGTCATCTACTATCATGGCAAGAACGATGAAGATGAGAGCAAATGGATTGTAAAGCAAATGAAGAGCATCAAATCTTCAGGAGCACCCTACTCTTCCATGGCAGTCCTTGTACGTGCTTCCTTCCAAACACGTATCATCGAGAAGGCTCTTGTCCAACAGCATATTCCTTATGTGGTTTGGGGAGGGGTTAGATTCTATGAGAGAAAGGAAATCAAAGATGCGCTCTGTTACTTGCGCTTGCTCAACGAAGGCGACGACCTTTCTTTCTTACGAATCGTCAATGTTCCTTCACGCAAATTGGGCAAAGCATATCTGGCTAAGGTGAAGAAATATGCAGATGAGGACGGAACTACACTCTACAAAGCCATGCGCGACCATATAGAAGAAAAAGACCTACATAAGGCGAGCGCCGTGGCTTTCATCAAAACGATGGAGGAGCTTAAACAAGAGGTGGACAAAATATCTATATCAGATTTGCTACAGGATACGCTTCGAAAAACAGGACTTGGCGAGTACTATAGAGTGGATCCCGACGAGGATAGAACAGAGAACCTCAAAGAACTTGCCGTATCCATTGATGAATATGAAGAGGCACATAAAGAGGATGAGGTGACACTGGCCTCCTACCTGCAAGATATAGCCCTTCTCACAAATATGGACTCCAAGAAAGATAGTGAGGCCGTGAAGTTGATGACTATTCACCAATCCAAAGGCCTTGAGTTTCCTTATGTGTTTGTCACAGGACTCACTGAAGGTATCTTCCCTAGTTATAAATCCATTCGTGAAAGAGGCAAAAAGGCATTGGAAGAAGAACGCCGCCTAATGTATGTGGCCATAACAAGAGCCGAAAAGGCTCTCTTCCTCACTGAGTCCGAGGGCTACATGAAATCGGAGAACACAGAAAAGTACCCATCCAGATTCTTGCAAGAGATTCAAAAGGAGTTCCTGTTATATAAAGGTAACTTCCATGATGGGCTCTGGTTAGGAACTGACAGAATGAAATATGGTCTGGAATGTGACATGCCAGAGTTTAAAGAGGACAAGACCATCAAAGAGGGAGACTATGTCAAGCATAAGCTCTTTGGCGTAGGTATTGTCCAAGAAAGTGATGATACCAAACAAAAGTGCTCCGTGGAATTTCCAGAAAAGGGAATACGGCACCTATTATGGTCATTCCTGGAAAAACTAACGCCATCTCAAATAGAAGAATACAAGAAAAATCAATAGTAACCATAAGCCAAGAGGTCATAAACTTCTTGGCTTTTTTCGTCAAAAACTCTTTTTTTATTCATTTTTCAAAGAAATATTTTTCTATGCAGATAGTCTGCACAGGAATACTGTACCTTTGCATCGTGATTCAGAGAAACCAAGGAATATTTCCAAGGTACTGATTAATAATAAACAATTATGGGTAGTATTTTTCTTTTTTTGTTTTTCGCATGGCTATTCAAGGGATTTGGCAAAGCTATCACCCACACGGACAAAAAACATCGAACAAGCTGGGATAGCCTAAGCTACGAGCAAAAGGCATGGCTTCATGACCAAACCAACGGACGATGAAACTTTATCAAGTCAATTGAGAAAGTAAATTTTAATCATAAAATAGGAATCTATGAAAAAGGTATTATTGACATTGGCGTTCATGCTAACCGCAGTAGTTTCCATGAATGCTCAGATTCTCAGAGCTGAGGAGTTGGAGAAGTATGCAAAGGAAAAGTATGGAGACAAATGGGTAGAGGCAGCCACCAACCTAGGCAAGCAGCTTACCCTCGACAAGAACAACGCCATTGACTATGTGCAGGTGATGGAAGCCCCAGGACAAACCAAGGCACAACTTTATGTATTGCTGAACTATTGGTTCACCGCAACATTCAACGATGCAAACTCGGTCATTAAGCTCAATGACAAAGAACTTGGCACTATTATCGCCCAAGGGTATGTGGCAGACATAGCGCAACATGCTGGTGGTAGCAATGCCTACAATGTAAGTATAAAACCAATCATCAAGTGTGACATCAAGGACGGCAAGGTGAGAGTGACATACACTGTACCATTCTACAGTGTTACCAAGATGGTTGGCGGCGGATGGATGTCGGCATTTGGAGGAAACCAAACCCGTCCTGTGCGCTCAGATGAAAAGTGGACTTTGGACACATGTTTTCCTTTTGCAGCAAAAGACTCTCACAAGAAAACTTCTTGCAAGGCATTAATCATGGCTCATGCCTATTCCAATGTGGTGATGGATAAGATAGAGGAGTGCATCAAAAATGGTCTAACAGGCAATGAAAATGATAACTGGTAATTATTAATAAAAATTCAAACAACATGAAAAAGTTTTTATTTTTCTTTCTTACCCTCGTGGTAACATCATTTGCATTTATATCATGTAGCAGTGACGACGATTCTGACAATGACAACTATGACAAGTCTTTAATCGTGGGCACCTGGGAAATGACAGAGGTAAAGTTGTCTCAAACAGGAACGTACATGGACTGGCCTTACCGAAAGACCTATGCTTCATTCAAGGAAGATGGCTCCTACTATGGTTCTGGTTATTTTGGAACGGGCAGTGGAACCTGGTCGATAAAAGGTAACAAACTGAACACCTATGTAGATGGTGAGCTATATGCGACCTATGAGATTCTTTCTGCAAACTCAACTACTGCAGAAATGAAGATGACTTTAGGCGATGATTCCATTTGGATTAAGTGCAAAAAGAAGTAAGCTATCAAATTTCGGGAGGATTCCACAGGCAGAATCCTCCCTTTTTGTTCTTTTTATACAGGAAAAAGTTAAATTTTCAATGCTCCGCAAATAGATTGCGGACTTATTTTATATCTTTGCAGCAAGTATCAAAAAGTATAGCTTATGCCAGCAAACAAGAATGCCTTGATCAGGTACAAGACCATTGACAATTGCCTGAGAAACAAATACCGCCGTTGGACTATCAACGACTTGGTTGATGCCTGCTCGGATGCCCTCTATGACATGGAAGGCATCACAAAGGGTGTGTCCCTGAGAACCATCCAAGCAGACTTGCAAATCATGCGTTCCGACAAACTGGGCTACAATGCCCCCATAGAAGTGTATGACGGCAAATATTATCGCTATGCAGACCCAGAGTATTCCATTTTCGACATGCCGCTGTCCGAGAACGACTACGAGGTGATGAAGGAAGCCGTGGAAATGCTCAAGCAATTGGAGGACTTTGACCACTTTTCAGAGATGGCAGACGTGGTGGGAAGACTACAGGACAAGCTGTCCATCAGCCAAAGCAACCGAAAGCCCATCATCCATTTCGACTCCGTTCCCAACCTCAAGGGCTTGAAGCTGCTGAATCCACTCTACAATTACATCGCCGCCAAGCAACCTTTGAGAATCATGTACCAATCCTTCAACGCCAAGGAGCCTAGTGAGTATATCCTCTATCCATACCTTCTGAAGGAATACAGGAACAGATGGTTCCTCTTTGGCTCTGTCAAGAAAGACTTGGTACTGTATAATCTGGCTTTGGACAGAATCGTCTCCGTGGCCCCCCTGGATATACCTTTTAAGGAAAACCCTGAGTTTGACTGTGAGCATTTCTTCGATGATGTCATTGGCGTGAGCAAGAACATTCACAATACGCCAAGAACCATCAAGTTCTGGGCATCCCAGGAGCAAAGCAAATACATTCTGACCAAGCCACTCCATCACAGCCAAAAGCTCATCAAGCAAAATGAGGATGGCAGCTGCATCTTCAAAATCTCTGTGGTCATCAACTTCGAGCTGTACTCTGTACTGATGAGCTATGGGCCTGGTGTCAGAGTCATCTATCCTCGTCAAGCGGTAAGCTACATGAGGGATAAGACCCAAGAGATGGCCAACCTTTATGCCAAGGATTTTACGAACAAGGAAGATCATTAAACAACAAAAGATATGGAACAAGCAGAACTTTACAATAGGTCTCAAGAAGACTACATGGAGAAATACTTCAATAAGGTAAGCACACTCACTGCCAAATGTGTTTCCAACGAATCATGGGCTGACGGCATCAAAGATGAACTGGAAGAAGGAAAGACATATAAGGTCAGCTATATTTCCGTCTTACGCTCCTCGACTCAAATCATGCTTGAGGAATTTGGCAAAAAAGAGTTTAACTCGGCTCACTTCGAAATCCTTGAAAATGGCAAACCTGTAAATTACACAAAGGATTCCCGCTTCCTGGCTCCATACCTACGCCAATGGCAGAAAGCCCGCATGAGGAAACTGACCATTGATGAACACCTTCGAGAAATCGAGGCACAATATCATGTAAAGGTCTTGTTCGCCGTGGAATCAGGAAGCCGTGCATGGGGTTTCGCCTCCAAGGACAGCGACTGGGATGTACGCTTTGTCTATGTGCATGAACCTGCATGGTACTTTCACATCGAGGAGCAGAAGGATACCATCGAGCACATGTTCCCAGACGAGACAGACCTTTCGGGATGGGAACTGAGAAAGGCGCTGCGTCTTTTCAAACGCTCCAACCCTTCCTTCTTCGAATGGCTCCACTCCCCTATCGTTTACGAGAAAGACCATGTCTTTGTAGATGAAATCAAACAAATGGAGCCCCAATACTTCAATGCAGAAAGGGCTATGTTCCATTACAACCATATCTACAAGAAGCATAATGACAGATATATCAAAGACTATGGTCTTCCTTTGAAACGCTTCCTCTACTACTTGCGAGGCATCCTGGTATGTAAATGGCTTGCAGACAATGGCACGGTTCCACCTGTAAGATTCACAGAACTTGTAAATGCCACTGTGGATGATGAGAACATCAAGGAAAAGATAGCCCACCTTCTGGAGCTCAAGAAGCAAAGCAACGAACACAACCTGGAGCCAGTGGATGAGGAACTCTTCAACTGGGCACAGGAATGGGCGGAGTTCTATGACAAAAAGGTAGAGTCCCTCCATCCTGAAAAGAAGACCAGCCTAGACACTCGCCTTAACAAACTGATGTTCGATACTGTCATAAGAAAAGCAAAAGAAGAAGAGCAAGATCCAATCAATCTCTTTAAATAATGCTTCTTCTATCGTCCATAGGCTCAAATCCACTTCCTTTAGGTAAACAGAAATGTGGTTTTGAGCCTATTTATTTACTATTCAGTTTTCAATGTCACTATTCGATATTCGTGATTTGTGGAAGGAACTATCTTCTCCAACAAATCTTTCAGCCTAATCTTGAGCGTAGCTGTGTTGACACAAGGATGGCAGCCGAAGAACTCAGACCCTAGCAAATCTTTGTCTACAACAAGCAGCACCTTCTTGTCCTTATCGTTCATCAACCCCATGGGAGAAACCGCACCTGGATGGATTCCAAGCAACTCTACCATATGGTCTTCTGTAGCAAAGGACAATCGGGCACAACCAAGCTCAGAAGAGAGGAATTTGGTCTTGAAATGCTTCTCACCTGGTAACATCAAAAGATAAAACTGAGTCTGCTGACGATTACACAAGAACAGATTCTTGCAAATGGGAGCACCCAGGTTCTTCTCCACCTCTTGACACTCTTCCATTGTAAAGGCAGCTGGATGACACATCGTTTCATAAGAAATTCCCAACTTATCCAAGAAATCATAGGTGTTTACTTCCACCTCACTCCTACCTTCTAGAGAGGTAGGTCTACCTGTATATTTTTCCATCACACTAAAAATTTAATATCACATCCTTGCCAAACGGTGCCAGGGACAAACCGGCCATCTTGAAATGTTGCTTGGCAAATGGAATACCTATAACAGTAATAAAGAGCAAGCATCCGAAGACTACATGTACAAACCACGCCCAAAGTCCGCCACATAGAAGCCAGATCAGGTTCAAAGGAATCCGAATGCACCCTGTAGGCGACTCTGTACACCTAATCTCTGCTCCAAAAGGCCACAAACATAGCAAGCCTATCTTGAATGTCTGCAAGGCAATGGGTATGCCTATGATGGTGACAGCCAGCGCCAAGCTACCAGTAAAGTATCCAAAAGCTGCTTCCAGACCACCAAAGACCCACCACAGCAAGTTTCCTATGATTCTCATTTGTTTCTAAATTAAAGTTACTATTTTGGAGGACAAAGATATAATTTTTTATCGACAAAACAGCAAATTGTGCCAACTTTTTCTTTCACAAAACATTGGCAGTACTACAAGGAAATCAACTCAATTGCCCATAAAGAACTATTCACCGGCCGTAAGGCAAAGCATCCTTTCCGACCTATGAAAGTCAAATGAATGATTATGACTATAAATGTTCTAATCTTCTAATATCAAAGTAACAGCGACAATAATCACACTCAAGAAGAAAAGAAATGTAAAATATTCGGAACTCCGAAACTGTTTACCTTAACGTTAACCTACCCATCCTAAAATGTGAACAATAAACAAGGGAGTAGCTAAATAGAAAAAAGACGCTTCCACCTAGCATACTCCCCCTTACAATTAAAAACTATGAACATCAGATTGTTTGACGGCATAGAAAATGCAACTAGCCAAACTCAGCCGACAAACAATCTAACTCACGAATCACACACATTTAAGAATATAAAGATGAATGATTTCATCGCTTTCTCTGTATCTTTTGAGATGGGCGCATCATGTGAACGGCCATGAAGAAGCAACGCTGGCGAAAGGCCAAGTCATCCTCGTCATCCCGCTTGCCCCATCCTGTACCAGGGCCACCTCCTCCACCATTGCCCTGTGAGATTTTGGTGGCCGCATCCAAATAACCGAGATAAAGGGCTGTGGCGATGGATGCCACATGGGCTGCCTTCTCCGCAATGCACTCAACTATCGAACCATCCAACAAGATACCACAAGCATCCCTTGCCGCCTGTCTTTGCTCAAAGGGAAGCGTCTGTAGGAACTCCTCATACTTGGCAGTTCGATGTTTGGTGTCTGTGGCTATCATGACATACCCCATGGCTTGCATCTCCTGAAGAGTTACCTTATTGAGCTGGGGAACATCCTTCTGAAGTTTTCTTTGCACATCCTCATACTTGCGCTCGGCTGTCTGCGTCCTCACTTGAAGCTGGGCGAGCTGTTGTTCGGCGATGCTGAGTTTTTGGGTCTTGTCAGCAATTTTCGCATCCACCTCCTCAAGCTCCTTCTGGATTTTCTGAAGCTTTGCCTGTACTTCCTGCTCGGAAAGCTTTCCAGATACACGGTCTTTCTCCAGTTGATCGATGTCCTCCATCAGCTTCTTCTTATGAGACTCTAAATTGGCAATCATGGTGCCAAGCGCCTTGAACCTGGCTGTGGCATGCTTGATGTCCCTGTCCAAGGAATGAATCGTCCTGCGCTGATCCTTGATGGTGGACTCATTTCCCTCTATGGTCTTGGAAAGCTGCTCGTTTTCTTGCTGCAGCTGCTTTCTCAAATCATGGTGATATTGCTCCATGGAACGATGCTTGGCACCTGTCTCGGTCTTGGGGTCTCCTCTTTCCAATCCGTACCTTTGATTAATCCGTGATATCTCATTGTGAAGTTCCAATGTACGCTGTCGAAAGTCAAACTTGCTGTTATTCTCTCCCACCATGACCTTCCGAAAAGAAAACTTATTGTTCTCCGTGATGGGAAGAAGCGTACAATGGATATGGGGATTCGACTCATCTAAATGTACCACAAAGGCGGCGATGTTCTTTTCACCATATCTTTCACTCATAAATTTATACATATCCTTGGCCCAGGCCTCTATCTCTGGCTGACGGGCAATCTGGGAGTTGTCCGCTCCCTTTTCCAAATCCACCTTCTGGTCTCCAAACGCCAAACGGTGCATTTGCTCCCTGGAACCTCCTAAGATGACATTGGCCACAGTACGGTAAAACGGTGTCTCCAACACGGAGTTGGGATCTACGATACCCCGCTCCTTGATATTCTTACGTATTCTCTTGGGAATGGAACTGCCCTTGTCCAAGGGACATATTACCCCTCCAGACTTCACCTCAAAGTTGAGGTGCTCACGTGTTGGGTCAAAGTTATTGGAGAGGCGACTCTTATAGGCACCCTTTGCCGCCACCCGTAAATGCTCATTGCTCTGGGCCAAAGTCATTCCCTTTCCCGGATGAATATCCACGACTTGCTTTTGTTTCATTTTTACATGCGCTATTGGGTTCTTAGGGCGTAGCCATAAGCCTACTTTAACAACGGCTTGCCGCACGTTAAGTCCCCTTTGTAAAGGGTTGTTAAAACAAGCTTTTGGCACAAAACTTGGAAGTAGGCTACCCCCTAATGTAAAAATGTTCCCTCTTTCAGCGCAAGCGCCCCTATCAAGAGACCCACTTTACTGTAAGCTGTATCACCTTTAGGGAGCACGTTGGCTGAAGCCGAGAACTATATTTATTCCATCGCCAATTCTTCAAAAAGAAGGGTGATGGACATATGACTACTCTTCGTCTGTACCTCCCAAACCAGAGACAAAGATACTGGCCTTGAGACGAACCACCTTACTAGTTACCATATTGTAAACCTCCAAGACCTGATACTTTTGGAGCTGGTCAACAAAAGCCAGAACCGAAGGGCGACTCCATCCCCAGGCTTTCACCAGTTGGGCGATGTTGACATCCATCTGCTTGCTGTCCAGACGAGCCTTCTGAAAGCGACGGAGCAAGTCCTGGAGTGCCCTGAGGCGAGAGAAACGGTTCGGGTTGCGATAGGCATAGTCGTTGCTAAGATATGCGATTAAGTCCGAAGACATCTTGATGGCGTAGCTACCCGATGGGCTGCCAGCCTCTTGAATGAGTGAATTTTCTTTTACCATTTTATAGTTATCCTTTAATACAATGTTGAAATGAGTATTTGTTACAATCGAATGCCAAAGATGACATGATACACTTTTGAAAACTAGGCAGCCCTCCTTTTATAGCTTACATCCCACCATCTGCACCTCCCCTTTGGGGAAGAAGGTTGCTCCTTGAATGGATAAACCATGCCCGCCAGCAGCAGGATGAAGAGCATCTCGGATAGCAAGAAGAAACGTCCAAAGTCCACCGCAGCCATCAAGATGGCCAGAATAGCAAGGATGATTTCGAGGCGCAAGCTCTTATGAATCCCAAGCAAAATCCGATCTGCCAGACGATAGGAAAACAGCGGAAGCGTCAATCCCATGGCTACCAAAAAGGCAAGGACATGCGTCTGAAAGGGATAAAGCAAGTTGCCCATCACAGCCTTGGGGCCAAACTCCACCTCTATCCCTATCCAGGGAATGTCTAATATATAAGGTGTGAGACTTAGACTCTTACCTAGGGAAGATGATTCGGCATAAAGCCCATAGGCCATTTTTGCCGAGTGATAGTCCACCACCTGATAGACGAGCATCACGATGATAAGAACCAATATAAAGAATTTTCTTCCATTCTCACTCCTATACATCTTCTTATATACATAGCAGAGCCATGCTTTGAGCGAGGCATACCATCTTCTAAAAGTTGGCATCTTGCTAAGAAGAAAGCTCAATGAGGAATGCCACTTTCCTGGGGTGGCACTCTTGGGCTTTACCCAAAAGTGAAATAGAAAGGGAACTGCTGTGAGCATCACGGCCAGCACCGTTTTCAAAACAATCATGATCATCTTTCAAAAAATTAGAAGTTAGAAAAAGTGAGATAAGATTTCCTTCCGGTTTTGAACCTCCAGTATCTCTGCAGGTACCTTGGTCATCCCTGAAAGGATGGACTGAATATCCAGGAACATGAGTTCCTCGCTGTCAAAGAAGCGAACGCTCATATCCTCCATTACCCCAAACTGCTCGCTGCCGAGATGGATGATGAACATGCTGTCCTCCGCTGGCGTGGAGTACACGGCTGCCTTGTACACCTTGCCCATGTCCTGCTTGGTGGCGAAGAGCACATGAAGTCCCATCTTTTTCTCCAGGTCATCCACCAGGTCTTCCATCAAGACCTGCCCCACCATAGGTATCAAAACCTCCACGTAATCATCATGGGTGGTGGTAGGTATCAAGGAATGTTTGAAGATACCTGGGAGTTTGCTACGTAATGCGCTTGTCAAGGTGAAGATGGCATTTTTCACCTGCTCGGAGTCCAAATCATTGAAGTCTTTAAAATTCTGCATAATTGTTATCCTTTAAAGTATTGATGATAGATATGATTTCAAAAAGTAATCCGCCAGCACGCTTGTCAAATTATTTTCCTTTCCAGGCATCTTACGCTTGGAGTCTAACTTTTCAAGTAGCTTAGGCAGCTCATCTGAGAGACTAAGGAGTGTCTCGGCCTGCGAGGATGTGAGCACGGCCGCCGAGTAGTCATCGATGGCCATGAACGGCTGGATGAGCATCCATCTGTAGTTGGCTCTCTGCACTGCATTCAGACGCTTGCCGGCCTTTACATCCTCATGGCAGGCCTGCGCATTCTGGATGATTCTGCGATTAAAGCGCATGCTTAGATAAAGCATGGTTCTGTCATTGACATCATTGGAGAGATTGCCCACGGAAGAATAGAGTCCGTCGAACACCTGTGTGGTGGCGGCTGTCAACTTCCGAAGCTGCTCTGTGTCCACACTGCTTAGATACTTCATCAAGCTGCGGAAGCACTTGTCCTCCATGGCGATGAACTTCATCAGCTCGTCTCCTTGCTGAAACCCCTTGGCTGAGGTGAGCAACTTGGAGTAAGCCGCAAGGGTGGATGCCAGGTCTGGATAAAGGGGATATTCATCGAGTTTCTCATAAAACTTCACCGCATCCTGATAGATGGCATCCTTCTGAAGTTTCTCGCGCTGCATGGCGGTATGCTGCTTGAGATACATTACATCTCGGAGTGAGCGAGGCTGAGAGAAAGCCAGGCGAGAGATTTCCCCACGGATGGAATCGCTCACCAGGAAGTAAGCCACAGCCATCGGACTCTTGAGACTAAGCGAAGAGTCCTTGCCAAAGACGCTATAGGCTGAGTCCTGCACCTCCAGCCAACAGGAAGTCAGCTTGGAAAGCTCCTCGATGGAGACCTCCTTCTTTTCCTTGAGCGAGGCAAGCTGCTCCTTGCAACCCTCCAAGGCCTCCTCTGAGGAGGCAAAGGATGGATGTCGGTTACAAGAAGAGAAACATATCAAAAGTGTCATCCCGAATACAATTAACTTTTTTACCTTCATTTTTGTTGATTATTAGTTGTTATCTGATTTCGGGGTGCAAAAGTAGGAAAGAAATGTCAAATTGATGGTCGAAAAATAATTAAACTTGATATTTAACATTTTAGCCAATGGCTATTATGCAAGTAAATAGAACATCCTACGAAAGAACACAAAAACGTAAACCGCTGATATAGATATTATAATAAGGCAAAATTAGATAAAATAGCAACGCCGCTAAAATGTTAAAGAAAAGGGACAAAAGTGTTAAAATAAGACTTTCTATTTTACGCACATCTTATACTCTCAGAAGAAACGCCATCTTTCACCTTGTCCCCATAAAAGGAAAAAGTTCCTCGCCTTTTGGCGAGAAACCCTCAAATTTCAAACATAAAGATTGATGATGTCCAAACCGCTAGCCTTGGCATTTCTGCAAGTGTAGAAAGTGCCACCCTTGGGCTTGCCGTCAAAATAGGCGATGATACCGCTCACCTTGGAAAGCATATAGTCATTGCGCTTTAATAGGCATCCATTGTAATAACCCTCACTGAGAACCACCTCCTCGTCCACCTCCCTCATGATGCGCTGATACCGCTGCTGCTGATAGAAAGTCCACCTATCACTCTGTCCCTTATATGGGATTACGGCAACGAGCCTTAACTCCGATAACTCCCCCTTTAGCTTGATTACCTCCTCGGCTGCCAACATGTCAAAGCCAAGCGCCATGCCCGAAACAAAGTACCGAAAACCAAGCATATAAAGCAACCTTACCTTGGTTCTCACCAAGGCTCTCACCTCTTGCACCTTTTCCTTGTCTATTGAGCGATGCCCGGTGAAAGCAACGCTCTGCACCTTTTTCAATATATCAACCATATCTCTTATTATTTATAATGTGTCTTACCCAAGAATAAACCTCCCACAACGTGCGCCCCTTGTTTCTCCACCTCCTCGGCAAAGAGGGCATAAGAGCCACCGGTGGTGATGATGTCATCAAATACAATGACCTCCTTGCCCTTGAAGAAAGGCTTGTCAAAGTCCATGACGTTCACATGACTCAAAGACTTCTCACCTGCTCTTCCTCGCTCATGGATAGCCAAGCGGTCTTCCATCAAGATAAGATGGGAATAACCATTGATGATGCCACTCAATCGGCTCACCTCCTTGCAAAACTCCTTGTAGCGGCTCTTGTTCACCTCTTGGCGGCTGGCTGGCACGCAAAGGAAAACCATATCCCTCACTTTCTCCTTGTACTCCTTCTTCAAGTAGGTGACAACCATCTTTGCCACCTCCTTGTAAGCTTCATCCCTTGCATCCTTGAAAGCATAAATTAGCTTTCTAGCTGCTTTAGCATCCTCGCTGACCTTGCGGATTCTTGAAGGAAAGTACTTCAAGAAGAATGCCTTTTTCTTGTTCATTTGGGCTTTCATACCCTCGTTCATCTGTCTTGCCATATCCTTTGTCTTTTGAAATTGATTACTATTACTCTTCTAGGTGATTCGGTGTCCAAACCTCCACTACCCACTCATAACCCACGTTATTGCACTGACTTTGGTTCATGCGTCTGATGTCCTCGGCTTGCTCCTCAGTTATAGGCTCATCCTCCAATTTCATGAGTTTCTTGATGCTTGCCTCCTTGTTCGTCCCAATGTAAACCAAATCCTTGCTTGCATGGGTGTTCCAATTGTCCGTGCGGTAAAAAAGAAATACTACCATCTTGTCTAAAATTTAAAAGTTCAACATTAAAAATTTATTCTGGATTTCCTGACTCACTAGCCTTTTTCAAACTTTTGTTTTCAGAAGAATCCGAGCTTTTTTTTATAGTCATTCCGGCATGTCCGTCATCACTGTAAGCCTTTTTACGTGCTAGAAAAGATGGAAGTCTCATAAAAGGCAGTAAGCCAAACAATCGGTAGAGATATTTTGTAGAATACCCAATCTCTGATTGCGGAAGTCTGCTGCAAAATATCTTAGCCGATAAGAAGAGAAGCGACTGGTGTTTGGTGTCTGCCGGGACTTCCATAACTTTGCAAAGTAAAAAGCCGAAAGTGATGGCATAACCGCTAAAGAAAAATAAAAAAGTGAGGGCTCTTCCCATCAAGAAAACAAAAATCTCCTCTAGATAGAACATAAACGAAGAAACAATGCACCATTGCAGTATTATGGATAAATCAATCCGTAATCTAGGTAGATTCACTAAGAAGAAAAAACAGTAACTTTGCACCATCGAACAAAGATTACAAATAGAAAAGGATATAATATGAAGAAACTTATAAAACATATATTGGTAGGCATTCTTGCCTTGCTCCCTGCCATCGGCACTTTGGCAAGCTGCAAGAACCCTCAAGAAAACAACAGCAATATGAAAACATTGATCGTGTATTTCTCTTATTCTCCTGGCAACACAAAGATGGTTGCCCAGAAGATTCATGCGGCCATCGAGGGCAGCACCATAGCTGAGATAGAGACGAAGGTTCCCTATTCCACAGACTATAGCAAGGTAACAGAGCAAGGAGACAAGGAGGTCAAGGAAGGTTACAAGCCTGAACTAAAACCTCTGGATGTAGACTTGAAGGACTTCGACCGCATCATCATCGGCACACCTACTTGGTGGTACCATATGGCTCCTGCCGTTCTTTCCTTCATGTCCAGTGCAGACTTCACAGGAAAGATAGTGGTTCCGTTCCAAACTCACGCAGGATGGCCGGGAACCACCTTGGAAGATATGACCAAGCTAGCCAAGAAGAATGGAGCCACCAAGGTGGAACATGCCAAAGACTTCAAATTTTCATCCAATATGAGCCACCTAGATAAAATGGAGACTTCTGAAAAGGAACTTTCATCTTGGATAGAATCACTTCGATAAAAGAAGCTAAAACCGCACCATCTACTCATTCAAAACAAAAGTAGATGCCAAATCTTCGGAACACATAAAAACAAACTATAAAAGCCGAGGCAACTGTTATCAAAACCAAGTTACCTCGGCTTTTTATTGACGCTACAAGACGTATAGTCTCTAACTAACGATTTATATATAACATATTTTATATATAATTATTTGTATATATAAAAAATATTATTTATCTTTGCACCATCACTTTAATAGAAACAATATGATTAGAAACTTAATAGGACCACCTGTAACAGGAACGGATTTCATCGGAAGAGAAAAGGAACTAGCGGATGCTTGGAAAGCGTTAGAAGACACCAATTCTCTTTTGCTGGCTTCACCACGAAGAGTCGGCAAGTCCTCTTTTGCCATGAAATTGGCAAACAAAGCTGAAGAAAAGGGATGGAATGCTCTTTATCTAGACTTACAGGGATTAAAAGATGAAGGCGAATTTATATCGTTAATCATCAAAAAGCTCAATAAAATCAAGGAAAAGAACTCCATTTTTGAACTTGCGAAGAATCGCATTCAAGACTTCTTGAGCTCAATCAAAAAGGTTAATGCCTTTAAAATTACGCTGGAACTTCAAAAGAACCCAGAGGATTTCTATGAAAAATTGAGTAAGGCTTTCGAACTTCCACAAAGAACATTAATCATTATAGACGAACTTGTCTTGTTTTTACAGGAACTTTCTAGAAATGGCGAAATTGCCAGGGCAGAGACTTTTCTCAATTGGCTACGAAACATAAGACAAAAGCAATCTGAAAACGTATCATGGGTGTTTTGCTCTTCCATTAGTATTCATGGCTTCGTCTCTCAAAACAAACTCACCTATACAATAAATGACATCGCTCCATTTAACCTTGGAGAAATGACCAAAGAAGAGGCGACTCTGTTGTTTGAGGAATTAGATGAAAGCTATGAAACAGAATTGTCAAAAGAGGACATAGATTATATTCTGGGAAGAATAGGTTGGAAACTTCCTTACTTCATCCAGTTGTTCTTTAATAAATTGACTGGCAACAAAGAAAGTTATCAGAAGATGAGCCTGGAGGACTGTGTCAACAAAATATTTCAGGAAATCATACAGGAGCATGAGCTTGATACCTGGAGCGAAAGACTCACCACTTACGGAGAAGATGAGACAGCTTCACGTAAGTTGCTATGCTATCTGTGCTTGCCGGACCATAAAAATGAGAGAAACTTCCTAGAGGAGATCATCAAGGACTTTGTTCCTGAAAATACAGACATTAATGAGAAATATGCCAACATAAAAAGAATGTTAGAAACAGATGGATATATTGTACATGACACTTCAGGTATCCATTTCCGTTCCCCAATCATTCGAGAATATTGGTTCAATCGTTATATACAATGAAACTAGTAGAGTCCATAGGAGAAAAGGTATTTTCCATTATCACAGAAGGTATCAGCCGTGAGACACATAATAGCATTCCACAATGCTTTTATGTGTCTGGCGAGCTTGGATATGGCAAAACCACACTTCTGCATAGAATCAAGGAAAAAGTTAAAAGTAAAGAATTTCAACCTATTTACATAGATTGTCTACTTCATCCCATCCAAAATGAAGAAAAGTTGGAAGAATATGTGCATTCCGTCACTAACAATGAGAGGGCAATCCTCTTGTTAGACGAAGCTCACATTCTACTTAACACTTGGTCGAGTCAAGAACTTTCCAAACTGAGAGCACTCATCTACTCACCGGGAGCACCTATCATTGTTTTTGCAGGAAACAGGGTCACGAAAATATTCACAGAGTATTCTGCACCTCTTTATAACTCAGTCTTACTTTTGTCCCTCGACAAGTTAGCGTATACAGATATAAAAAGTATCATAGATAACATCTGTGGAAGCAATAGCACAAAGCATGTAGATGTAGATGTAGATATAGTCAATATCGTCAACTCATTGGAGCCGACTCCGCTTATTGCCACCTTATGTGGCAAAGCGATAAAAGAAGGGTATCATGAAGAAAAAGACATCAAGCACCAAGTACTCACTTACTTCGATGCCTTATATCGGAAGGAGCTATCATCACTCTCTCCAGTCCAAATGCTCATTGTCACCACCCTACTAAAGGCACAGACTCCATGCCTTCTGTCGGATATTGCCAATGATACGCAGTTGAAAAACAGCGACATCACTGCTCAAATAAAAAGGCTCAAGGACAGAAATCTGGTAGAAGTCATTAAGGGGAAGCCCAAGAAAAGCCTCTATCAGATAAAATCCAATCTGCTTAAAGCATGGTATAAGGAGAGTTCAATAGAAAAGACAGATGTCGCCTCCCACTTTTAAAGAGGCGACATTTGTTCCTTATTGATTCAACCTCAAGGCTTCTTTGACCAAATCAACCTCACATTCATCATTATCCCCCAAGACTTGGCTAAACGCATCGCCACTTGCCCAGTTCTGCGCTGCCACATAAAGATAAAAAGCCTCTTCCACACTCAACCCATCGGCAGAGGTAGATGAAAGCATTTCCCCCATGACCACATCGGAATCTCTATACATGTCCTTCACCTTAGCCAAGGTTAGCTTTTTCTGCTTTCCTTGCTCTTGAAGATATGCCTCCCCCACTTTCTTGATAATATAAACCATCACCTGAAGCTTACCTCCTGAAGAAAGTTCCTGACACATTACCACCTGGTGAGCATAACACTTACTAAAGTGAAACTTGGCATGGGCAATGTCAAACGCCACCTCCAAATGGTAAGGTACGCCTTCATCATCCTTCTTGGCATCAGAAACCACACAATAGGAATCCTTGTCCAAAAATGACTCACTCTCCACACGATAGCCATCAAACTCAAAAAAATCTTTTCTTTCCATCATACATTAAATTTTAAACTCTGTGAAACTTACCCCACGCCTCCAAGGTGTCTTCCTTCAAGGCATTCTGATACACACTCTCTATTTGGTGAAATATAACTTGAAAAGCCTCTGGCGTGCTAGATAAAGCCATCCGCCTTCCCAAATTCACTCTTTGTCCCACCTCAATAGAATCCCAACAACAACGAATCAACCCCCCAACGGTGGGCTTGCAACCTAGGAAAACGCCCTTGATGCCGGTAAGCCTTTGATACTTCCTAGGATAAGGGCAATAGATAGCCCAAGTATCGGGAGCATCCTTGGCGCTCTGTCTTTCATCATGATATAATCTAACTTTCATACTATATATATAATGTGGAGAGGTGGTTAGCCTCTCCGTTACCTTTTATAATTTACCTTTGTCATGGTAAGAGTAAAAACTCCCATCCGCCACTATCACGTGGTCCATGAAGAAGATGCGCATGATGTCGCAAGCCGCCTTGATTTGATGTGTCAGCGTATCATCCGCCTTGCTTGGCTGCGGCGAGTTCGATGGGTGGTTGTGGGAGATGGCAAGGATGGTGGCATTGTTTAGAACAGCCTCCCTCATCATTCTTCTCACATCCACCGCTGTCTCCGTGATACCTCCTACACTGAGCTTCACATGCTTGATGAGCCTAAAGTTTTGGTTCATCAAGAGAAGATGCGCCTCCTCCACGTCCAAGTCCCTCACCTTGGGGTGAATGAAATTGTAAATCGCCAAGCTGCTGCCAAGGTCTGGACGCTCCTCCATCTTTTCAAGATGGTAACGCTTGCCAAGCTCGATGGCTGCATGAAGAGCAATAGCCTTGCTATCCCCGATGCCTTGAACCACCTGCAAGTCCTCCACCCTAGCCTTGGCTATATTGTGAATATTCTCACCCATCACATTGTATAGCTGGCGAGCCTGTTCCACGTTTCTCTGTGTTCCTGTGCCGATGATAAGGGAAATAAGCTCTATCGTGGTCAGATTGTCCAACCCATTGTTATACGCCTTGTACTGCGGATGTTCCTCCATGCAAAAGCCCGAAAAATTCTGTCTCATGTCTCAAAAGTTTAAAAGTCCAACATTAAAAATCTATTCTGGATTTCCTCTCCACCAGCCTCTTTTTCAATGGCTCTGATGGATAGAATATCAAGTAGCTGTTTATCCTAAAATAACAACAGAAGAGTTGGCTTCTTTAACAGGATTAACAACAAGAACCAGTCATGGAGATGAATTCTGTAGAAGCCCCTTCATCCATTGTAGAATGTATACATAACTTTGTCCAATCAATCAGAGACGAGCAACAAGAGCTCTACCCTTCCTTGTCTAAAGCCCTAGGCATAGACGAAGAAGTAGTGGACCTCTACCTTGAGCGACTCAATAACCTTTTCGTAACTAAGAAATGAGAATCCAATTTGCATCAGACCTACACCTGGAGTTCGCCGAAAACTGGAGATACCTTCGTGAGCATCCGATCCAAGTGACAGGAGACATACTCGTGCTTGCCGGTGACATTGGGTACCTTGGTGATGACAACTACACCAAGCATCCGTTTTGGGACTGGGCATCCGAGAACTATGAGCAGGTTATTTGCTGCATGGGCAACCATGAGTTCTACAAGTACTATGACATCGCGACCATATCAGATGGGGTCTGTCTAGAAATCCGCCATAACATTCATAGTTATTACAATGCAGTGGTACGTATAGGCAACATAGATTTCATCATTTCCACCTTATGGGGGAAAATATCTCTTCGCGAAGCCTATTACACAGAACAAGTCATCACAGATTTCCGGCGGATACTTTACAATGGCGACCTCCTCACATTCACAGACTTCAACCGGGAACACGCTCGTTGCCTAAGCTTCATCAAAAAGGCTGTAGAGGAAAGCAAAGCCCAACATAAGGTTGTGGTTTCTCACCATGTTCCATCTTTCAAAATGCAATGCCCTAAGTTCAAAGACAGCCTAGCCAATGGTGCTTTCACGGTTGAATTAGAAGACTATATTAAAAAGAGTGACATCAATTATTGGATATTCGGTCATTCTCACTATAATATTGATGCCATCATCGGCCAAACGCATTGCCTGTCCAACCAGTTGGGATATGTTTTCCATGATGAGAACAAAGATTTTGACCCTACCAAGTATATATCCATAGAATGATGGTTTACATCAAATGGGAAAAAATAGATATTACACCATCTTGGGGAGAGAGCCATAAAAACAAGGCTACCCAAGAAAACGGATAGCCTCGCAAATATAAACATGGCAGAAAAGGGAAAGGAGGCTAAGCTGCCTCCTCCTTGTTTTTCTTCTCCACCTCAGTGACCTTGGTGGCTACTAGCTTGATGACGTGAACGTCCTTGCCGTCCTTCTGATAGGTCTCACTCTTGAAGAAACCCTCCACCTTCACAAGCTTTCCTTTCTTGAGAAGGGAAAAGAGTGCCTGGTCATCATTCTTTACCCAGGTCTCGAAGTTCTGGATGGAAGAAGAGGTCACGTCCTGGCCACCTTTCTTCTCCGTGGTCTTGATGGAGATGCCAAAGCGAGCGATGCTGCTCTTGTCAAAACCTCTTACCTCTGCGTCCTTGCAGATGAAACCTACTACTGAAAAATTGTTGTTTGCGTTCATAACTGTAATTTTTTAAAACGTTAATACTTAAATTTTACGATGCCCAATAAACCAACAAGGAGAAGGCGAGTAAATGCAAGAGATGGCCCAGATTATTTTCACCCTATAAGGGCAAGGGTTGTTTTTGAAAAAGGAGCAACCGCACCCAAAAACAATGAAAAAAATGTGGAGACAAGCCGGACGGTGTGCCCTTGCCAGGTCGCCGCTTGTGGTAAATTTGCAAAGTAAAATCAAGGGTAACGCAAAAGAAAAATACTTGAACGACCATCTTGCAACAATTTTAGTAGCAGTGTTCCATCTTATGCAAAGGACACCATCACAAAAGAGAAAGTCAAGAGCTGCACCGCCCCATACTCCTCCATCAACACAACGGAACTTGAAAAATGCCAGGACATACCATACCAAAATGCTCCAGAACTTCATGCCACTACCAAAAAAAAGATAACCAGCCACCTCTATTCCCAAAGAAAGTGAAAGCCGAAGGTGGAAATACAACCAATAAAAGAGACCTACCAGACGAGGGAAGGATTACCATGCCTTTATACTAATAGCCACCTGATAGATTCAAGATAAACAAGGAAGGATTCTTCCATTCATCTTTCTGCCATGTATTTGCGAGCCTATTCTCTTGGGTAGTCTAAATCTCCCCACCATAAGGCCAAGCCTAAATAGATATAACTCTTAGGCCTGAATTTTTCTGGCATCAAACAACCATCGCAAGATACCTCTTTTTATTAGGTGAAGCAGCTGCGCTTTGCCTAACGGCTGCGCCGAAGAGGAAGCAGCCGCACCTGGGAGAAACCCATAAAGAGCCTCTCCCCCACCCCACTTACCTGACTTAAAATACAAAGCCGGCGAACAAATCAAGCTGTAAGTTACCAGAAAGCCTTTTGCTTAGCTTTTTAATGATTCCATCGGTCTTTTTCTCCTTTTGAAGAAATCCGATTATATCATTTATAGCCATGTCATTTGCTTCATTTTCTGATTCACAAAGCCTAGTAAAGATATTTGGAAGGAATGACCATCCACTCGTACCAAACATGACTGACAAGCCATAAGTCCACTTGCCAGAGGGATGGCGCAACAGACGTATTTCCATATTTTCCCCCACCTCCATCACCTTGGTGAGCGGCTTTAAATAAAAAAAACATATCCACCCACCCATATTCACCGATGCGCAACTTTGATGGATGCTTTATATAACCTAGCTGCTTGAGCTTTATATAGTCACGTTTGGCAGCCTCAATATGCCTGGCTTTCATTGAAGAGGTATCATCAATGAACAGCTCTTCAACCTCCATCATATCATCATTAAACAAATTAGCCATCTTCAAACAATATTGTGGAGAGATGGTTAGTCTCTCCATTACCTTTTATAAAACTTCAGTGTGCTTGAACTTAACATACTGCTTATCCCAGACCTTGATGTAACAAAGTCCAGAAGGGTCAAATTTCTCACGATAAAACACCAATCGCTCCTTGATGTTTTCCAATAATTTATCACGCTCCAAAGCTGAATAATGAAAATCCGGATAATTCACACAATCACTCTGCCCTATGGATAAACCAAGACTATCACATACACCAAAGGAACAAATAGTATAAATTGGCTCGGACTCTTGGCTATAGACATAACCATCAACGATGATAAAACGGCTAGCTTTGTCACGCATCATTTCAATGACTTCCTGTTTGGTAGCTCTCACCGAGTGCTGAAAAGTGGAACCATCCTTATCTTTCACCCATTTGTAAGGACTGCCTTCAAGATGGAACGTCCATGAGAATCCCTCTATTTTTTGGTTAATCCAAACTCTGTTTTCCTTATCTCTCTTACTGTACCCTCGCAACTGATAACTCCAAAATAACTTGCCCTTGTAGGCTCTTACTATAGTCACTTGGCGCCCATACGAGGTAAAAGCCATTACAACTGGGGCTTCCAAGGTGCTTGGTTCCTCAACTGTAAGGGTAATGTGACTTGTAATCACTTTCTCACGTGGCTTTCTGCAACGAGGTGGAACATATTCCTTGATATACTCAAACTCTTTTCTTACTTTCATAACAAAAATAGCGATGGTGGCAAGGTGGTTTGCCTTGCCGTTACCTTTTCTTAGTCTGTCACTCGATAATAATACTGCAACTTATCCCCTTTCAGATTGCCTTCTGCATAACTAGCCGCTGCATGATAATACTTATCATATAGCTTAGCCATGGGCATGTTTATCTCATACCACTGTCCTATCTTGTGATTCAATACCATCACAAGCTCCGTGATATAAACACAATTGTCCTTCCACTCAGCAAAAGCACGCTGAAAGGTGTCTGTCACTGCATCCTCTCCAAATACATCAGCTATGGAGAAATCCTGCCAAAATGTGGTACGTGGCTTATAGCCTGTCTCACTCTCCACGTTCCACTTAGGAACTCTAATTGAAATTGTCTCTGTCATGTTCTGTCATTTAAAAATTCAACAAAAATTATTCTGGATTACCAGATTCTCGTTTTTTTTACATCTTTATAATCTGTTATATCCGAACTTTTTTTTATTATTCCGGCTTAACCGTCATCACATGTCTTTTTACGTGCCATCAAAAATGCAAGCCTGACAAAGTCAGAAAAACAAGCAACTAAGGCATAAAATTTTAGGAATACTCAATTTAATTTTAATTGAGAAGGCTGCCAAAAATTTTATGTATTAGTAACGCTCAGTGGTGCTTGATGTCTGACTGGGCTTGCATAACTTTGCACGGTAAAAGCATTGATGACTGCTTACTTAAGGAGAGCGTAAGTAAAATTGTGAGGTATAGACAAGATTATAAAAGTACTTTAAATAGAATAGAACAAAATTGCATTTAGATTAAATCATGATAGTAAATTATAATAGATTTAATGCTGAAAAAAATAATGTATGAATTTATATATACACGTATACGTTTTTATAAAAACATATAGGTTTTTAAAGACAAAATACACACGTAAACGTATATACTTTATTTATAATTAAATGGTTTATAGATTATTATATTACGGTCTTATACAATTAAATATTAATATATACGTATAAATGTTTGTAGTATAAAAATTTAGAACATCTTTAAATTGACACAAAACAAGGACGAGACTATCAGTATATACATTTACGTATTTACTTATAACTTATATATGTGTAAACGTATTGACGTATATATTTATTGATTACGATTTCAAACAAATTTGCTCCCCAAAAAAAGTATACCTATTGACGCATATACTCATAGACTTATTTACATATCAATTGATAACCTTATATACACGTTTACATATAAACGTGAAGGTTCATTTACCCATATACAAATATACGCACATACACGTTGACATATAGACACGTCAATTAGCAACCTATATACTCGTTTACACATAAATTGATATACTCATTAACGTATTAACGCGTCTATCTGTAACCTTATATACACGTTTACTTGTAAACATAATGAAAGCATATATTTATAAACGTATTGACATATATACGCATTGACACATTAACATATTTACTTATATATCCGTTACTTTATATACGTGTAAACCAATAAACATAAAGAAAGAACATTTACGTATAGACATATATACACATATACTTATACATAAAAAACTTTGCACGTCTATCAGTAACCAGTAAATACGTTACTTCTAAACTTAAAAGAAACATAGCCCCATATATACATATTGACGGATTTACTTATATACACATTAACACGTAAACCTATTTTCGAACAATTTTACTTATATACTTAATGCAATCAAATACGTTCCACTACTTTTGCACCAACAGGTGTACTCACTCGCCAACTCATCAACACGCAAACGTGTAAACTTTAAAATGCAAAAAACGTATACATATTGAACGAGACAATTTCATGTATGGACACAATTCATATGGTCTGACAAGCATTTCTCTTATACACAGGCCATGAAGTCCCAGAAAGTAACCGCAACTAACAGACAGTTCAAACATAGAGAATATATAAAATTAATATAAGGTGGATACCATAACTGGCAAACAAATATACGCAAATATTTTAGGCGCAATAACGGATAGCAGAACGTAGTCATAAGGCAATTTTAGCTTCAAAAGAATCACAATAATGGTATCTAAACTTTAATTACAAGATTTCAACCATATAAATGTCAACCATAGCAACACACTATCCTTGATATAGGTAAGATGAAATCCAGCTAAAAGATGCCAAAGCAAATAACTAATGCCAATATAATCTCGCACAATAGAGTATGGGAGAGGAGGCAATTTTACATATACCAAAACAGGAATAGAATGGATTAATCAGGTTATATACACATATACGCATTGATACGTTGACTTATATACTTGTTTATGTTTATAGAAGACTAATTTTATTTTCTATCAACATGGTTACTATCAACAACTAGATTGCTATATAAGTTTACGTGTTAATACATATACTTCTAACAAACAACCACTTTATATGATGTTTTTATTGTATTGTGTTACAGCACTTTATTGTTAACAGTTAATTATTAAATAGAACAAGAATCTTATTTGAATATATGCGTAAATCAATAAACTTATTAATTTATAAACGCATTAATACGTAAACTTGTAAATATATTTACTTTTTGTATTAATTTTCTATAAAATATAGAATATTATAGTACGATAACTATCAGATTTCATTTATTTTTTGTACCTTTGCGGCAACTAAAAATAAGAAGAAATGAACAACGAAAATAAAATTATAGTATTTGGCAACCAGAAGGGTGGGGTAGGCAAAACAACATTGTGCATATTATATGCGAACTACCTTCACGAAAAGGGGATACCTGTCTGCATCATTGATTGTGATATGCAGCAAACAATCATGCAAACAAGAGAGTTTGATCAGGCAAATTATCTGGAAGAAGGAGAGTCTATTCCATATAATGTTCAAGCTTTCAGCATCAAAGACCCTAAGGATGTAGCAAACATGATAGCTCAAGCGAAAAAAATCAAAGGTGCCGTGTTGATTGATGCTCCAGGTAATATTTCTCAAGAAGGATTGATTCCAATTTTTCTCGGAGCGGATTACATCATAACCCCTTACCAATATGAAAAGGGTTGCATCAGTTCTACATCCACTTTCTTGAAGGTAATCAATGTACTTAAGGCTACCCACAATGAGATGAAAGCCGAGACTTTGCTTGTACCTAATAGAATTGACAGCAGAATTGGTACAAAGTCAGAGTTATCCACTTGGTCAGTGACAGATAATTTGCTTTCCAATTTCGGTAGGGTAGTGAAGCCAAGCATTCGCTCATTAGCAGATATCCAACGCTACAATACCCTACAGCTTCTTCAGGGACAGAAGAAGGCTGTCAACGCAACATTCCAGGCAATCAATAAAATTATCTACTCTAAATAAATACAAGGCATATGAAACTGAATAAAGCTATTCCGGCAGAACAAATGGTTGGTTTACCTTCCGATCTAGAAGGTATAGTCCAGTCTATGCGTGGTCAGGAGACTGTAGGCAAGAACAAAAAAGAAGATCAAGCAGAAGAATCTAAACCAGAGTCAACAGCAAACAATGACCAAGATGAGATTTCAGAAGCAACAGCAACTACTCCTGTAGAGAAAGAAACTTCTGAGCCTGAGAGAAAAGGACCTTTGAAGTTTAGAAAGTCAACAAAACTCGATAGCCGTACTGTTGAAATAACGTCAAAAGATGGAGATATGGACATCTTCAACAAGTACGTTGACTTCTATGCTGGACAACCTGGAAGGGGTAGGGCAGTATGGCTAGAGGACGAACTTGTAGAATCATTCTCTAAGTTGAAAGAAGTAGATGCCAAGTACTCTATACGCACTGTAATTTGCGCAGCCCTTAGAACCTTCATCGAGAAAAATGCAAAAGAACTTGGTGAGCTAAAGACTAAGAGACAAAAGCCTAAGAGAAAAGGTCTTTTCTAAATATAAAAAAGTGAGTTTGAGATTTACTCTACGTTAATGTTTATAAGTATATATGTTTATACGTCTATAAGTTTACGTATAAGCATATATACTTTAAAAAGCTATAGTCTTAAATTATAGATATTTACATTAGTAACTAACCTAATCAGTAGCAGCAGGTTTAATTTCGCCAAGAAGTGCTCCCATTTCCTTATGATCTCTCCAAACAAATACATCATTCATAAAGTCTAACAACTTTGAGTGATAGAGATTTACCTGTGCTTCAACTTGGGTATAGTCATCCAAGGAAGTTTCTTTGGATATGGCAAGGAGCTGTAAATTCAAGTCATCCAACATGTCTAAAATGTTCGTTAACTTCATATAGACCTGTTTATAGAAATCTCTTTTCTCTATTTCTTGTTGATGAGTTGCCTCCAGAATTACTCTTAATCCTTCATCTTGTTCTGATAAATCTAAATCTTCTACTGGAAGGAATGCAAATGCTGCATCATCGCCAGCTAAGATAAAAAAGGCAACTAACCTATCTCTACCCTTCCATACATGGAATGGATCATTCTTTAACCAATTGCTCACCTTGCGAACAGATGGTATTGATGAGTTAAAACTAGTAACAATCTTTATCATAATTACAAAATATTATTCACCAAAATTAAGTCTTCCTTGTACACCTTTTCCTGGTTTATTACCATACATATACGGAATACCATAGTCCTCATAGAACATCTTACAAATAGAGCCACAAATTTGCCTCTCGTTTGTGTCGTAATCACTCTTGGAATACCTGGTGACTATTTTACGGAGTTGCTTAATCATTTTATCAAGAATCTCAACCTTCTCAGATGAACTATCCACTGGAGCTATGGCCCTGCTAATTGCTGTTATATAATAACTAGCCTGCTCAATTCTAAAGTGCTTTCTTAGAACAGTATTAATTAAAGTAAGCTGCTCGGTAAATTTCTTAGTATAGTCTTGAGAAAGGACTTTAATCGTAGTAGGTGTGATTGGTTTCTTTACCCCCAATCGAGCTGTATTACCATTAGTCGTAACTATAAAATAATAAGCTGTCACAGCACCTCTCGAATTTTTGCTTTTCACCTTATATTCAAAATACAAGTCACAAAGTCCTTGATCATATAGCTTTCTAATATCGTTCTTGGCTTTGTCTAAAACTCTTCTCTTGAAATCAGAACCATTTTTATATTGCTCTTTTTGTATAATATTACCTTTATCATCTCGCACTTCAAGGAGATTGAACATCCTTTTAATTTCCTCTACAGTCAGGAAAAATATATTGTCCTTTTTATTGCGAAACTGGCAACAAAACTCATAAAAGCGTTGTGAGTAAACACTTTTAAAACTCATCTCGATATACATGTCAAAAACAGTAAACTCAGATGAGAGATTGGTGAAGTAGGGGAGAAGGACAGGGGTTATACCAACGGAGAATGTCTCCTGATCTGGATGTTGATCCACATAGGAGAGTAAACCTGCATAAATACGGTGTCCGTCTTTAGAATGAAAAATTTTTTTAGAATCAGTAATGTTCTTAAGTGCATTAAAAGCGTAATCAATATTTGAACTATGACCAGAAACACACTCTAATAGCTGAGAACGTGTAATTGTTAGCACATACTTATCGGGATGTCCATCAGGTAAATCTCGATTCTTTTGTATGCCACGAAGAATCTGCAACCAACAATTTCTTTCCACTGCAGAAAGATTGCTGATGGCTTGAGTTACATCATTAGGCTGGGAAATAAAATAATGACGGCTCTTCTCTAAGAGAGAATCCTCTATCTTAGAGATCTTTTTTGGCTTTGACGCTTTTGTTGATTCCTTGATTACTCCATCAACTGATGGTATTTCTTCAGCGATGACTTCCTCAATTTCTTCTTTTTTTTTCTTGCCCATAGTTCAATCATTAAATTTTTGGCAAAAATACACTATTTTCTACGACAAACCAAATAAATATGTCGTAAATTAGAAAAGTTTAACCAATAAGGGACATTGATATTGTTTTCTGTCGCCCTATTTGGATTATAGAAACTGGTTTTAGGCGTAAATTAAGTATTAACTTATTGGATAATAATCATATAATCTCATCTATAAATAAATATTAGTAAGACAAAATTATAAGGAATACATCTGACAAGATTAAAACATTTACGACATTTACAAATATGTATGTCGCAAATAAAATCAAAAATAAGTAATAAAGATGGAGTTATGTTTTGTCTAATAGGAGTAATTGTTCAATAAACTAATTAATTTTCAGAATATTATACATATTATATAAAGTACTACTTTAGTATTGACTAACTATTTGTTGCGACAAAATTATAAAGCAGTTTAAATTTAATTGAGAATCACTTCCAGTTTAATAAAAAGGGCGTAAGGAATTAATTTTGTCTTATATACTATTTCCAATTATAGGTATAAATCCTTAGTTTACAAGGATAACCATCAATTGTGCGACAAAATTATAAAGTATGGGAATGCTCATAGATTGAGATCAACAATCTACGACAAAATTATAAAGGTATAGAAATTTTGAATTAAAAACAGACTAATTTATATTTTTGTCGCAAATGTGTTCAAAATCTTATAATCTTGTCGCATAGTTTCCTAGAGACTACTATGTAACATCAAATTTATGACATATAAATTAAAATCCTCTTTTATTTAGTGTTTATAGGTGTTTCATGAAGAGTGAGTAAAGTAATACTTTAATCAAAAGATAAGATTTGTTGCGACAAAATTATAAACTAATAAGGAGATTAGCAAGTTAGATAATCCAGTCTTATTATTTTGTCGTAATTAGAAGATAATTTTATGGTATAAATCTTTATAATTTTGTCGTATCTTTTATGTAATATATTGATGATAAGATAATTATGTACTTTAGTACATGTAATCTACGACAAAATTATAAGGCATTTTACTTTTAACTAGATGGTAATTATGAATGCGACAAAATTATAAAGTAGTTTTTAATTTTGAAATTGTTTAAGACTAAAATTATATTTGTGTCGTAAATAAAAGCATTCAATTTATATTTTTGTCGTATAGATGTGTGTTTGTTTGAAAGTTAATGTATTTATAATCAACTTGATATGTCAAATATAGAGATAGAGATAAAGGTTAGAATATATATAATATTTTTATGGTGAGCTGTCTTCTACTTATTCTCATCCTTCGCCATTTCCAGGAAAGGTTGTATTTGATGAAGGTAAGATGAGTTCCAGTTCCGTATGCAGGATATTGACATTGAATGGTTTCTTAGGGGAGTGTTGGATAGTAATTGAAGTTTAAGGGAATTTTTGAAGAGTTCTTTTACTGGTTTATATTGGTTACTTAAATTGCTTCTCTCGGATTTAATACAAATTAGAATAATGAAACAGAAATTAACACGCAAGAAAAAGCTCTTCTTTATTTTTAAGGCTTGGCTTTCCCAGAAAAAAGAACAGCAACCTTGTATTCCTTCTGTTTTAGCAAGAATGAGGATGAGCCCCCTTGTGGGGCGACCCCTAAAAGTCTTTACTTTCTGCTCATTTTTATTTCTTTTATTTTGGCTTTTATTTTTCAGTATTTGTAACTATTTGATTTTCATTACGCCACATTAAACTTCTGCGACAAAATAATAACTAGGTACGACAAAATTATAAAGGTTGATGCGACAAAATTATAATCAATAATCCCCTTGGTACGACAAAATTATAAAGTTCATATTGTGAATTTTTACTAATCAGTTGTTTGAGTATGATATTTTTGGTACTGTTTTCTATGACAGCATAATTGTGTTATTTATTAGCAATTGCTTCCTCTTTTCAGGATATTCCATTACAGCGGGAATATTAAATATAGTTTACATAATGAAACAGAAATTAACACGCAAGAAAAAGCTCTTCTTTATTTATAAGGCTTGGCTTTCCCAGAAAAAAAGAACAGTCACCTGGTATTCCTTCTATTTTAGCAAGAATGAGGATGAGTCCCCTTGTGGGGCGACCCCTAAAAGTCTTTTTTTCTGCTCATTTTTATTTCTTTTATTTTGGCTTTTATTTTTCAGTATTTGCAATTATTTGATTTTCAATCTACTACATTAAACTTCTGCGACAAAATAATAACTAGGTACGACAAAATTATAAAGGTTGATGCGACAAAATTATAATCAATAATCCCCTTGGTACGACAAAATTATAAAGTTCATATTGTGAATTTTAATGAGGCTTTTTTTTATTATTTATATTTTCAGATAGATGGTTTTAGTGAAGTTGATCTTGTATCTTCACTTTTATCTGTTGTTCATGGGACTTCTTTATAAACGGATTTGTCTTAATCATATAGAAATACAGACTCTAATCATCCTTTCTTTTTAGCTAGTCATTTTTTTCTTTCAGTTAATTTTTATAATTTTGTCGTAGGATAGGAATTATAGATGCTATTTGCGACAAAATTATAAAAACTATAGAGACTTTATAAAGAAAATACTTTGTTCGTGATGATACAGATAGTGTATAAATGGAAATGAGCCATTTTTTAGGCTCTCTACGGCGTTTTCGCATATAATATGAACAATTCTTCATCCTGATAGCTTTTGTGGCTTAAAATGCCCCAAAAAGGATTTTGCGTACTTCCGTTAGTTAAATTTGATGTCTTCTAGACTTCTATCATCTGCGAATTTATTCAAATCTACCCAATTCCAGATTCCTGGAACCCTTCCATGACGATGGAATTGCCAGATGTCATAATGCGGAGCTCCAGGAAGAACAGGTTCATGGTTGTAGCTTGCTATCCATAAATAGTAACCATTGAAGTCAGGTGCAAGATAGTCCTTGTAATAGCTCTCGCTGCAGTAGATGATGGGGGTGTGCCCATAATATGCCTTGAACAAATGGCATAAAGTCTTGAGGGTTGATTGGATTTCCTCCTTGTTCAGTCCCTTTGTGCCATCATCCTCTGCGTCAATCACTGGCAGAAGATCTTGCTTGTCCTTGTCCACCACATTTCTGAAATTCTCGAACTGAAGTGGGGCAGGAGCCTTGGAAAGAAAGTGATAGGATCCTACAGGTATGCCATGTTTCCTTGCCTGATTTATATTTTTGTCGTAGCTTGGGTCTTTGATGTCGGCTCCCTCTGTGGCCTTGATGAAGATGAACTGGAGTTTTTTCACTTGGCTCAACTCATCCCAATGGATTCTGCCTTGATGCTTGGAAATGTCTATTCCATCGTAGTCTCCAGAGTAAGAGCCACTCGTCAAATCGCGTGTAGGCCATTCCTTGTCAGCTTTTCTCTCTATGAGCCAAGAAGCTACCATTCTATAGGCCTCAAATCCTATGATGAGCACAGCAAGAAGGCCGATTATCCAATAACCGGTCTTCTTGAATATACAGTTAGACTTCTTTCTTTTTCTCATTTCTTCTTATTTTCTTTTGTATCCATTGTAGGAAACATTATCTTCCTTCCACTTATCCTTGGGTTTGGTCTCACCGTTTGAATAGCCAATGACAATGGTATTTAATGGAATGATTCCATTTGGCAATCCCAAAAGCTGCTGCATGCCTTGGTAACGATCCTTGGCAGGGTAGAGGGCTGTCCATACTGCCCCAAGCCCCAGTCCATGAGCCATCAGAAGAATATTCTCTGTTGCAGCCGCACAATCCTGTATCCAGAAGTCTTGTTCCCATCCATCCAATGCCTTGTCTAGGTCTCCACAGACCACGATGGCGAGTGGTGCTTCCCTCACCATGCTGGCGTATGGGCTGAACGAAGGTATCTTGTCCAGCATCTTTCGGTCATTGATGACCACGAAATGCCACGGCTGCTTGTTGCAAGCTGATGGTGCGGCCATGGCTGCACGTAGCAATAGTTCTATCTTTTCCTGCTCGATGGGCTGATCCGTATAGCTTCTAACAGAGGTGCGGCTTATAATATTGTCGTAAATGAAATTCTTGTCCATAACGTAAATATTTAGTTGAATATAAGGCAAAGGTAGTGATAATATTTGAATTATTGGTCAAAAATCCGAATTTTTGTGTACTTTTGCATTGTATAAACATGAAAGTATGGCATATATAGTAAGACATTTGAATGAAATTGCCCCCAAGCTAACCTCACATGACATAGGCTTGAAGCAAGTACTTCTTGCCAATGACGAGACATCCTCGGCTATCACCCAGATAGCGAAGACCGTCCTAAATAAAGGTGAGAGGGTGGGGGAGCATGTCCATCCAACCATGGACGAGCATTACCTGGGATTGTCTGGAAATGGCATCTTGTGGGTGGATGGTCAGGAAATAGCCTTGGTCAAGGATACGTATGTACTGGTCAAGGCAGGTAGCAAGCATCATATGGAAGCGAAGGATGACGTTTGCTTCCTGACTATAGGAGTGGCTATCGACTAACTTCAGAGATAGACTTATACGTCAAGCCATCAGCCTTGTATCTAGCGCAAGAAGGCTAAATACAAGACTGCGGCTGTTTCTATAAAGAATATGGCAGGAACGCCATACTTGAACTTGAGGTGCATGGTCTTGTGGTGCCAAGCCTTCATGCCCAACCATGCCCCAATAGAACCGCCAAATACGGCAAGTAAAAGCAATGTCGCCTCCGATATTCTCCACTTGTCGTGCTTGGCCTTCCATTTGTCAATGCCATAGGTGAGGAATGTGATGACATTGATAACCAATAAAATGATGATGATTTCTGTGACCATGTTTCTAAGCTGATTAAAAGACTAGTCTCATTTGGTTCCAAGGAACTCCTCCATGTACGGATGGTGAAAGCCCTTCGTCCTTGAAGCCAAATTGCTCATAGAAAGAGATTTTGGCCTCCTTGCAGGTAAGCACTACTCCCTTTCTACCTTCCTGTTTGGCGTGCTCAAGGAATGTCTTCATCAGCCGGCTAGCAATACCTTGGTGCTGGTAACTAGGATGTGTCACCACTCCGAATATCATCTGCCACTGGCCTTCCTCGTTGCAAAATCCTGGATCATCGTACATCTCGTCCATGAGGTTTGCCTCCACGGTGACAGGCCCATTGATGAAAGAGACGATTTTTCCATCCTTTTCCAACAACCAAAAATGGCTAGGGTAGGATAGAAGTCTCCACTCGAATGCCTCCCTGGATGCAGCTTCTGTTTCTGGAAAACAGACAGCTTCCAGAGAGGTGATTTCATCAAGGTCTGCTATCGTGGCCGTTCTTATGATTTCCTTATCCATAAGTCTTATCCCAAGATTTGGCTGGCATGTTCCTTGACCTTGATCTCCTTAGGGCCGATG
>ERZ808240.1125-NODE-1125-length-34057-cov-13.277513_pt1 | contig 34057 bp, 31 predicted proteins | sample MGYA00521084_ERZ808240 | MGnify/ENA primary metagenome ERZ808240 (study PRJEB31516, sample SAMN03275571) | gut metagenome | biome: mammalia-associated habitat; material: feces | host: Papio cynocephalus | place: Kenya | collected 2012-08-06 ... | reverse complement strand
TGATTCCTCCAATTTGATTCAGATTTGTCAAATTGGAGAAATCGGCGGTGAGCGGGACCTGAAGACTTTGCGGCCTAGTTTTTTATATGTTAGTCGTAAGTCACATATAAAACATCGAATTCTTCTAGATAATATTGAAAATCAATTGATACCAAACAGCAATACGCTTCTCTATTATCCACAAGGTAAATCCTCCCCCACTCGAAATTTCGGCAGCAGTATTTATTAGGTAATCTTAATTGCCTTTCAGGCTTGCAAAGAATTTCATCCTTTCTCCGTGGTCATTTCCGCGTAAATATTCATAGTAGTTTCAGTATCAGCATGATCTATGATTTCCTAAATAGTTTTAAATTACTCTCGTCCTCACGGAACGAACCACAAAACGTAGAACAGAAGTTGTAAACAATTTAAAAATAGAGTCATAGCTGTACTAAGTACAAAAACTATCAAAACGTACAGAAGTGTTATCGAAAGAATTCTTGTAATTCCATTGCAACTAAAAATTATATTTCTAAATATTGAATCATCCGTATTATTTTCCTTCTCAGAGCAAAATGAGCCAGACATGAAAAGGACAGGGTAAGTTCTTACCCTCAGTCGTTCATGCCTGGCCATTTGATAGCGTTCCATTATGTAGCCACTAACTGCACGCCCCTGTACGTGGTGCCACGATACAATATTGGGGGGCATAGTTGGATAGTTCCCTTTTCTGAAATAAATAGTGTTTTTCTCCAGCAACGCACTAAGCCAAATTTACTGCTGTGGCTTTCATGCACCAGAGGAATTCTTATTCTGCCATACCAGTTTCCAAAGTCTTTCCAATGAATTTCTGATAAATTTCAATAATTAAGAAATTATGTTTTAGCAAACCAACCTGCAGCGCACCAAATAAAACTACTGATTTGCCGTGGTATCAATGTTGTGTTATTTCCGCGTCATGCCGCCCAAACTCTGATCTCATTTTTATTTCTAAAAGTTTCCTGTCAACAAGACTTCTATAATATGTTTCACAGCTAATAATATTATGGTGCCGCACATTATCATCGGGGCACCCCCCGAGGCAAATTGGCGCAATGGTGCATTTTCTGCATTCTTTTCCCTTTGGAAACTGTGCAACACGTAGTCTCGCAGACATCTCCGTCTCCATTGCGCCATTAAAAACGCTTCCAGAGATATATCGCCTGTCACCAAAGTAGTGCTCGCATGGATATAGCTCACCTTCCGGTCCGATACATGCATTATATTTGCAAATATTGTTACAGGGTACAGAGTGACTTTTGAGACTTCTGATCGCCAACCCTTTTGTCATATACTTTCCTGAAACTGGGTCAAATAGCTGCATGTATTCTCGATTCATTTTGCACCAGCTTAAGAAATTTGCTCTTTCCGCCTTAACCGTCTCCCCATATTGCCTGATATTTGCAATGTAAATTTTTATTAACCCATCGAGTGACCTCTCCTTGAGCAAGTAGTCAGTTAATTCCACTGCAGCAGGAAGTCCATCTCTGTGTACATTAATTCGTACAGAGATTCGGATGGCATTGCATGCATTTGCTATATTATCCACAACCCGGTAGAATGCATAAGATGTTGCACCTTTGCTTACGGCATAAACTTCAGGCATACCATCGATGCTTACTTGTGCGGTTGTAATTCCACAATTTGAAAGACGGGATGCAACAGACGGCGTGAGAAAAAAAGCATTTGTTGTAATGTGTCCATTAAATTCAATACAACATTTTTTACAAAGCTGCTGCACGGCCTGACATATATACTCCAGTATATCTACATTCAAAAGAGGCTCACCGCCAAAGCCGTTAATGGAGATTCGCTCAAGGCTAGGGTTATTTTCGGCCTTCTCGCGGATAAAAGCAATCACTGCATCTGCCGTTTCTTGTGACATTGTTACCCCATTTCTCTTTCCAGCTTCAAAGCAGTATGGACAATTATAGTTACATTGCATAGTTGGCGCAAGCGTAACATTAAATACTCTGGGACTGGTATCATTAACATGATATTGCCACTGCTCAAGCAGACGACTTGTTTCATCAACGCTTTCGTCGACAACATATCCATTCTTTTTCATATAGTCAAAGTATGGAAAGTCCTTGTGAACCGGTTCCCCTGCTTTGATATGAAGACCCCAGTTTCATTCTGGCTGACTACGGTCTGGAAAGCGAAGTCTTTGCCGTGATCTCTATCCCCGCTTTGGAGCTGGAGATGCCGGTGTTTCTGGGCGCAAACTACCGTCACATGGCCGACGGTGCTGCTCTTTTAGGTCAAACCAGCATTCCCATTGGCGGAAGGGACACGAATTGCATCATTGCCGGCCATCGGGGATGGGGCGGTGCCTCCTACTTCCGGTATGTGGATAAACTGCAGCCCGGCGACGAGGTCATCATTACGAATCTCTGGGAAACGCTCCAGTACAGGGTGGCCGAAATCCAGATCATCCAGCCAAACGAAGTTGAGCAGATCCTGATCAAACCCGGTCAGGAACTTGTCACCCTGCTGACCTGCCATCCCTATGCATCCGGAGGCAGGCAACGATACCTTGTGATCTGTGAAAGGGTAAATGAAAATAATTAAAAAACATCACATTTTTACTGACTATAAATAACGGAGGTACTCACATGAAAACGAAAAATATGAAGTGTCTGGCGCTTGTTCTGGCAATGACCTGCATTCTGTGCTTTCCCACCCCTGCATCTGCAGCCGCCCAAGGTACGGACGGCACTGAGTTGGAAGTGGTTCAGCCTGAACAGCTGGAGATTCAGCTGGGTGAAAGCTGGGCTGGTGTTACGTTTGAACTGAAAACCGATGCCGGCATGTATCCTGGGGTGATTCCCGTTGGCGAAGATGGTATCCTGCGTCTGGAAATCGGCGGCAGCACCAGCTACATTCTCACCTGCATAAACTCTGAAGTCGAAATACCCGAGCCTGATGCAGCACAGCATACAGAAGGCGTTCCCGAAGTGGAAAATGCGGTTGATACCATACCCACCGAGGATACAGAAGCAGCTGCGTATCCTGAGGAGAGTACAGCTCCTGTCGAAGCAGATATGGCTGATGGCACCGTCTCCGGCATTCCCATCCAGCTTCTCGAAAGCAGCCCTGAAGAAAATCCCGTTCCAGCGTCAACTGGCCAATGGTCTTGAGCATCTGGGCTTGAATTTTCTTCAGGTCGGCCTCCTTTCTGCGAGCTTCCTTCGCCTGCCGGTTGCTGTCAAAGGCGCGGCCGGCGTTCTCCAGGAACTCCGCCTTCCAGTTCCGCAGCATATTGGGGCTGATGCCGTTTTCGGCAGCGATTGTGTTCAACTCCTTCTCACCTTGCAGAACCTCAATGACCAGCTTGGCCTTGTACTCCGGTGTGTATGTTCTTCGTGTCATGGTGTTGTCTCCTTTTTTGCGTTCTTACTGTATTTTACCATGTTCACGATATTTTTTCGAGCCGTGGTCTGAAATTACGGGACCATTATAGTTGTTCACAAACTGCTTGGCATAGACCTCCTCCGCTTCATCCCAAAGCACCAAATCCGCCAGCTTCACCCACTCGTTGTTCTTGTCCAGCTGGCCATAGGGAAACACGAAATCCTCAATACACCCTAAAGCTATGAATGCGGGCTTCACGATTCGTACTGCGAGAATCACTATAAAGTCTGCATTGAGCAGCAGGAACTTCCCATGTCACTGCCAGCAAAGTTGCAAAAGCGCCTACAGATAACGTGAATTTACAATGTTTTCACTGGACGAAAGGAACAGAATGTGGTATACTATTGTTGCCAACAAGAGGAGGAAACATCATGGAAACAGAAAAACTGGATGCGTTCCCCGGTCTTCCGGAGGAATTTGTCCGGCAGAATGCCAAGTACATGCGTCTGTTACAGGGCTTTCGCCTGTTGGACGATGACTTTATGAGCAAAGTCTTCGAGGATAAGGAATGTGCGCAGTTGCTATTGCATATCATTCTGGAGCGCAGCGATCTCGTTGTTCAAGAAGTCCATGGTCAATACAGCATCAAGAATCTTCAGGGGCGCTCTGTTCGTCTGGATATTCTGGCGGTTGACCATGAGGGCAAGCACTACAACATTGAGATCCAGCGGCGGGACGAAGGCGCGGATGCACACCGTTCCAGATACAACAGCAGCCTGCTGGATGCAAATCTGACACACCCCGGTGACCGCTATGAAGAGCTTCGGGAAACTTACGTTATCTTCATTACAGAACGGGATGTTCTGAAGGCAGGACTTCCCATCTACCACATTGACCGGATGATTCAGGAAACCGGCAAACCTTTCGGCGACGGCTCCCACATCATATACGTCAATGCGCAGTGCAAAAACGATACGCCTCTGGGCAAGCTGATGCATGATTTCTCCTGTACACAGGCAAGTGACATGCACTATCCGGTTCTTGCCAAGCGCGTAAGGTATTTCAAGGAAAATGTAAAGGGGGCAACCACCATGTGTAGAGAAGTTGAAAAAATTGCGATGGCTGAACGGAACGAAGGCCGTGCGGAAGGCCACGCAGAAGGCCGTGCAGAAGGCCTCGCAGAAGGCCGTGCGGAAGGCCGTCTGGAAGAAAAAATTGGTGCTATTCGTGCAATCATGGAGAGCTTGTCTATCTCTGTCGATGAAGCTATGAAGCTCCTGAAAACGCCGGAATCCGATAAGGACATTATTCGGAAACTCATTGCGCAATGATTCCCCGCACAATGCTGGATGGCGTTCATCCATGCAAGCGTCGACCAAATCTATCTGATAAGTCCACTACATTTCGGGATGCTGTCTCTGGCGGCATCCCTTTTCCTTTTACATCTGCTGACCAAAATAAACTGCTTTTTCCTTTCGCAAAGGATATAATTGCGGTACAATCGTCAGGATAGACTCTGCATCCGCAGTGCCTACCGCCGGAAACAAAACTTCCGGAATCCGGTAATTGACTAATGCCGACAGCTATGATATAATGCCATCAACATAGTATCAGAGTTTTGCAGCGGCAAAACACAGTTTCCGGGTTCTTCTCAAGTGCCATTTGCATTTTTGTGCAAGTGGCACTTTTTCTGTTTTCTGACAACTTATATCGTAAACACTTGCCAGTAGTCTCCTTTCTTCCGGGGTTTACTGGCTTTTGTTATATCCGGCCGGTTTCCGCCAAACAACCGAAAGGAGCAAGCAGCATGTTATCCTGTCACGACAACTTTGAAGCAAATTTTGACAACTATCCGTCCATGCTGGATAATATGAAGTCACGCCATGCCAAAGCGATAATGCAGCTGCTGGAGCGTACCGGCATTCAATACCTTTTTCTTCCACCGTATAGCCCTGACCTGAATCCCATTGAAAATCTCTGGTCGAAGGTGAAGGCACTTTTGCGCAAATTCAAAGCCAGAACCTTGGAGACCCTTCCAGATGCGATTCAGCGTGCCTTTCGGGCGGTGACACCATCTGACTGTTCCGGCTGGTTTTGCGCTTGCGGTTATTCGCGTTAATTCATTGAATTGCTATAAAATAGGTCTTTACTTTCACATAAAAAGCCCTAGAAATCAATTCTATGGCTTTTTATTGCCTTTCTCGCTATATTCTCACGTTCTCCGAACTATTTCATGATAAAATATTATCGCAGTTTGTAACTTTTTAGCTCCGCCGGTACGTTTTTGGGGCGCAAATTGGCAACGGATTGGCAACGGAATTTTCCCATAGACGCAGCACAAGCCCCGGTGACGGAAATCTATCCGTCACCGGGGCTTCGCCTGTCGATCCGTCTTCTCCGGGGAAATGCAGGGCAGCACCGCACAATTCGGCAAGAAGTCTCATCCAGGATTTTTGTCCCAATTCAAAGTTTGAAAAACAGAGGAATACTGTATGTATTTCCCGTTTTTCAAGCTGAAGAAGTGGGGCAAAAAGACGGCTGAGACTCGCAGGTGCAATTGTGCGGTGTTGCCCTAAAAAGGGTGCGCTTGTCAATGGTTCGGCCTTATCTGCGGATCAGCAGGACAGACAGGTCGTTGACGTTGGTTCCGGTGGGGCCGGTCAGGATCAGGCCGTCACATTTTTTCAGCGCGTGATAGGCGTCGTTCTGCTGCAAAACGTCCGGGATGGAAACGCCCTGAGCGGCAAGGGTGCCGCAGCTTTCCCCGTCGCAATAGCCGCCCGCCGCGTCCGTGGGGCCGTCCGTTCCGTCGGATCCAAAAGAGAACACGGCGGTGTCCCGGAAGCCGGCGATTTCCTGGGCGGCGGAAAGGGCGATCTCCTGATTGCGTCCCCCAAGACCGGTGCCGGACAAGTGGACGACCGTCTCGCCGCCTGCTATGAAGGCCAGGGATTTTTCGCTGGACTGGTTATACTGGGCGATGGAGGCCAGGAAGCTGCCCGCGTCCCGGGCGGTACACCGTAGGCTGTCCGTCAGCACCACGGGCGTATAGCCAAGACCCCGCGCCGTTTCCTCTGCGGAAACGCACAGCTGGCGCACGCTGCCGGTGATATGGGTCTCCACATTGGAAAGGGTCTTCGGCGTCTCCTGCGCCAGAAGGGACTGGGCGTGCTGGGAAAGCTGCAAGCCGTACTTTTTCACGATGGCCATTGCCTGAGCGCTGGTGGAGCTGTCCGGGTAAGCGGGGCCGGAGGCGATCATATCCAGCGGGTCGCCCAGAATGTCGGACAGGACGATGGAAAACACCTTCGCAGGCAGACAGCGCTCGGCAAACCGGCCGCCCTTCACGGCGGAAAGGCGCTTGCGCAGTGTGTTCATTTCCACGATGTCCGCGCCGCAGGCCAGCAGCTGCTTGGTAACATCCGCCATTTCCTCCGCCGGAATCAGGGGGCTTTCAAACAGCGCAGAGCCGCCGCCGGAGAGCAGGAACAGCACCGTGTCGTTCTCCGTCAGGCCGCTGACCAGCTCGAGGGCGCGGGCGGTCGCACGGTAGGAATTTTCGTCGGGGACAGGGTGTCCGGCCTCGAAAAGCTCCAGATCGCCGATTTTACCCTTCACATGGCCATATTTTGTGATGACAGCGCCGCAGCTGACGTCGGCACCCAGCACGTCATAGGCGGCTCTTGCCATCTGCCAGGCTGCCTTACCGGCGGCGATCAGGACGAGACGCCCGGACGGTCTGCGAAAGTACTCCAAAGCACGGCGTACTGCGGAATCCGGCATGGCATCGGCAAGCGCACGGTCAATGATGGTCTGCGCATCCTGTCTTAAGGTTTGCATAGTGAATCCTCCTTCGGAAACGGGAGCCGATTATCTGCCTCCGCTTCGCCATGTTTCATACTAGGGTGTATCTGAAAACTGACGAAATGACCAACAGCGAGGGATTTTTGCCCTGGGCGAGCCATTTTTCCGCAGGAATACTTGCTGTATTTCAAGGGAAAATGGGGAAGCACAGGGTGAAAAGAGCCGCTGCTTGGGCGTTTTGGCAGTTTTCAGATACACCCCAAAGAAAGGGACGGGTAAACCCGTCCCTTTCAGGATTTCAAGTCTTAGTGCAGGAACAGGGAGACGATGAACACGCCGATAATGGAGGCAATGCCGATCACAAGCGTGCCGAGGGTCTGGGTCTTGTAGCCATCCTGGGGGGTCATTTCGCCGAAGTTGGTGACGACCCAGAAGTAAGAGTCGTTGGCGTGGGACACCGTCATGGCGCCTGCGCCGATGGCGATAACCGTCAGGCAAGCCCGTGCGGGGGAGTCCAGTCCCAGAACCGGAAGCAGAGGCGCCACGATGCCGGCGGTGGTGGTGATGGCGACGGTGGAGGAGCCCTGTGCGGACTTCAGGATCGCGGCCAGCAGGAACGGGAAGAAGATACCGACGCTCTCGAAGATCTCCGCGTTGGCCTTGATGTAGTTGACCATGTCGGAGGAAGAGATGACCTTACCAAGAACGCCGCCGGCGGCGGTGACGAACAGGATAGGGCCAACGGTCTTCAGGGTGTCATCCGTCAGCTTGTAGAAATCCTTGCCCCTGTTGGCGGTGAACAGGCTGATGATGGCGATGATGCAGCCAACGGCCAGAGCGATGATGGGAGTGCCCAGGAAGCTGATGAAGTCAGCCTTGACACCGGCCATGGAGAGAGCGGAAGCCAGACCCATCAGGATGATGGGAACAACGATGGGCGCAAAGGCCAGCCATGCGTTGGGCAGCTTGCCGAACTCGGCAACCAGCTGCTCGTAGGTCTTGACGTTCTCGTTATCGGTGATGTCGTCAGCAGCCTTGACCTTCTTACCAATGTACTTCGCGAAGAAATAACCGGCGACCAGCGGAGGGATGGAGCACAGAGCGCCCAGACCCATGACCAGCAGCAGATTGTCGCCGCAGCCCAGCGTACCGGCTGCCGCGATGGGGCCGGGCGTGGGAGGAATGAAGCAGTGGCTGATATAAAGACCCATGGACAGAGCGACGGACATCGCAACGCTGGATGTGCCGGTGCGGCGGGTCATAGCCTTACGGATGGGGTTCAGGACGACGAAGCCGCTGTCGCAGAACACGGGGATGGAGACGATCCAGCCCATCAGCTCAATGGCGATCTCAGGATGCTTCTCACCCACAAGCCTGACAACGCAGTCGGCCATCTTCAGAGCCGCGCCGGTGCTTTCCAGCAGAGTGCCGACCAGAGCGCCAAAGATAATGACGATGCCGATGCTGGAGAACGTACCGGAGAAGCCGGCGCCGATGACGTTTGCGATACCGCTGACGGTATTGCCGTCGGCGTCCGTGGTGTTAACCAGAGGGATTCCGGCGATCAGGCCAAAAATCAGAGAAATGGCCATGATGGAGAGGAACGGATGGATTTTCAGCTTGCTGATGGAGAAGATCATCAGCGCGATGGCAAGAACGAATACGATGATAAGTCCAATACCTGTCATAAAAATGCGAATCTCCCTTCTTTTTGCGGTTTTTGACAGATCCTGTCATGGATACAGTATATGCACCTGACCCATGGAAATCAATATGGCAAATTAGCTTAAGATTTCATTAAGAATTTGTAAATATTTACCATTGACAGGAATCATATTCCGGTAAAGAAGCAGCAAAGTGCCGGTAAAGATTTGTTTTTCACTCTGTATAGACTGTATTTTCATGCAAATAAACGGCCTTTTTCTTCCATTGAAAGTGTCTTGACAGAAAAAAGCCTGCCGCCTGTATACGCAGGCGGCAAGCTCTTTGCCTGAATCAATATTTCGGGGCAGTCCCCGGTTACAGGCCGGCCTGCTCCAGCAGAGCGGGAACCTTGGACTCCCAGCCCAGAGACATGATGTGGACACCCTGGCAGTAGGGTTTGCACTCCCGGATGATCCGGGCGGCGATCTCCACGCCGGTGATACCGGCCTTGGTCTTTTCCTTGTCGGCCTGCAGCTCGGCGATCAGCTCGTCGGGAATGTGGACACCGGCCACGTTGTTGTTCATGAACTTGCACATACCGGCGGACTTGGGAATGATAATACCCACCTGAACGGGCTTACCAAACTGCTTGGCCTCTTCCATGAACTTGATGAACTTCTCAGGCTCAAACACGGCCTGGGTCTGGAAATACTCGGCGCCGGCCTTGACCTTGCGCTCCATCTTCACCAGCTGGGCGTCCACGGAGTCGGAGCAGGGAGACACGACGGCGCCCTTGGCGAACTTGGGAGGCTCGCCCACCAGCGCGTTGCCGCCCAGATCCACGCCGGTCTCCAGGGTGCTGGCGGCGTGGAGCAGGGAGACGGAATCCAGATCGAATACGGGCTTGGCCTGGGGATGGTCGCCCAGCTTGGTGTGGTCGCCGGTGAGGCAGAGGATGTTGTCGATCCCCAGCATGGCGGCGCTGAGCAGATCGGACTGGAGAGCAATGCGGTTCCGGTCACGGCAGGTCAGCTGGAAAATGGGGTTCAGTCCGGCATCCTTCAGCACCTTGCAGGTGGCGAGGGAACCCAGCCGCATGACGGAGGACTGGTTGTCGGTCACGTTGACGAAATGGACGCGGGTGAGGTACTTCTTCGCTTCCTCTACCATGCCGTCAATATGAATTCCTTTGGGAGGGCCGACCTCGGCAGAAACCACAAACTCACCGTTGTCAAACAGTTCAGTAATTCTCATAATTCTATACACTCCTGATTATTCAGATTCTTTGGCGGACTTGGTAGCCTCGTCGGTATTGAAATCGTGCATTTGGGTGGGGCAGCGCAGAACGTCCAGACGACCCTGGGCCTTCAGGCGCTGAATGATGCGCTCCCAGCCGCAGTCCATATCGGGACACACCTCACACTTGCCGTTCTTGGTGCCGCCGCAGGGGCCGTTCACCAGGCTCTTGGAGCAGGCGGTGATGGGGCAGATGCCGCCGGTCAGGTTCAGGAAGCACTCGCCGCACTGGCCGCAGTCGTATTCCAGCGGGGTCACGCCCTGGAACCCGGGCAGCTCGATGGTATCGCAGCAGGCGTAGACCGGCTTGTCCTCCAGCATCTGGGAGATGGTCTGCACGCCGACGCCGCAGGAGAACACCAGAACGGCGTCCGCCTCGGCGATTTTCGCCATGGGGGCGCGCAGCCGCAGCGCCAGCTCGTCGGGGTTGCAGACATAGTCGGTGGTGAGAATGCCCACGACCTTACCTTCCGCCTCCAGCTTCTTCTGCAGAGCCTTGGCTTCCTCCTCGGGGAACCCGACTTCCTTACAGCCGTGACAGTTGATGATGAAGACCTTGCCGGAAGCCAGGGAGCCGATGACCTCTTCGGATTTCAGTTTTGTCATTAACATAAGTGTTCGTCCCCCTTACTTCTTCTTCAGCAAGGGCATGACCAGGCCCTTGGCAGCGTTGATCTTGGAAACCAGAGGAATCTTGGAAGAGCAGATGTACTCACAGCACTTGCAGGAGAAGCAGTCCATCACGTTCAGCTTCAGCAGGGTTTCCGCGTCACCCAGCTGAGCGTACTTGTAGATATCCAGAGGCGCCAGCTCCATGGGACATACGTCCATACAGCGGCCGCACTTGATGCATTCCTTCTCCTCGGTGTGATCGGCGGCAATGGCAATGATGCCGTTGGAGCCTTTGATAATGGGCACATTGGTGTCCTTGATGGGAGCGCCCATCATGGGGCCGCCCATTTTCAGCACCACGTCGTCGCCGGTGATGCCGCCGCAGTGATCGATGATCTCCTGCACGTTGGTGCCCAGCTTGACAATGTAGTTGCCGGGGTTGCGAATGAACTCGCCGGTAACGGTGACCACGCGCTCCACCAGCGGCAGACCCTTCTGGATGGCGTCGGAAATGGCCTTGGCGGTGGAGGTGTTGCTTACCACGCAGCCAACGTCGGCAGGCAGCTTGCCGCTGGGAACCTGACGGCCCATGACCTTCTTGATGAGCATCTTTTCGGCGCCCTCGGGGTATTGGGTCTTGGCGACGCAGACGCGGATGTTGTCGTAAGGCGCGACCTTTTCCTCCATCAGGGCGATGGCGTCGGGCTTGTTGTCCTCAATAAGGATAACGCCCTCCGGCGCGCTGACGGCCTTCATCATGGCGCGCAGGCCGAACACGATGTCGTCGGCAAACTCCAGCATGACCCGATGGTCGGCGGTCAGGTAAGGCTCACACTCGGAGCCGTTGATCAGCACGGCGTCGATGGGCTTGCCGGGCTTCAGCTTTACGTAGGTGGGGAACGTGGCACCGCCCATGCCCACGATGCCCTTCTGCTTGACGATCTCGACGATCTCGTCGGGGGTCAGCTCTTCCAGAGGCTTGTTGGGGACGACGGATTCGTGCAGCGTATTCTTACCGTCGTTCTTGATGACGACGCTCATGACGCCGGGGCCTTTGTTGGGATGGGTATGGGGTTCCACCGCGATGACCGTGCCGCTGACGCTGGAATGCACGGGGGCGCTGATAAAGCCCGCCTGCTCGCCGATGAGCTGACCCACCTTCACGGTGTCGCCGGGCTGAACCACGGGGTTCGCCGGTGCGCCGATGTGCATGGCCAGGGGGATGATAACGGTATCGGGTTCGGGGAATTTCTGTAGCGCCAGGTGCTCCGTAAACTCCTTATTCTCCGTGGGATGGACGCCGCCGTAAAAGCCCTCGTACCGCTTGGCACGCGCCTCGGCTACGTAAGCCTTGATCTCGTCCACATTGGTCACGGAGTAATCCCGCAGCTGAATGGGCTGATCCAGAAATTCCTTGGTACGCCCCTGCTTTTCCAGACGCCGGTAAATCTTTTCCCAGGCGCAGTCCTTCTTGGGGTCGATCTCGCACTTGCCGTTATTCGCGCCGCCGCACTGGCCGTTGACCAGGCTCTTGGAGCAGTCCACGATGGGGCAGATGCCGCCGGTGACGTTCAGATAGCACTGGGCGCAGGCGCCGCAGGTCTTCTTCGTCAGAGCCATGCCATGATGGCCGGTGTAATTGAGGGAATTGGTTGCCGTAAACACGGGAACGGTCTCCAGATCCGCCACGGTCTGCACGCCCAGGCCGCAGGAAATGACGACCACATTCTCGGTCCCTTCGGGCACGATACCGGAAAGCTTCTTCTCGGTCTGAACCTTATTGCACAAAAAGTCCACCTTTACCGTACCGGTAATATGCTTGCCCTGCTCCTGGGCAATGGCTGCAAAGCTGCCGCACTCCGGCTCTTCGGTCGTGTTGAACTCCTTGAAGCACTTGTTGCAGGCGACAACAAAGAAGTTATCCTTCCCCGCAAGCAAGCCTTCCAGCTCATCCCTGTTCTTCAACACATACTTGGTATAGTCCACCAAATACCACCTTCTTATCGTTTTGTTGTCCGTTTATACGCAAACGACCACGGTTGGATTATATCATACACTCCATACAAATGTCCAGCATTTTCCCATCTTTTTTTCGGCAATTTCCCTTATTTCCCGTTTTTAGTTAGCATTTGCTAACTTTCGCGGATTCGTTGACGGGCGAAAAAAACATGGCGCAGCCGAAAAAACGTGCTTTGGCTCCCCGGGTTGGGAAAGCCAAAGCACGTTAAAACTGTTTTTTTCCGGCGTCTTCAGAACTTTCTGCTGAAATACAGCTTGAATGCCATGGTCAGCAAAGAGGAAACAAACACCGTCACCAGCAGCGTCAGTCCGACGGTCATGCTGAAATATCCTGCCACGACCATCGCTACAAGTCCCAGAATCAGGGTCGCCCGCATGGCGGCGCACAGAGCATTCGTATAAATCTGCTTCTGACGCTCGTCGCCCTCCTTAGTGTATAGCTTTTTCAACTTTTTCTCATCCTTAAGGGCGCGGAGATTCCGGATCAGTCCAAACAGCAGCAGGGCAAAAATGCCGAAGCTCGCGCCGGAAATGATGCCCCGCCAGCCGGATCGCCAATGGCTGTCGGCCACAGACGGCGTCAAATTTACGATTCCGGCCTCACCCAAAAAGCCCAGCACACAGAATACGGCAAGAGCGACGCATCCGATGGCTGAAATAACATTCTGCACTTTCAGTTTTTCACGATAGGTTTCCATAATTCATTCCTCCAAATCCGAGAAGTCAAACACTTCTTCGATGGTCAGCCCGAAATAATGGGCAATTTTGTACGCCAGGGGCAGCGAGGCGGTGTACTTTCCAACCTCAATTGAGGTAATGGTCTGCCGGGTAGTTCCCACAGCGTCCGCCAGCTCCTCCTGAGACAGCTTGTTCTTCTTTCGCAGTTCACGGATATTCGTTTTCATGAGACGCTCCTTTGCTCCCCCGCGCGTCCGCAGGAAAAATGCTAAGTTAACTTTGCAGGTTAAGTATAGCACGCTTTGCATATTTTGTCAAGTGCGCTTTGCAAAAAATCTGGCGGCTTTTGAGCCGCCAGATTTTCCGATATCGTGAAGGTTTACTTTCCGGGCTTGAAGGAATCCTTCAGGCTCACGGAGCGGTTGAACACCAGATGGCCGGGGGCGCAGTCCTTGCTGTCCGGGCAGAAGTAGCCCAAGCGCATGAACTGATAGGACGCGGGCGCCTTTGCGTCCCGGAGACCGGCCTCTACCTTGCAGTCGGTGAGGACTTCCAGAGATTTTTCGTTCAGGCAGGCCAGAAAATCCTTGCCCGCCGCGTCGGGGTCGGGGTCGTTGAACAGATTGTCGTACTGTCTGACCTCCGCGTCGCAGCAGTTCTCCGCGTCCACCCAGTGGATGGTCGCGCCCTTGACCTTCCGGCCGTCGGCGGGATCGCCGCCCCGGCTTTCGGGGTCGTAGGTCGCCAGGATCTCCACCACGCTGCCGTTTTCATCCTTGACGCAGCCGGTGCAGGTGATGAGGTACGCGCCCTTCAGGCGGCACTCCGGCCCATTGGGGTACAGGCGCTTGTACTTGGGGATCGGCTCGGCCAGGAAATCGTCCTGCTCGATCCACAGGTGCCGGGAGAAGCTGACCTCCCGGGTGCCGTCCTCGGGACGGTTGGGGTTATTCTCCACGGTGACCATCTCGGTCTTGCCCTCGGGATAGTTGGTGATGGTGAGCTTCACGGGCTTCAGCACCGCCATGACCCGCTGGGCGGTCTCGTTCAGATCTTCCCGCAGGCAGAACTCCAGGAAGGCGTAGGGAATGGTATTGGGGGACTTGGCCACGCCCACCCGCTCGCAGAAGCTGCGGATGGACTTGGGGGTATAGCCCCGGCGGCGCAGGCCGCAGAGGGTGGGCATCCGGGGATCGTCCCAGCCGGAAACGTAGCCGTTCTCCACCAAGGCTCTGAGCTTGCGCTTGCTGAGCACGGTGTGGTCAATGCCCAGTCTGGCAAACTCGATCTGCCGGGGATGATGGGGCACGGAAACATGCTCTACGACCCAGTTATAAAGAGGACGGTGGTTCTCGAATTCCAGAGAACACAGAGAATGGGTAATGCCCTCCAGCGCGTCCTGAATGGGGTGGGCAAAGTCGTACATGGGATAGATGCACCACTTGTCCCCCTGGCGGTGATGGTGCATATGGCGGATACGGTAAATGACCGGGTCGCGCATATTGAAGTTGCCGGAGGTCAGATCGATCTTTGCCCGGAGGGTATAGCGGTTGTCCTCAAATTCGCCGGCGCGCATTCTGGCGAACAGATCCAGACTTTCCGCAATGGGACGGTCGCGGTAGGGAGAAACGGCGGGGGTATTCAGATCGCCCCGGTACTCCTTGAACTGCTCCGGCGTCAGCTCGCAGATGTAGGCCAGTCCCTTCTTGATCAGCTCCACCGCGTACTCGTAGTCCTTCTCAAAATAGTCGGAGCCGTAGTAAAAGCGGTCGCCCCAGTCGAAGCCCAGCCAGTGGATGTCCTCCTTGATGGCCTCCACGAACTCCACATCCTCTTTTGTGGGGTTGGTGTCGTCCATGCGGAGATTGCACAGTCCATTGTACCTTTCCGCAGTGCCGAAGTCAATGATCAGCGCCTTGCAGTGGCCGATATGCAGATAGCCGTTGGGCTCCGGCGGAAACCGGGTGTGAACGGTCTGCCCCGCAAACCGCCCGCCGGGGGCGATGTCCTCGTCAATGAATGCGTCGATAAAGTTTTTGCTTTCAGTCATTTCAGCCATGATGATCCCTCTCTTATTTCCTTGGGTTTTTCCGATTACCAGACATTATACCCTACTGTTTCCGGTTTTGCAACCGAAAATCCCGCCAGAATCCATCTTTTCCAGGAGGCGCACTGTGTATAAATTACACAGAAGCCGCCCCATTGTGAAAAATCGGAAAACATTTTAAGAAATCATAAATTAGTAGTTGTCAATTCGGGCCGGATACGCTAGAATAGGAAAGGATATGAAGATAAGGAGTGATTTCATTTTGCCTGAGCTGAAATATAAGCGCATCCTGCTGAAGGTCAGCGGCGAAGCTCTCGCCGGGGACGCACACCGGGGGCTTGATTTTGCTGTCGTCAACGAGCTTTGCCAGTCTGTCAAAGCCTGTGTGGACATGGGTGTCCAGATCGGCCTGGTCATCGGCGCGGGAAACTTCTGGCGGGGCGTCAAGGACGGCGCGGATAAGATGCAGCGTTCCCACGCCGACGCCATGGGTATGCTGGGTACGGTGATGAACGCCATCGCCGTGGCCGACGCCCTGAACCGCCACGGCATGGACGCCCGGGTCCTCAGTGCCGTGGAGATGAACAAGTTCGCCGAGTATTTTACCCACGACCTTGCCGAGCGGTACTTAAACGAAGGAAAGGTCGTCCTCTTTGCCGCCGGTACCGGCAATCCCTACTTCTCCACCGACACCGGCGCTGTGCTTCGGGGCGTGGAGATCGAGGCCGATGCCGTGCTGATGGCGAAGAATGTGGACGCCATCTATTCCGCCGACCCTGCCAAGGATCCCACCGCCGTGCGCTATTCCCGCCTGACCTACGGCGAGGTTCTGGCGAAAAACCTGAAGGCCACGGACATCACCGCCATGGCGCTGGCTATGGACAATGACATGACCATGGTCTGCTTCGGCCTGAACGAAGAAAACAGCATCGTCCGCGTAGTCCGCGGCGAGGAAATCGGTACTACCGTAAAAAATCGTTTCTAAGGAGGAACACACAATGACCGTCGATTTCAAAGAATTTTCCCGGAGAATGGACAAGGCCCTGGAGCATCTGGACGAGGAGTTCGGCTCCGTCCGCGCCGGCCGCGCCAACGCAAAGGTTCTCGATCGGATCACCGTGGAATACTATGGCAGTGAAACGCCCCTGAACGGCGTCGCCACCATCTCCGCCCCCGACGCCCGTACCCTGGTCATCCAGCCCTGGGACACCAAGCTGCTCAAGGACATCCAGAAGGCCATCCAGACCTCCGATCTGGGCATCAACCCCCAGAACGACGGCCGCGTCATCCGTCTGGTGTTTCCCCAGCTCACCGAGGAGCGCCGTAAGGATCTGGCAAAACAGGTCAAGAAGTATTCCGAGGAAGCCAAGGTCGCCATGCGCAACATCCGCCGGGACGGCATGGACTACGTCAAGAAGCTGAAAAAGAACAGCGAGATCACCGAGGACGACCAGAAGAAGGCTGAAAAAGACCTGCAGGATCTGCTGGACAAGAACATCAAGCGCGCCGACGCCGCTCTTGCCGCCAAGGAAAAGGAACTGATGGCGATCTGACAACCGTCAGTTCAAATGGAACACGCCTGCTGGCGGCTGTTTCCGGCCGCCAGCAGAAATTGCTTTTCTTTCCGGTTCGTATATTACCTTTAGAAAGAGGTGCTTTATGGCACTTTCGCAAAGCTCTCCCCCGCCCCGGCACATTGCCATCATCATGGACGGCAACGGCCGCTGGGCAAAGCAGCGGGGTCTGCCCCGCACCGCCGGTCACGCCGCAGGGGCGGAAGCCTTCCGGCGGATCGCCAACTACTGCCGCACCCTGGGCGTGGAATACCTGACGGTATACGCCTTCTCCACGGAGAACTGGAAGCGCTCGGCGGAGGAAGTGGCGGGAATCATGAAGCTGCTGCGCCGGTATCTGGAAGAGGCGCTGCGGGACATGGAAAAAAACCGGGTAAAGTTCCGCTTTTTCGGCGACCTGACCCGTCTCAGCCCGGAGCTGCAAACGCTCTGCCGCGACGCGGAAAGCCGCTCGGAGGACTACGACGTACAGGTAAATTTCTGTCTGAACTACGGCGGGCGGGATGAAATTATCCACGCAGTAAAGGCTTACACGGCGGATGTCGCCGCCGGAAAGGCCGACCCGGAAAATTTGACCGAGGACGTTTTCTCCGGGTATTTATACTCGGCGGGCGTGCCCGACCCGGAGCTGATCATCCGGCCGTCCGGAGAGATGCGGGTCAGCAATTTCCTGCTGTGGCAGTCCGCGTACTCGGAATATGTCATTATGAATGTACTTTGGCCTGATTTTACCCCGGAACATCTGGACAGCGCCATTGAAGAATTTCACCGGCGCAGCCGCCGGTTCGGAGGGACATAGAGAAATGAAAAAACGCATTATTTCCGCAGCGATCCTGGTGCCGATCCTCTTTCTTCTGACACTGGCCGCACCGGTGATCGCCACGTCACTGGTCATGAGCGCCCTCATGGCCATCGCGGCCTACGAGCTTTTGTACAGAACGGGGCTGGTGAAGCGGGCGCGGCTGGTGATCTACGCCTGCATCATGGCTGCCGCCGTGTGCATGTGGAGCTATTTCGGCGCCATTCATTCCTATTTTATCATTCTTCTGATCGCGTTCTTTATTCTGATGTTTTCGGAGATGATGCTGGATCACATAAAGGTCCACTTCGAGGATCTTTCCATGTGCTTTGTGGCGGGTCTTCTCATCCCCTACATGCTCAGCTCCCTTATCCGCATTCTGAACATGGACATCGGCCGCTACGTCATCCTCATTCCTTTTGTTGTGGCATTCATGTCCGATGCCGGCGCTTACTTTATCGGCCTGAAATTCGGGAGGCACAAGCTGGCGCCCGTGGTCAGCCCCAACAAGACCATTGAGGGCGCACTGGGCGGCATTGCCTTCGCCGTGGTCAGTATGCTTCTTTACGCTCTGATCATCGACCTGCTGCCCGGTGGTCTCCGGGTCAATTACGGCCCGGCGCTGCTGTACGGCTTTTTTGGCTCTCTGCTGGGCATTTTCGGCGACCTGTGCTTCTCCATCATCAAGCGGCAGACCGGCATCAAGGATTACGGCAACCTGATCCCCGGCCACGGCGGCGTGATGGATCGGTTCGATTCCCTGACGCTGGTTTCCCCCGCCATGGAAGTATTACTGGTGCTGCTTCCCGTGGCGGTATAGGGAGCGGCCTATGGTAAAGTGCGTCAGCGTTCTCGGCTCCACCGGCTCCATCGGGCGGCAGAGTCTGGATATCATCCGCCGTCTGCCCGGTATCCGTGTGGCGGCGCTCACCGCCGGAACCAACGTGGAGCGGATGACCCGGCAGTGCCGGGAATTTTCCCCGAAGCTCGCCGTCATGGCGACCCCGGAGGCCGCTCAGGCACTGGCGGAACGAATAAACGATCTGCCCATTCGGGTAAACTTTGGTGAAGCCGGTCTGATGGAAGCGGCGTCTTTGGAGGAAACCGACTGCGTCATCACCGCCGTGGTGGGCATGGTCGGCTTGAAGCCTACCCTTGCCGCCATCCGGGCGAAAAAGCGCATCGGTCTTGCCAACAAGGAAACCCTGGTCTGCGCGGGGGAGCTGGTGATGGCCGAGGCGGAGAAATACGGCGCGGAGATCATCCCCGTGGATTCCGAGCATTCCGCGATCTTCCAGTGCCTGATGGGCTGCGGCAGCAGAAACGAGATCCGGCGGCTGATTCTCACCTGCTCCGGAGGCCCGTTTTTCGGCATGACCCGTGACCGGCTGGAAACCGTGACCAAGGCCGACGCCCTGAAGCACCCCAACTGGAAAATGGGTGCGAAGATCACCGTTGACTGCGCCACCCTGATGAACAAGGGGCTGGAGGTCATCGAGGCCATGCGGCTGTACCGGCTGCCGCTGGAACAGGTGGACGTGGTCATCCACCGGCAGAGCATCGTCCACAGTATGGTGGAATTTACCGACGGCGCGGTGATGGCGCAGATGGGCACACCGGATATGCGTCTGCCCATTCAGCTGGCGCTGACCTACCCGGAGCGAATCCCCTCCCCGGTGGAGCGGCTGGATCTGCTGTCCTGCGGTCCGCTGACGTTTTCCGCCCCGGATACGGAGAATTTCCCCTGTCTGGCGCTGGCGCGGGACTGCGCGAAGGCGGGCGGCACGGCCTGCCCCGCCATGAACGGCGCCAATGAGGAAGCCGTCGCCATGTTCCTGAATGACAAAATCGGCTTTTACGACATCTACCGGCTGGTGAACGCCGCCGTGCCGCAGGTGCCGTTTATCGCCGACCCCACTTTGGAGCGGATTCTGGAAGCCGACCGTCTGGCTCGTGAGGCAGTTCGGGCGAACTCTTGATAATTGCGAGGCATTTTTCTATGAGCGTAATTTTTGCGATTTTACTGTTCAGCGTCCTGATTTTCGTCCATGAGCTGGGGCATTTTACCGCCGCCAAGCTCTCCGGCGTTCAGGTCAACGAATTTTCCATGTTTATGGGGCCTGCCATCTGGAAAAAGCAGGTGGGCGAGACCCTGTACGCCATCCGCTGTATCCCCATCGGCGGCTACTGCGCCATGGAGGGCGAGGACGGCGGCAGCGACAATCCCCGTTCCTTTGATAAGGCGGCCTGGTGGAAGCGGCTGATCATTCTGGCCGCCGGTGCGGCGATGAATTTCCTTATCGGCGTGGTGCTGATGGTCATTGTCTGCCTGCCCATAAAGCAGGCCGTCGTTCCCGTGATTGCGAGCTTTGAAAGTTACGCCACGGTGAATGGCGAAAACGGCCTGCAAGCCGGTGACCGCATCGTGGAGGTAGACGGCGAAAAGCTCTACACCTACTCCGATTTTTCCCTGATCCTGTCCCTCAACTCCGGCGACGTCCACGATATCACGGTGCGCCGGAACGGGGAAAAGGTCGTTCTGAAGGATTTCCTGCTGGAAAAGCACGAGGTGAAATTGGAAAACGGCTCCACCGCCCTGCGCTACGGCATGAATTTCACTGTCAGCACCCCGAACTTCTTAGAAAAGCTGGGGATGGCCTGGAACCAGTCCCTGGACACGGTGCGCTTGGTGCGGCTGAGTCTGCAAATGCTGTTCAAGGGCAAAGTCGGTCTGACAGATATGACCGGACCCGTGGGCATCGTCAGCGAAATGTCCAAGGTGGCGGCGGCCTCCGACAGCAAGGTCACTGCGCTATTGAACATGCTGTATTTCGGCGGCTTCATCGCCATTAACCTCGCGGTGATGAATCTGCTGCCCATCCCCGCCCTGGACGGCGGGCGCATCGTGTGTCTGCTGATCACCGTTGCGGTGGAGGCCATCACGAAAAAAAGAATCAACCCCAAGTACGAAGGGTATCTCCACGGCGCGGGCATGATCCTGCTGCTTGCTCTGATGGCAATCATTATGTTCAAGGACGTCATTTTCCTGTTCAAGAGGTGAAGACCATGACAAGACAGATTCTGGTGGGCGGCGTTCCCATCGGCGGCGGCGCCCCGGTGGTCATCCAGTCCATGCTCAATACCAAAACCACGGATGTGGAGGGCAGTCTGGGGCAGATCCGGCAGCTTGCTTCCGCCGGGTGCCAGATCGCCCGGCTGGCGGTTCCCAACATGGAAGCCGCCCGGAGCTTTGCGGACATCTGCAAGGACAGTCCTCTGCCTCTGGTGGCGGATATCCATTTTGATTACAGGCTTGCCATTGCCGCGGCAGAGGGCGGCGCGTCCAAGATCCGCATCAACCCCGGCAACATCGGCGGCGAAGACCGGGTCAAGGCCGTGGTGGAGGTGTGCAAGGACAAGCACATCCCCATCCGCATCGGCGTCAACGGCGGCAGTCTTGACAAGCGCCTGCTGGAAAAATACGGCCACCCCACCGCCGAAGCGCTGGTGGAAAGCGCCTTTGAGCATCTGGAGCTGCTGGAAAAACAGGGCTTTTACGACACCTGCGTCTCCATGAAGTCCTCCACCGTCCCCACCATGGTTGCCGCCGCGCGGCTGTTCCGCGCCAGATGCAACTATCCCCTTCACATCGGCGTGACCGAGACCGGCCCCGTCCGGCAGGGACTGATCAAGTCCGCCATGGGCATCGGCGCGCTGCTTCTGGACGGCATCGGCGACACCATCCGGGTCAGCCTGACCGACGACCCGGTGCAGGAGGTCTACGCCGCCCGGGACATTCTCAAGGCCGCGGGGCTTCGGAAGGACGGCGTGAACATCATTTCCTGCCCCACCTGCGGACGGACCCGCATCGACCTGATCGGTCTGGTGAACCGGGTGGATGAAGCGCTGAAAAACTGCGAAAAGCCCATCACCGTGGCGGTCATGGGCTGCGTGGTCAACGGCCCCGGCGAAGCCCGGGAAGCGGACATCGGCATTGCCGGCGGCGACGGCTGGGGCATGATTTTTGAAAAGGGCGTGCAGGTGGAAAAGCTCCCCTACGACGAGCTGCTCCCTGCCCTGCTGAAACGAATTGAAGCACTGTAGAGACAGGATATGGAAGAACAGATTTTCTTTCTGAATATGTTTCCGGACTATGAGCCGCCTGAGGAGCTGTATGCAGCCCTTTCTCAGGCGGCTATCGCCGCGGCGGACATTGACCCCGAGACCCGAAGCGTTCACGTGGCGCTGCATTCGGAGCGTTACATCCCCCAACGGCTGTTGGAGCAGGTTCGCCGGGACATCTGCGGCCTGTACGGCCTGCAAAAGCTGGAGCTGACGGCGACCCACCCGGAATCGGAGCTGCAAAAAATTGAGCAGGACGAGCTGATGCGGCTGTTCGTCAGCCGCAACTCCATGGCGCGGGGTTCCCTCGCCGGAGCGAAGTGGGAATGGCGCGAACAGAATCTCACGGTAAAGCTCGCCGCCAACGGAAAAGAAACCCTTCTGGAACACATTCCGGCAGTGGAGAAGGTACTGCGAGAGCGGTTCGCCGCCCCGGTGCATATCACCGTGGAGGCTGGCAACGCGCTGGAAGGAAAGGCGCTGTTTGCCGCCACGGAATCCATGCGGGAATCGGAAATTCAGAAGCTGCCCACCGCCTCCGCCGCTCAGCCGAAGAAGGAGGACAAGCCCGCCGCCCCCAGCGAAACCTTCTACGGCAAACCCTTCAAGGGCACGCCCGTTCCCATGAAAGAGCTGAGTCTGGACATGGGAACCGTCATCGTGGAGGGCAAGGTCTTCGCCGTGGATCACAAGGAGTTGAAAAAGCGCAACGCCTATGTTGTAAAATTCGACATGACGGACAATACCAACTCCGTCCGCGTCAGCCGCTTTATGGAGGCCGGAGAGGCCAAGCCCATTCTGGAAAACGTTCACATTGGCTCCGTTCTGCGGGTGCAGGGCAAGCTGATCGAGGATCGGTTTGAAAACGAAATGGTTCTCAAGCCCTACGCCATGCAGCCCGGCTCCATGCCCAAGCGCCAGGACACCGCCCCGGGGGAAAAGCGGGTGGAGCTGCATCTGCACACCACCATGTCCAACATGGACGCCCTGACGGACACCGCCGCCGCCGTGAAGCAGGCGGCCGCCTGGGGGCACAAGGCCATCGCCATCACCGACCACGGCGTCGCCCAGTCCTTCCCCGACGCCATGAAGGCCGCGTCCAAGGCCAAGGTAGCCGGAACCGACCAGAATATCAAGATTCTTTACGGCTGTGAGGGATATTATGTAAACGATGTAGACGACCGCATCGTAGTCCACGGCGAGCAGGACATCACCTTTGACCAGGAATTTGTCGCCTTCGACCTGGAAACCACCGGTCTGTCCTCCCGCAGCGACCGTATCATCGAGATCGGCGCCGTTATCCTGAAAAACGGTCAGGAAGTGGATCGCTTCCAGACCTTCGTTGACCCGGAACGCCCGCTGGAACGGAAAATTGTGGAGCTGACCGGCATCACCGACGAAATGCTTGTGGGCGCACCGAAAATTGAGGAAGTTCTGCCCAAATTCCTGGATTTCATTGGCGGCCGGGTTCTGGTCGCCCACAATTCCGACTTTGACACCGGCTTTATCCGCGCCGAGTGCCGGCGCCTCGGCTTCGACTACCATTACACGGCGGCGGACACCCTGATTCTGTCCCAGAATCTTCTGCCCCAGCTGAACAAATTCAAGCTGAACATCGTCTCCAACGCCCTGAGTCTGCCCGACTTCAACCATCACCGGGCGGCGGACGACGCCATGACCTGCGGCCTCATTATGGCAAAGCTCATGGTCAGGCTGGAAGAGGAGCATGACATCCACAATTTGCAGGCCATCAACCCCGCCATGACCCGTCTGCGCTCCGGCGGGCACATTACCGACCGGCAGGCGCGGCACATCATCCTTTTTGCCAAGAACCAGATCGGTCTGCGCAATCTGTACCATCTGATCTCCGATTCCAATCTGCAATACTTCCGCCGGGTGCCCCGGATGCCAAAATCCGACATTCTGGAGCTGCGGGAGGGTCTGATCATCGGCTCTGCCTGTGAAGCAGGCGAGCTGTTCCAGGCCATTCTCGACCGGAAAAGCGACGACGAGCTGAAGCGCATTGCGTCCTTTTACGATTTTCTGGAGATCCAGCCCCTGGCGAACAACCGCTTCATGCTGGCAAACGAAAAATACGAGGCCAAAACCGACGAAGACCTCCGGGAGTACAACCGGAAGATCGTCCATCTGGGCGAGGAACTGGGCAAGCCGGTGGTCGCCACCGGAGACGTTCACTTCCTGAACCCCGAGGACGAGATTTTCCGTCACATTCTGCTGGCCACCAAGGGCTTCGACGATGCGGACAAGGACATGCCCCTGTACTTCCGCACCACGGACGATATGCTCCGGGAATTTTCCTATCTCGGCGAGGAAAAAGCCTACGAGGTGGTCGTCACCAACCCCAACCGCATCGCCGACATGTGCGAGTCCCTGCGCCCTGTCCCCCACAATCTGTTCGCCCCAAAAATTGAAAACTCCGTGGAAGACCTGAAAAATCTGGTCTACACCAAATTCCACCGTCTTTACGGGGACAATCCCCCGGAGCTGATGGTGAAGCGCGTGGAGACGGAGCTGCACGACATCATCAACTGTCACTACGACGTGATCTACATGTCTGCCCAGAAGCTGGTGCAGAACTCCCTGGAGCATGGCTATCTGGTCGGTTCCCGTGGCTCTGTCGGCTCGTCCATCGTGGCCTATATGTCCGGCATCACCGAGGTCAACTCCTTCCCGCCCCATTACCGCTGCCCCAACCCGGCGTGCAAGTACACCACCTTCGACGTTCCCAAGGGCTACGGCTGCGGCGCGGATTTACCCGACGCCGTCTGCCCCCAATGCGGCGCGAAATTTGAAAAGGACGGCTTCAACATTCCCTTTGAGACCTTCCTCGGCTTCGGCGGCGACAAGGTGCCCGATATCGACCTGAACTTTTCCGGCGAATATCAGGCAAAAGCCCATGCTTACTGTATCGAAATGTTCGGAAAATCCCACGTTTTCCGGGCAGGCACCATCGGCACCGTGGCGGAGAAAACCGCCTTCGGCTACGTAAAAAAATACCTGTCCGAGCGGGGCAAGACCGCCTCCCGGGCGGAGGAAGCTCGTCTCGCGGCGGGGTGCGTGGGCGTCCGGCGAACCACCGGCCAGCACCCCGGCGGTCTGGTTGTTATCCCACAGGAAAATGAAATTTGGGATTTCTGCCCGGTGCAGCACCCGGCGGACGACCCTCAGGCCGACCAGATCACCACCCATTTTGAATACCACTCCATGGAGGAAAACCTCCTGAAGCTGGACATGCTGGGTCACGACGACCCCACCATGATCCGCATGATGGAGGACATGACCGGCATCGACGCCAAGACCATCCCCCTGGACGATAAGGACACCATGTCCATTTTCATCTCCTCCAAGGTGCTGGGCTACGAGGACGATGAAATTCTCGGCCCCACCGGCGCCGTCGCCATTCCGGAGTTCAACACCCGCTTCACCCGCGGGATGCTGATGGACACCACGCCCACCCGGTTTGATACGCTGCTGCGTCTATCCGGCTTCTCCCACGGCACCGACGTGTGGCTGGGCAACGCCAAAGATCTGATTACCTCCAAAACCGCCACCGTTGATCAGGCCATCGGCTGCCGTGACGACATCATGCTGTATCTCATCTCCTGCGGAATGCCGGAAAAGCGCTCCTTCAAGATCATGGAGGCCGTGCGAAAAGGCAGAGGTCTCCCTGAGGGCGCGGAGGACGAAATGAAGGCCGCAGGCGTGCCGGAATGGTACATCGGCTCCTGCAAGAAGATCAAGTATCTGTTCCCCAAGGCCCACGCCGTGGCCTATGTTATGATGGCCTTCCGTATCGCATGGTTCAAGGTGCATCATCCCCTGGCCTTCTACTCCGCCTATTTCTACCGCCGCAGTCAGAAGGGCGGCTTCGACGCGGTGCTGATGACCCATGGCAAAGACGCGGTGGTCGCCAACATCGACGCCATCGAGAACAACGAAAACGCCACGGACAAGGATGAAGACCTGCTGACCACGCTGGAGGTGGCCTATGAATACTACCTCCGGGGCTTTGAGTTCCTGCCCATCAGCATTTACGACAGCCACGCCACGAAATTCATCATCAAGGACGGTAAGCTGCTGCCTCCCTTCGTCGCGATCTCCGGTCTGGGCGAAAACGCGGCATGGGACTTGATGCGCGGCCGTGAGGGCAAGACCTTCCTGTCCGTGGAGGAAGTTGCCGCCGCCTGTCCCAAGGTGTCCAAGACCCACATTCAGATGCTCCGGGAGGCCGGCGCCTTCGGCGATCTGCCCGATACCAGCCAGGTCAGTTTCTTTTGACAGTTACCGCTTGCAAAAGCCGTAATTTTGTAATATAATATAAAAATAGAATCAAATCAAGAGGTGTTTTATATGCAGGATGTCGGAATGCAGTACCATATTCACTGCAACAAGGGCGACGTTGGCCGCTATGTTTTCCTCCCCGGTGACCCGGGGCGCTGCCAGTCCATCGCGAGCTACTTTGATAACCCCGTCCATATCGGCATGAACCGGGAGTACAATGTTTACACAGGCACCATGCTGGGGCAGAAGGTGTCCGTCTGCTCCACCGGCATCGGCGGCCCGTCGGCCTCCATCGCCATGGAGGAGCTGACGGCCATCGGCGCGGATACCTTCATTCGGGTCGGCACCTGCGGCGGCATCGCCATGGACGTGCTGCCCGGAGACGTGGTGGTGGCCACAGGCGCGATCCGCTATGAGCATACCTCCCTGGAATATGCCCCCATGGAGTTCCCCGCCGTGCCGGACTTTGACGTCACCGCTGCGCTGAAAGCCGCCAGTGAAAGCCTTGGCTACCGCACCCACACCGGCGTTGTCCAGTGCAAGGATTCTTTTTACGGCCAGCACAGCCCGGAAAAGTCCCCGGTATATTACGACCTGCTGCAAAAGTGGGAAAGCTGGAAACGCCTGGGCGTGAAGGCCAGCGAAATGGAATCCGCCGCCCTGTTTGTAGTCGCCGCCGCTCTGGGCGTACGCTGCGGCAGCTGCTTCCACGCCGTGTGGAACCAGGAGCGGGAAAAAGCGGGACTCGCCATGCCCATGACCGAGGACACCACCGGTGCCGTCAAGGTGGGCATCGAAGCCATGAAGCGGATCATTGCCGCAGATCTGGAAAACGGCAAATGAGGAAGCTCTGAAAGAGCGTTCCGTGTACTGTCTCGCTGGCCATGGATTGACACAATACCGTATCTCCACATTTCTGTTTTTTTATTTCGGAACATAATATACAGCGATATCCCCCGTTTCCTGTGAAACGGGGGATATCTTTGATAAAAAGCAGTCTTAAAAGAGACCAACTGTCCTATTCCTTTAGTATCCGATTTCCTCCAAATAACGAGCCAACGCATCCTGCCAGGTCGGAAGGGGCGTAAAGCCGGCTTCTGCAAGCTTGCCCTTGTCAAGGCGGCTGTTGAATGGACGAGCCGCTTTATTCAGACCGTATTCCGCTGTCGTCACAGGCAGAACCTTCGTCTGATAGCCGGCCTGGCGATAGATTTCCTTGGCAAAATCGTACCAACTGATATAGCCGCCCTCGTTGGTCGCGTGGTAGTAGCCGTATTTCTCGGTCTCATTCATGTCCACCAGCAGCCGCGCCAAATCGTACGTATAGGTTGGCGTGCCGATCTGGTCATTCACGACACGAACCGTGTCATGGTTTTTGCCGACGTTGAGCATGGTCTTGACAAAATTTTTCCCGTTTCGTCCAAAAACCCAGGCAATGCGGACAATAAAATATTTTTCAAGCTCCCGGCTGACTGCCAGCTCCCCTTCCAATTTCGTCTGGCCATACACATTCAAGGGCTTATAGTCCTTGCAGTCCGGCTTCCATGGCTCTGTCCCCTGACCGTCAAACACATAGTCTGTGCTGATATATGTCATTTTGCAGCCCAGTTTCTTGCAAATATCCGCAATGTTTTTCGTGCCGCCAGCGTTGACAGCGCGTACTTTCGCTACATTTTCATCATCCTCCGCCATATCCACGGCCGTCCATGCTGCACAGTGGATCACGGCATCCGGATTCACATCCAAAATCGCCGTTTCCACGGCATTCCTGTCGGTGATATCCAATGACATATAGGGCGCAGCTAAGTCGCATTTTTCCTGCATATCAGACCCTACGCCCTCATGACTGCGTTTCAGCAGCTCGTTCATGACATCGTGTCCCAGTTGACCGCCAACGCCGGTTACGAAAAACTTCATATCGATACTCCCAAGCCTTTTTCGGCATCTATCACTTCCGTTTCATCAGAACCCGCTTTATAAACTGCTTCCAGTAGTGGAACTCCAAGTAATGGTACCACCGAAAAGGCTTTCTTCGGTTAAGATAATCCCCAAAATATGCCTGTCCGGCTCGGAAACCCTCAATCAAGGACTCTGTTAAGGGCGCATACCAGTCAAACATGAACCAATTATAGTTGTACAAATCTTCATAAGCCTTCATATATTTGATGAAGCATTTGCGATAGTGCCTTTCCGTCAGGAACCGGCTGTCCGGCGGCTGATAGCCCCGGTCGGCGGCAAAACGCTGTAAGCAGTCCGTGTAGTCCATGATGATAGGCCCCACAAAATCCACGGGATAGATGGGGATGTGCGCGTCTATGTAGGTCACGTCCAGCTCCATGATCCGGTTGATTCCGACCTGGTTGTCCACATTGATGGTCAATCGCTCCACGATTTCCAGCCTCTGCCCCGGACGGGCGAAGAGCATATTGTGGGGAAGCGAACCGGAGAGAGACGCCACCACATCGGCATTGCGGATGTAGGAGATCATCCGGCTGAGCGGCACCTTTTCCGGGTAGAGAATGGTGTAGCCGTTTCTCCGGAAGAAATCGTCCAGGGTGTCGAAGCCGGATTCAAAGGGCATTCCCTTCTTGAATTGGCTGCGGCTGTAGTAGATCTTCGCGGGACGCTCCCAATTCGGGTCAGGCACCGCGTTGTTCGCCACCGTGTCGTAGACCTTCAGGAGCTTGGGGGTATAGCGCCTGCGGCAGTACAGCCCCAGCTCCGGGACGATGACCTCCCGGTAGGTCGTGGGGGTGTTGATGATCTCCAGATGCTCCCAGATGCCCAGCAGCTCCAGGAACTCCCGGTAGTTCGCCTTAATCTCCCGCTCCTCGTTCTCATCCAGGAAGAAAACATACTTGTCCACCCCGGGATCATTTTCCAGAAAATACCAGAGCCGGGTCACACCCTCGATAAGAAAATGCCCCCAGTGGTTCACCAGATAGCCGCAGTAAACCACGGTTTCGTCCCGATATTCCTTCTTTTCCGCGGGGTAGGCAAACTGCACCCGGCCTTCGATGCCGGAAAGCGGCACATATTCCCCGTTTTCGTCCACAACGCCGCCCCTGCCAAACAGCAGATCATCCTCCGCCTGACGGCGCAGGGGAAGAATGGTGGCGTTTTTCCCGCGCCACACGGCAGGGTCTTCCGTAACCGCCAACGGCTCGTCATACCACGCTTTCAGCGCTTCCGCCTTCTTTGGGCGCAGGTATTGGTAATCGATACTGTACATTTTTTTAGTCCCTCCGCTGCTTCAGGGTGGGCAGAATCTGGTCTTTGGCGCTCAGACGCAAGGGCGTGCCATCCGCCAGGGTATAGCCCTCCCCGGACGCGGAGCCGGAATAGCTGCCCACCACCTCCGGCCAGGCCACAGCGATGTCAGGGTCGTTCCAGGCAATCCCCATCTCGTCCTCCGGATGGTAAAAATCCGTCACCTTGTAGCAGAATTCGGCGACATCGCTGAGTACCAGGAAGCCGTGGGCAAAGCCCTCGGAAATGTAGAACTGCTTTTTGTTTTCCTCCGTCAGCTCCACGCCGTACCATTTCCCATAGGTTTCGGAACCGGGGCGCACATCGACGGCCACGTCAAAAACGCGTCCCCGGATCACCCGCACCAGCTTCCCCTGGGGGAAATTTTTCTGGGTGTGCAGCCCCCGGAGGACGCCCTTGGTGGACATACTCTGGTTATCCTGCACGAACACCATATTGAGCCCCGCTTCCTCCATGTCCTTCCGGTTATAGGTTTCCATGAAGTAGCCCCGGTCGTCGCCGTGGACCGTCGGTTCGATGATGTATAAGCCTTCGATGGGCGCCTTTGTTACCTTGATCTGACCCATTTTCTGCGCCTCCGTTTTTATGGATGATAATGAATCAACCGCTTAATAAACTGCTTCCAATAGTGAATCTGGAAATAATGCTCCTTCAGAAATGGCCGGTTCCCGTCCAGATATTCCTTGAAATAGGGGTAATTGTCCTCATAGGCCTCGTACAGGGAATCGGCAATTTCCGGATACCATCCGGCCATGTACCAGCGGTAACGGTAATTATCCTGATAGGAGGCCATGTAGGCCTTGAAGCACCGATCCCGATATTTTTTGCTGCGATAGCCTTCATCGGGAGGTACAAGGCTTTTGTCAGAAATATACCGTTCCAAAATGTGGTTACAGCCAAGCATCAGCGGCCCTGCAGTATCCACAGTATACAGATGGAAATTGGCATCAATGGGCGTCACTGCAAGCCCGCGCATCCGATTGATGCTCACCTGGTAATCCACATTAATGACAAGACGCTCCAGAATAAGAAGCCTCTGCCCATTTTTGGCAAAAAGCATATTATGGTGCGCAGAGCCGGAAATGGTGGCAATTTCTTCGGCATTGCGGATTTGATATATCATTTGGGAAAGGCTAAGCCTTTCCGGATGAAGAACCGCAAACCCATTCCGTAGGAAAAAGTTGTCAAGGCACGCTCCGCCAAACTCAAGATCATTCCCCTTTGAGAAGCCGGTACGCGTAAAAAAGATTTTCTTTTCCGGCACCCATTGGGGAGAAGGATCTACCTTGTCAGCAATGGCGTCAAAGATTGCCAGGAATCCGGGACTGTAGAATTCCATGCAGCGAAAAGCAATTTCCGGGACAATTACCTCCCGGTAAGTAGTCGGCTGATCAATAATTTCAATTTTGTCCAGGATCCCAAGCAGTCGTAAAAATTCCCGGTAGTTGCCTTTGAGTTCCCTTTGTTCATTTTCTTTTAGGAAGAAAACATACTTGTCTATGGTTGCATCATTCTCAAGCACGTACCAAAGCCGCGTAACCGCTTCTACCAGGAAGTGTCCCCAATGATTTACCAGATATCCGCAATAGACTACTTTTTCGTCCCTATAATCTGCTTTGGGAAAGGCGTAGGAGCCCCAGATGCGAGTGGGGATACCGGACAGCTCCACATATTTGCCATCCTCGTCCACAACGCCGCCTCGTCCGAACAGCACGTTGTCCCCCCCCTGTGCACACAGCGGCAGAATTGTAGCATTATGTCCGCTCCACACAGACAATGCCTCTTTCCGCTCCAGGGGCGAATCGTACATTCTCTTCAGCCACGCCGCTTTTTTCGGGCGCAGATATCTGTAATCGACATGGTACATTTTATCATCTCCAGTGGGATATTCCCTCATCGGTTCCCGTACATTTTTTCATAGTAATCCCGGTATTCGCCGCTGATGATCGTCTCCCACCATTCCCGGTTATCCAGATACCACCGGACGGTCTTCTGGATCCCGTCGGCAAACTTCGTTTCCGGGAGCCAGCCCAGCTCCCTGTGGATCTTGGTGGGATCGATGGCGTAACGCATATCATGACCCTTGCGGTCGGTGACGTATGTGATCAGGCTCTCGGGCTTTCCCAGCGCCTTGCAGATGATCTTCACAATGTCGATGTTGCGCATTTCATTATGCCCGCCGATGTTGTAGACCTCCCCCACCCGGCCGTTGTGGAGAATCAGGTCGATGGCCTTGCAGTGGTCTTCCACATACAGCCAGTCCCGGACGTTCTCGCCTGTTCCGTAGACGGGCAGCGGCTTGTCGTTCAGGGCGTTGGCGATCATCAGCGGAATCAGCTTCTCCGGGAAGTGATAGGGGCCGTAATTGTTGGAGCACCGGGAAATCGTCACCGGTAAGCCATAGGTACGGTGATACGCCAGCACCAGCAGATCGGCGCTTGCCTTGGACGCGGAGTAAGGAGAGCTGGTATGGATGGGCGTTTCCTCGGTGAAAAAGAGATCCGGCCGGTCAAGGGGCAGATCGCCGTAGACCTCATCGGTAGAGACCTGATGATAGCGGCGGATGCCGTACCTTCTGCACGCATCCATCAGCACCTGGGTACCCAGAATGTTGGTTTGCAGGAATACCTCGGGATTTTCAATGGAGCGATCCACATGGCTTTCGGCAGCGAAGTTCACCACCATGTCGGGATGCTCCTCCTCAAAGAGCCGATACACGCCCTCCCGGTCGCAGATGTCCAGCTTCACAAAGCGGAAGTCGGGGTTATCCATGACGGGAGCCAGCGTGGACAGATTGCCGGCATAGGTCAGCTTGTCCAGGCAGACGATCCGGTAGTCCGGGTATTTGCGGAGCATATGGAAAATGAAATTGGAGCCGATAAATCCGGCGCCGCCGGTCACGATGATGGTCACTGCTCTCCCCCGCCTTCCTTTTTCTTCATGAAACTCTTGAAACGATCCTCCGCGACCTGCCGCAGATGGCGGCCGTAGGGAGATTTTCCGTAAATCTCGGCCGCTTTCAGCAGTTCATCGCCGGTGATCCAGCCGAAGCGGTAGGCAATTTCTTCCGGCGCAGAGATTTTGACGCCCTGCCGCTTTTCCACCATGTGGACAAACTCCGCCGCTTCCAGCAGGCTCTCAATGGTGCCGGTGTCCAGCCAGGCAAAGCCGCGACCCATAAGCTCCACGTCCAGCCGCCCCTCTTTTAAGTACATTTCGTTCAGGGTGGTGATCTCCAGCTCACCCCGGGCGGAGGGCTTCACCTGCTCGGCCTTTTCCGCCACGCCCTTGGGGTAAAAATACAGGCCGGTGATGGCGTAATTGCTCTTGGGATTGGCAGGCTTCTCCTCCACGGAGATGACCCGGTCATTTTCGTCAAACTCCACCACGCCGAAGCGCTGAGGGTCGGACACATAGTAGCCGAACACGGTGGCTCTCCCATTTTCGGCGGTGTCTCTCGCGCTGGCGAGAATGTCGGAAAATCCGTTGCCGTAGAAGATATTATCCCCCAGCACCATGGCGCAGGAATCGTCCCCGATAAATTCCTTGCCGATCAGAAACGCCTGTGCCAGCCCGTCGGGCGAAGGCTGGACGGCATATTGCAGGTGAATGCCGAAATGGCTGCCGTCCCCCAGCAGATCCTGAAACCGCGGGGTATCCGCCGGTGTAGAAATGATCAGAATGTCCCGGATCCCGGCCAGCATCAGCGTGGACAGCGGGTAATAGATCATGGGCTTGTCGTAAACGGGAAGCAGCTGTTTGGAGGTGACCTTTGTCAGAGGATAAAGCCGTGTGCCGGATCCGCCGGCCAAAATGATACCTTTCATATGCCGATTCCTTTCCCGGGGATGTTCCCCTATATCGGGTTTATTTTAGCATGTTTTGTAAGAAATGTAAACCGTATTTTTGGAAACAAAAAGGGTTGCAGATTTTCTGGCACTTTCCAAAGAAAGCGCTTGACACGCGTCCGGTTCGATGCTATAATGGCCTCCGTGGTGATTGGATGCACCCGTGATTTTTATGGGCCTTTAGCTCAGTTGGTCAGAGCCTCCGGCTCATAACCGGATCGTCCCGGGTTCAAATCCCTGAAGGCCCACCAGATTTTCAAGGCCTTCCGCCTTCAGATATACGCACATAGGGGTATAGCTCAATTGGTAGAGCGGCGGTCTCCAAAACCGTAGGCTCTGGGTTCAAGTCCTAGTGCCCCTGCCAAGATCACCGAACAGCTTTTGTTCGGTGATCTTCTTGTTTTCCTTGCTTTTGATTGTTTTTACCAGCCTGATTTTTTCTCGGCTTTGTGCTTTCCCTTATCGGGAAGAACTTGTTTCCCTTATGGATTCGTAAAATCTCTGCATTCTTGTGGCGCCGTCCGACCTGCACTTGCAATTTGCGTTTGAAAAAAGCAAAAAATCAGCAAAAAGGTAACCTACGCCACAGGCGGTGGTATGATCACAACGGTGAGGTGAAGAAAATGCGTTCCCAAAGAGCATTGCAAATACGGATCCTGGATCTGTGCGA